>Ga0315291_10009302_pt1 | contig 12047 bp, 9 predicted proteins | sample YL17G12_20_MG_FD_203070 | JGI IMG/M metagenome (GOLD analysis project Ga0315291, IMG submission 203070) | Sediment microbial communities from Yellowstone Lake, YNP, Wyoming, USA - YL17G12_20 | ecosystem: Environmental > Aquatic > Freshwater > Lake > Sediment | place: USA: Wyoming | collected...
CCTTCCACGGTGACGGCAGCATCGACGACGGCGGACTCTGCCAGCTGGTGGACTACCTGATCGGGGAGGGGGCGACCGGGCTGGTGCCCTGCGGGACCACCGGGGAATCCGCCACGCTCAGCCACGATGAGCACCGGCACGTGGTGGAGGTGGTGGTGGAGCACACCGCGCGCCGGGTGCCGGTGATCGCGGGCACGGGCTCCAACTCCACCGCAGAGGCGATCGAGCTTACCCGCCACGCCCAGCAGGTGGGGGCGGACGCGGTGCTGGTGATCTGCCCCTACTACAACCGGCCTACCCAGCAGGGGCTGCTGGCGCACTTCCGCAAGATTGCGGATGCCACGGAGCTGCCCGTCATCATCTACAACATCCCCAAGCGCACGGGGGTGAACATGGAGGCGGCCACCGCGCTGCAGCTGGCCAAGGTGCCCAACATCGTGGGCACCAAGGAAGGGAGCGGGGACCTGGAGCAGATCATGGAGATCATCGCCGGGGCGGACGAGTTCTCCGTGCTCTCGGGCGATGACCACCTGCTCCTGCCCATCTGCGCGCTGGGGGGCACGGGCGGGATTGCCGCTGCCGCCCATTTCGCCACCGGGGAGTGGGTGCGGCTGTACGAGGCGGTGGAGAGCGGCCGCTTGGTGGATGCGCGCAAGATCCACTACCGGCTGCTGCCCCTGGTGCGGGCGGTGTTCTACGAAACCAACCCGATCCCGGTGAAGGCCGGGCTGGAGCTGCTCGGGCTTCCGGCGGGGCCGCCCCGGCTGCCGCTGCTGCCGGCGACGGAGAAGTGCCGGGAGCTGTTGCGCGCGGTGTTCGAAAAACTGGGACTCCTACCCTAGAGGGCCATGGACATACCCGTCGATCGGGCTGCCATGCTGGAGGAGATCGCCTCCCAGGTGCGGGTCTGCCAGCTCTGTGCGCTCAGCCGCAGCCGGCAGCTGGCGGTGCCGGGCGAGGGGCCGCTGGGGGCCCAGGTATTCCTGGTGGGCGAGGCGCCCGGGTACCACGAGGACCAGCAGGGGCGGCCGTTCGTGGGGGCCGCGGGCAAGTTCCTGGGGATACTGCTGGCGGAGGCCGGGCTGGGGCGGGAGCAGGTGTTCATCACCAACATCGTGAAGTGCCGCCCGCCCGGCAACCGCGACCCGCTGCCGGCCGAGATCGAGGCCTGCCACGACTACCTGCTGGGCCAGATTGCGATCATCAAGCCGCGGGTGGTGCTGACGCTGGGCCGGCATGCGATGGGGGCGTTGATCGGCGACCGGCTGTCGATTTCCCGGGTGCACGGAACGGTATATACTAAGAGCGGCATCATCTACGTGCCGTTGTACCACCCGGCCGCCGCGCTGCACCGGGAAGAGCTCCGTCAGACCATGGTCGAGGACATGCGCAAGCTGAGGGCGATGCTGGTCCGGGAGCTGGCCGGAGTGCGGGCCGGGTCCGGAGGCGTCATTGCCCAAGCGTAAGCTGCGCATCATCCCGCTGGGGGGCGTGGGCGAGATCGGCAAGAACATGCTCGCCCTGGAGGCCGGCGGCCAGATCCTGGTAATTGACTGCGGCCTGATGTTCCCCGAGCAGGAGATGCTCGGGGTGGACTTGGTGATCCCCGACATCGGCTACCTGCTCGAGCACCGCGCGCGTGTGCTCGGGATCGTGCTCACCCACGGCCACGAGGACCACGTTGGCGCCCTCCCCTACGTGCTGCCCCGGCTGCCGGTGCCGGTGTGGGGGACCCGGCTCACCCTGGGCATGGCCACCGGCCGGCTGGAGGAGCTGGGGACGGAGGCCGACCTGCGGGAGATCAAGCACGGCCGCCCGTTCCCGGTGGGCCCCTTCACGGTGGAGGCGGTGCGGGTGTGCCACAGCATCCCGGACGGCTCCAGCCTGGTCATCACCACCCCGGTGGGGACGGTAGTGCACTCCGGCGACTTCAAGTTCGACCGCACTCCCATTGACGGCAAGACCCCCGACCGGGCGCGGCTGGCGCAGGCGGGGCGGGAGGGAGTGCTGGCGCTGCTGTCGGACTGCACCAACGTGGAGAAGCCGGGCTTCACCCCCTCCGAGCGCCAAGTGGGCCGGGTGCTGGCGGAGGCCTTTGCCCAGGCTCCCCGGCGGGTGGTGGTAGCCACCTTCGCCTCCAACATCCACCGCATCCAGCAGGTGATCGACGTCTCCCAGCAGCACGGGCGGCGGGTGGCGGTGACCGGGAGGAGCATGGTGAGCAACGTGGCCATCGCCTCCGCGATGGGGTACCTGCGGGTGCCGGAGGGGGCGCTGATCGGGCTGGAGGAGGTGGACAGCCTGCCTCCGGAGCAAGTGACCCTGCTCACCACCGGCAGCCAGGGGGAGCCGCTCTCCGCGCTGGCGCGGATGGCGGTGGCCGAACACAAGCAGGTGGCGATCGAGCCGGGGGACCTGGTGATCATCTCCGCCACCCCCATTCCGGGCAACGAGGACCTGGTGTTCCGCACCGTGAACCACTTGTTCCGGCGGGGGGCGGAGGTGATCTACGAGCCCTCCGCCCAGGCGCATGTATCCGGGCACGGCAACCAGGAGGACCTGAAGCTGATGCTCAGCCTGGTACAGCCCCGGTTCGTGATCCCGGTGCACGGGGAGTACCGGCACCTGGTGCGCTACCGCAAGCTGGCGGTCGAGGAGGCGGGTTACCGGCCGGAGCAGGTGTTCGTGCTCAACCCCGGGGAAGTGCTGGAGCTGGGGGTGCGCTCGGCCCGGGTGGCGGGCGAGGTGAGCACCGGCTCGGTGATGATAGACGGCCTGGGGGTGGGGGACGTGGGAGACGTGGTGCTGCGGGACCGCAAGCATCTGTCCGAGGACGGGATCCTGATTGCGGTGATCAGCATTGACCACCAGGCGGGGACGGTGCTGGCGGGGCCGGACCTGGTGAGCCGGGGGTTGGTCTACGGCCCGGAGGCGGACGAGCTGATGGCGGAGGCCCGGGAGGTAGTGTGGAGCACCCTGGCCCGCATGGACATCGAGGAAGCCACGGAGTGGAGCACGGTGAAGGCCCAGGTGCGCAGCGCTCTGAAGAAGCTGATCTTCGAGCGGATCAAGCGCCGGCCCATGATCCTGCCCATCATCATGGAGGTCTAGCGGCGCCTCGCCGCGCCTGCCCATGCCCCGGATCGCGCTGAACCTGGCTACCATCAAGCCTTTTCCCCTGGGGCGCAAGCTGCAGGTAGCCCGGGACGCCGGCTACCAGGGGGTGGGGCTGTGGCTGGCGGAGCTGGAGCAGGTGCTGGCGGGGGGGGCGAAGCTGTCCGACCTGACCACGGTGCTCGGTCACCTGGGGCTGCGGGTGTCGGAGCTGTGCTCGGTGGGCGGCTGGATGCTGACGGAGGGGAAGCAGCACGAGGCGGCCCTGGAGCAGGCCCGCCAGGCCTTCCGGGTGGCGGAATTCCTGGGGGCGGACTGCGTGGTGGCCACCCCAGCCCTGGGGGAGGGCAGCCTGGCGGAGGCCCAGGTGGACTTCGCCGAGCTATGCCGGGCGGCGCAGCCCTTCGGGTGCCGGGTGGGGCTGGAGTTCGCCGGCCAGTCCGAGTGCGTGGCCGACCTGGCCACCGCCTGGCAGGTGGTGGCGGGGGCGGACATGACCAACGGCGGGCTGGTGATCGATTCCTTCCACTTCTACCAGGGGCGCTCGGTGGCGCGGGAGATGATCAACCTCCCGGTGGACCGCATCTTCCTGGTGCAGATGAGCGACTGCATTGACCTGCCCCGGGAGGAGCTGCGGGACCGGGACCGGGTGTTCCCGGGGATGGGAGCGATCCCGCTGCCGGAGCTGGTGGGGGCGCTGCACAACCTGGGCTACCAGGGCTGGTGGAGCCTGGAGCTGCACAACGAGCAGTACTGGCAGACGGACCCCTTCATCGTGGCCCAGGACGGCTGGCACGCGCTGCGCCGGCTGGACGTGGCGAGGTAGCTAGTCGGTCGGCACTTTGGGTTCCCGCCACTGCAACTGCCCGTCAGGCTGGCGCTGGATGGCCACGGTGACCATCATCTCCACCAGGGTATGACCCCGCACCAGCTTTGCCTCGTCCTCCATCACTCACCCCCACACTGGCGCTCAACCACTTAGCGCCTGCCCGCGCCCCCGGGATTACCCCGTTCGCGGCCGCGCGGGGCGGCCGGCCGAGGGGCCGGTACGGGCGGGGGGAGCCGCCTTCACCCTGGGCATGAACCCTCGTGTCGTAAACAGAGGCGCCCCTTTGTGCCGCTCTTCACCAAGGTGGCCGCGGTTTTGTAAGGGCTTTCGCGCCTGTGGGCAGGCGGTGGCATGCGGGTTGCACAGGGCAGGGCGAAGATGGCCGGCGGTACCACGCGATGAGCAGGCCGGGCGCCAGCGGTGCTGGCTGGCCCGGCCCTGGTGTTAGCGGGCCAGGCTCCCAGAGGAGGAAGGCGATGCATCCTTGGCGATGGCTGGCGATAATGGTGGCGCTGGTGCTGGCAGGGCCGGCGCTGGCGGCCGAGCAGGCGATGGCGCGGGGGGACACACTGGGGCTGGAGGTGGTCGGCGAATCCGACCTCACGGGCCAGTACCTGGTGGGTGACGACGGGTACGTGAGCCTGCCCCTGGTGGGCCGGCTGGAGGCCGCCGGGCGGACCTGCAGCGAGCTGGGGGGGCAGATCAAGGGGGCCCTGTCCCGGTACCTGAAGAACCCGGTGCTCACCCTCTCCATCCGAGGGCACAGCCGGCGGGTGGTGAGCGTGGGGGGGCAGGTGCGCAGCCCGGGCAGTTACGAGCTGGGGCCGGCCACCACCCTGCTGCAGGCGCTGGGGCTGGCGGGGGGGCCGCTGCCCACCGCCAACCTGTCCCAGGTGCGCCTGCTCCGGGGCGGGGAGAGCACCAGCTACGACCTGGACCGCTATCAGCGGCAGAACGACACCAGCCAGAACCCCATCCTGCAGCCGGGGGACGACGTGCTGGTGGAGGAGATTCACCACTTCTTCGTGACCGGGGCGGTACAGCGGCCGGGGGCCTATCTGCCCACGCCCGGGCTGACGCTGGCGGAGGTGCTGGCGGTGGCCGGGGGGTACACGCCCAAGGCCGACCTGGCGGGGGCGATGCTGACCAAGGCCTCCGGGGAGAAGGTGCCGGTGGACCTGTCCGGGCTGGCCCGGGGGGAGGTGCCGGCGGGGGCGGAGATCGGCCCGGGGGATGCCTTGTTCATCCCCACCAGCAACACGGTGGAGGTGATGCTGCTGGGGGGCTTTCGCCAGACGGGCAAGCTGTTGGTGCCGGCGCAGACCTCGGTGGTGGAGCTGCTAGCGCTGGCGGGCGGGGCGGAGCCGGGGGCCAAGGTGAAGGAGATGCGGATTCTGCGCCAGCAGAACGGCAAGCCCGCTTCGCTCAAGGTGGACGTGGACGGTTATCTGAAGTCGCCCACCCCCCAGCGGCTGCAGGCGATGCTGCTGCAGCCCGGGGACATGGTGTACCTGCCCACCGCGGACCCGCAGCGGCGGAGCAAGTGGTCGGAGCTGGGGTGGCTGACCAACATCCTGGTGCCGCTCTTGATCTGGTAATTCGGGAGAAAGGACGAAAGGCATGGATCTGCGCCGGGTGCTGTTCACGCTGTCCCGACGACGGCTGCTGATTGGGGGGCTGGTAGCGGTCACGGCGCTGACGGTGGGGATCGGGTCGCTGTTCATGCCGCCGAGTACGGTCTACCTGGCCCGGGCAACGCTGTTGCCCTCCGAGCACGCCCTCACCGGGCCGGGGCTGGGCGGGCATGACAGCAGCACCCGGGAAACGAAGCTGGCCAACCTGCGGCAACTGGCCAACTGCCGGGCGGTGGCGGAGCGCGCCTCTGCGATGATGGGAGAGAGCGAATCCCCCACGCTGCTGCAGCGGCAGATCGCGGTGATCGAGCCTCACCACGAGGCCTGGCAGGCAGGGAGCGACATGATCTTCCTGCAGGTGCAGGCGCCCCAGCCAGGGCAGGCGGTGCGGCGGGCGCGGGCGGTGAGCCAGGCCTTTGCCACCTTCTACGAGGAGCTGGCCATGAGCGGGGCGACGGCGACCCGGCGCTTCCTGGAGCAGGAGATCACCAACGCCAAGTCCGAGCTGGACGCGCGCCAGGGGGCGCTGATCTCCTTCCAGCGCTCGTACGGGCTGACCAGCAGCGAGGAGGGGGCAGACTCACATGCCCAGCTGCGGGGCGTGAGCGAGCTAGAGAGCATGGTGGACGACGCCCAGGCCTCCCACCAGGAGGCGGGGGCGGCCTTGGCCCAGGCCCTGGCCGACCTCTCCCGGCAGCCGCCCACCATCGTCAGCCAGGCCGGGACCAGCGACAGCCCGGTGGTGCAGCAGCTGGAGGGGCAGCTGGCGGAGGCGGAGGCGGACTTGGCCTCCGAGAACGCCATTCACACCGCGGAGCATCCCCGGGTGATCGCGCTGCGGGACAAGGTGGCCTCGCTGCGCTCCCGGCTGAAGCAGGAGCAGGGCCGGATGAGCACCCGGACCACGGTCTCGGCCAACCCCATCTACCAGCAGCTGCAGGGGGAGGTGATGCGGCTGCGCAGCCAGCGGGCGGCGCTGGCGGGGAAGCTGGCGGCCCTGCACGGGGCGCTGGGGCGGCGGCGGGGGGCAGCCACGCTGCTGGGCGGCGCGGACGTCACCCTGGACGCTCTGACCTCGGACTACAAGCGGGCGCAGCAGGCGTACGTGAGCATGGCCAGCCGGCTGAGCCAGGCGCGACTGGACGAGCGGGTGGCAGCCAGCCAGGCGGCGATCAACGTGGTGGATCTGCCCACCGCGGCGGAAGGGCCGGTGCGCCAGGGGCGCGGCCCGCTGGAGCTGATGCTGGCGGGGGTGGTGCTGAGCTTCGTGTTCGCCACCGCCCTGGCGTTGAGCCTGGACAACCTGGATGTGCGGCTGGACCGGGCGGAGGACGTGCTGACCCGGATGAAGCTGCCGGTGACCGCCACCATCCCCAGCATGAGCGGGGTGGAGCCCAAGGCGCTGCCCCGGGCCTCCTACCTGCTGCCGCTGTCCCCACACGCGGAGGCGTACCGCTTCCTGCGCTCGGAGCTGGTATTCTCCGACCCGGAGCGGGACATCCGGGCCATCCTGGTGGCTACCCCCAAGCCCGGGCAGGGGGGGACCATCACCTGCACCAACCTGGCCATCTCCATGGCGCAGGCGGGCAAGCGGGTGATGGTGGTGGACGGCGACCTGCGGCGCCCGACGCTGCACGACATTTTCTCGGTGGCCGCGGAGCCTGGGCTGAGCGACTTCCTGGAGGGCACGGCCGACCTGGTGGAGGTGGTGAAGCCCACCGAGATCATGAACCTGCTGGTGATGCCGGCGGGGCGGCCCACGCAGCGGCCGGCGGAGTTGTTGGGGTCGGACCGCATGCGGCACCTGGTGAGCGAGCTGAAACGGCATGCCGACTACGTGTTCCTGGACAGCCCGGCCGCGGTGGCGTTCACGGACGCGATGCTGATGTCGGCGGTGGTGGACGGGGTGCTGCTGGTGGTCAAGGCCTCGGTGCGGTTCACCGGCGCGGAGGTGATGGTGCGCCAGCGGATGGAGAAAGCGGGGGCCAACTTCCTGGGGGTGGTGCTGAACGACCTGCCCCCGGAGGCGGTGGAGAGCTGCCGCTATCACACCCACTACTACGGGGTTGACTATAGTGCGAGCGGGCCGGCCGCCCTGGGGGAGCCGTCCTGAGCGGAGGAACCCGAATGTCCCTGGCACAGCGCTTGGCAGAACACAACGCACACGTGGTAGTAGTCGGCCTGGGATACGTGGGGCTGCCCATGGCCATGGCGATCGCGAAGGCCGGGTTTGGGGTAGTGGGCTATGACCTGGACGGCAGCCGGGTGGAGGCCGTCAACCAGGGCAAGCCCTACATCTGCGACGTGGCAGCCGCCGAGCTGGAGGAGATGGTGGCAGGCGGCCGGCTGCGGGCCAGCAGCGACCCCGGCTGCCTGGGGCAGGCGGACGTGGTGCTGATCTGCGTGCCCACCCCCATCAACCGCTGGAAGGAGCCGGACCTGGCGTGCGTGCAGAGCGCGGCGCGCCAAGTGCTGGCCCACCTGCACCCGCAGGAGCTGGTGATCCTGGAGAGCACCACCTACCCGGGCACCACCACCGAGCTGTTCGCCCCGGTGCTGGCCAGCTCCGCGCTGCGGCTGGGGGAGGACTACTGGGTGGCCTACTCGCCGGAGCGGATCGACCCGGGCAACCGCAAGTTCACGCTGGCGGAGATCCCCAAGGTGGTGGGCGGGGTGACGCCGGCCTGCACCCACATGGGGCAGATGTTCTACCAGCAGTTCGTGGACCGGGTGGTACCGGTGTCCTCGGCCACCACGGCAGAGATGGTGAAGCTGTACGAGAACGTGTTCCGCAGCGTGAACGTGGCCTTCGTGAACGAGCTGGCCATGCTCTGCGACCGGATGAAGCTGGACATCTGGGAGATCATTGACGCCGCGGCCTCCAAGCCGTACGGTTTCATGCCCTTCTTCCCCGGGCCCGGGTTGGGCGGGCACTGTATCCCGGTGGACCCCTACTACCTGGCCTGGAAGGCGCGGGAGTACGACTTCCACGTCTCATTTGTGGAGCTGGCGGCCTCGATCAACGACAACATGCCCTACTTCGTGCGCAGCAAGGCCTCCACCCTGCTCAACCGGGAGGGCAAGAGCCTAAACGGGGCGCGGGTGGTGGTGCTGGGGGTGTCCTACAAGGCGGACGTGGACGACCTGCGGGAGTCCCCCGCGCTGAAGGTCATCCACCTGCTGCGGGAAGACGGCTGCCAGGTGTCCTACCATGACCCCTACGTGCCCCAGTTGGCGATCGGCAACCCGGTGCCGATGCGCTCTCAGCCGCTCACCGCGGAGCTGCTCGAGCAATCGGACATGGTGGTGATCACCACCAATCACAGCTGCTTCGACCCCGATTTCATCGCCACCCATGCGCCCTTGGTGCTGGACACCAGGCACCTGCTGCGCAACGTCTGTACCGAGAACGTATGCCGGCTATGAATCTACACGCTGGGGGGCCGGCGGGCGGAGACGAGTCCCTGCCGGGGCTCGGGGAACACCTGCGCAAGCTTGCCGGCCACACTTTCACCTACGGGGTAGGAGCGGCCGCGGGGAAAGTGCTGGGACTGCTGTTGGTCCCGGTCTACACCCGGGCGCTGTCCACCTCTGAGTACGGGGCCGTCTCCCTGCTCGGGGTGCTGGCGTCGGTGCTGCTGCTCTTGTCCACCTGCGGCATCACCACTGCGTTCTTCAAGTTCTACTACCGCTACCCGGCCGGGCAGCGGGACCGGCTGCTGGTGAGCAACGCCACGGCGGCGGTGCTGGCGTTCTCGCTGTTGCCGTCGCTGCTGTTGGTGGCGGCGGCGCGGCCGCTGGCGCCGGTGCTCTTGGGCCCAGGGGCGCGGCCGGAGTGGCTGGTGCTGCTGGCGGCGGCTAACCTCCTGGATTCTCTGCTCCTGCTCCCGGCCACCCTGTTTCGGGCGCAGGAGCGGCCGCGGGCATACGTGGGGCTGTCGGTGGGGCGGCTGCTGGTGAACTTCGGGCTGAACGTAGCCCTGGTGGTGGGGCTGGGGCTGGGGGTGCTGGGGGTGGTGGCCGGCAATGCGGTCACGGTAGCCCTGGTGTTCCTGGTGCTGGGGGTGCCCATGAGCCTGCGATTGCTGTTCCTGCGGCAGCTCGACCTGGGGGTGCTGGGGCAGCTGGTACGCTACGGGCTGCCCCTGGTGCCGGCGGGGCTGGCCCTGTGGGCGCTGAACTTCTCCGATCGCTTCTTCCTGGAGCGCTACGCCAGCATGCACGAGGTGGGGCTGTACTCGCTGGGCTACGCCTTCGGCTTCGTGGTGGCGGTAGCCGCGCTTTTCCCCTTCCAGGCGGCGTGGTCGCCGTTCCTGTTCTCGGTGGCCCCCCGGCTGGACGCGCCCCGCATCCTGGCCGCCGCGGCGACCCACTTCCTGGCCTTCACCACGCTGTTGGTGCTGGCGCTGGCGGCGCTGGCGGGCGACCTGATCCGGCTGGTGTCCCCGCGCTCCTACTGGGAGGCACAGCGGGTGGTGGCCCCGGTGGCGCTGGCCTACGGGCTGCTGGCGCTGGCCCTGGTGCTGGGGTCGGGCATCCTGCTCACCCGGCGCACGGAGGCGGCGGGGGTGGTGTACGGGCTGGCGGGGGTGATCAACCTGGCGCTCAACCTGGTGCTGATCCCGCGCTTTCACCTGATGGGGGCGGCCTGGGCCACGCTGCTGTCGGCCGCGCTGCTGCCCCCGGCGATGCACCTGTTTGCGCGCCGGCTGCATCACATCCCCTACGAGTGGGGGCGGCTGGGGCGGCTGGCGGTGGGGGCCCTGGCTTGCTACCTGCTGTCCCTGCAGTTCCCCCAGCCGGGCGGGGCGGGGGCGGCGGGACGGCTGCTGGCGGTAGCCTGCTTCCCGGCGCTGCTGTACCTCGTCGGCTTCTACCGCCCACCCGAGCTGGCCGCGCTGCGCGCGTCTTTCCGGCGGCGGCCGGCGGCACCCGTGGAGGGAGGCTAAGCGATGCAGCCCACGGCCACCGAGCCCAAGAGCTGGACCACCGGCGACCTGCTGGAGGCGGCGGCACAGTCGCGCCTGGCGTACGTGCTGCTGGCCGCGGTGGCGGCAGTGGCGCTGGGGGTGCTGGTGCTCACGGTGCGGCTGAAGGTGGTGGCAGTGGTGGCAGTGATCGGGGGCGCCTCGCTGCTGGCCCTGGTCCGGCCGGACCTGGGGCTGCTGGCGCTGATCGTGTTCGACGCGGCCGAGCTCTCCCGGGCCGCCTCCGCCAGCTCTCCCTTCACTGCGGTGCGCATCTTTGGCGCCCTCACCCTGCTCTCCTGGCTGGCCCGCGGCGGCAGCCCGGGGGTGGGGCGCCGGCTGCAGTCGCCCCAGCTCACCTTTCTGCTGGGGTACTTCCTGGTGGCGGCGCTGAGCATCTTCTATGCCCCGCACCCGGAGCTGTCGATGCCCATCATCCGGGAGTACTTCATGATCTTCCTGCTGTTCTTGCTGCTGGTGGCCCTGGCCCGCAGCGAGTGGCACTTGCAGGCGATCTCCTGGACGCTGGTGGGGGCGGCGGTGATCAGCATCGGGCTGGCCATGCGCCAGTACGAGCCGCACATGGAGCGGCTGGCCTCCAGCCAAAGCAACCCCAACTACTTCGCGCTGCACCTGGTGGCGGTGCTGCCGCTGGCGTTCTACCTGGCGGTGGCGGAGCGGCGGGCGCTGGTGCGGGTGGGGATGCTGGGGCTGGCGTTGCTGATCATGGGAGCGATTGCGAAGACCTACTCGCGGGGGGCGTTCTTGGGGATGGCGCTGGTGGTAGTGGTGCTCATCGTACACCTGCTGCGCTATCCCCGGCGCTCGATGCGCCGGCTGGTGGTGCCGGTGCTGGGAGTGTTGGTAGTGGGGACGGTGCTGCTGCCGGCCGGCTACATGGACCGGGTGCGCTCCATCGCCTCCAGCCCGGGCACCCAGGACCTGTCCATCTACCGGCGCCGGCAGACCAACCGCGCCACCTGGCAGATGTTCCTGGACCACCCGCTGCTGGGGGTGGGGCTGGGCAACTCCACCCCGCTCTCGGTGGTCTACCGCCCGCAGATCGGGATCGAGCGCGCCCCCCACAACATCGTGCTGGAGGTGGCGTCCGAGACCGGGGTGCTGGGGCTGCTCTGCTTCGCGCTGGCGGTGGGGTTTGCCGGTGCGGACTTCGCGCGGGCGGCCGGGCACTACCGCCGCCGCGCCAACTGGCTGATGTATGCCCTGTGCAGCGCGTACCTGGTGGGCCTGGGCGGGTTCATGGTCACCGCCCTGTTCAAGACGGCGACGGTAGTGCGGGTGCTGTGGACCATGGTGGCGATCTCGGTGGTGGCCCGCAACCTGGTGGCCCAGGAGCTGAGGGCGGGAGAGCCGGAGGCCCCGTGATGCGGGTGGCGCAGGTGGTGTCGGGCATGCCCACTGGGGGAGCGGAGCGGGTGGTGGTGGAGCTGATCCGCCGGGCGCCCTCGGGCTGGGAGCCGGCCCTGTTCTGCCTGGGGGAGG
>Ga0315291_10009303_pt1 | contig 12047 bp, 10 predicted proteins | sample YL17G12_20_MG_FD_203070 | JGI IMG/M metagenome (GOLD analysis project Ga0315291, IMG submission 203070) | Sediment microbial communities from Yellowstone Lake, YNP, Wyoming, USA - YL17G12_20 | ecosystem: Environmental > Aquatic > Freshwater > Lake > Sediment | place: USA: Wyoming | collected...
CATCCAAAGTGATTATGATATCGCCTGTCACTACAGAGAAACCGGCAAGGATAGCGGCGTGCTGTCCATAATTTCTGACAAGCTCTACAACCTTCACCTCAGGCTCACTGGCAAAGCCTTTCAATATGGAGAGGGAACTGTCGCGGCTACCATCATCAATAAAAATTATCTCATGCGGCCTGCCCATGCCGTGCATGACCGGCCGGATGCGCTCCATGAGGATACGCAGGTTCTCCTCTTCATTGTAGACAGGAATGACCAGGGAAATCATCGGTTGTGAACTCATGGGGTTGTCCTCATTGTTACAGATCATTCACTCGCTTATGCACGAGCAAAACGCCTTTACAAAGCTGCTACCTTTTCAATATCTCTCTTATGGCTTCACAAACATAGGATACATCATCATTTGACATGCCTGGAAACAGAGGCAGAGAAATTATCCTTGCTGCTGCCCGCTCTGTTTCAGGGAGCATTCCTTTTCCTGTTGCAAACTGCCTCTTGACATAACTCAAGCGGTGGCATGCCGGAAAATGAAGACCGTAGCCAATATTGTACTCGGACAGTTTTTCCATAAAGAGATCCCGATCCATGGACAGAATCTTTATGATGAACAGGTGCCAGGCATGCACATGGGGATACTCGGGCACTCCGGGCAATTCGAGGCCCTTTACGTCTTTTAGCCCTTTCATATAGAGCCCCGCTAGTTCGGCCCTTCTATGATTGATCTCGTCCAGCCTCGCGAGTTGCGCAAGCCCCAAGGCTGCCTGCATATCGGGGAGATTATATTTAAACCCCGGGAGATTAATATCGTACTTTGGGTTTCCTCCTTTTCCGTAACGTTTCCATGCGTCTCTCTCAATACCGTGAAATCTCAAAAGTCTCAATTTGGCTTCCAACGCATCGTCAGTGTGTGTAATCATCCCGCCTTCACCACTGGTTATGTTCTTTATGGGATGAAAGGAAAAGATAGCTATTTGGCGGAACCCTCCTGCATGGACACCTTTATAATAGGTGCCGACTGCATGGGCTGCATCTTCAATAACCAGGAGATTGTGTCGCTTTGCTATTTCCAGAATCCTGTCCATATCGGCGGGAGCGCCCGCAAAATGGACGGGAATAATAGCCTTTGTCTTACGGCTGATTCTTTTCTCTATAAGATCCGCATTGATGTTCAGTGTGTCGTAGTTGATATCCGCGAAAACGGGCCTCGCCTTTAGCATGACGATCATATTTACGGTGGAGGCAAAGGTCATGGACGGTGTGACGATCTCATCTCCTTCCCCGATTCCCAGGGCAAGAAGTATAAGATGCATGCCGGCTGTCGCGGAAGTTAGGGAGACTGCATGGGATGCCCCCGTCAATTCGCAGAATCTGTCCTCAAATGCTTTACATACAGGTCCGGTAGTAATCCATCCGGATTTCAGGCAATCAACAACGCCTTCAATCTCTCTGTCGCCAATGGAGGGTCTGGATAGGGGCAAGAAATCTTGTCTGACTTTCATATCCAATCAGTCACTCATCTTTAAGATGCAGGAGGCTATAATAACCATTATCCCACAGAACACGCAAAAAGGCTGTCTTTTTTTTCAGCTTCTCCACATTTTCGCGTTCCGTCACGCAGTAAATATCTTTCTTTTTATGATAAAGACTAAAAAACATATCAGAAGTTAGAAAATAACGATTCTTTTCTTCGAGAGGCAGTTTTTCTACCCCCGGTCTCAACTCACCAATATCATCGACTACGGGCGTTCTCCTCTTGCCATAAAAATCTATACCGTAAAGCGACATCCCGTACTGATAGAGTTCCTCATTGGCGGGAACGTAATCTTTTATGATCCTGGCAATGGGATATGCCGACTTATATGGCGTCAAGAATTGGGACATAGGCAATATAAGGGAACTCATAAAAAGAAACGAGATCACATAAATAGTTATGAACCAGCCGCTCCGCCATTTTCTTCCGATGATCTCAGGCAGAACTGTGATCGCTATCTGCATCAAGATAGGGAAGATCACCCAAGGCCACCATACATGGAAAGGTATCCCGTGGTTCTTAAGAAAGGGCGGCGCGAGAAGCACGGCGATGAACAAGAGAGATTGCAGGATCACGGGCAGACGGTACAGACTTCTTGCCCCTTTGCTGTGATCGAAATTATCACCATGGTCATCATATGTTCTAAAAATATGACCCATAGAAATCGCGATTGGCAAGAAGGCAGGGGCGATATAGGGGATGAGTTTGGACGAAGAAACTGAAAAGAACAGAAGAATGAAGCCCGTCCATGTAAGCAAAAATAATTTTTCCGTTGAGGCAAAGAGAGAAACTAATTTTGCCCCGCTTTCTTTAACGGCTTTGAAGAGAAAAGCACACCAGGGCATTGTACCCGCGATGATGATAGGAACGTAAAAATAGATGGGCTCGTTTCTGGAGTGCATGGTCGTGGTATATCTGAGGAAATGTTCCTGTACGAAAAAAAACCACAGGAAGTCTTTATTTGCTCTTTGCACAAGAAATAACCAGGGCCCGGCGACAGCCAAAAAGATTATGATGCCTGCCGGTGAGAACAATCGTAATATATCGCGCCACCGTCCGGACAATAAGAGCCATATTATTACAATCGCAGAAGGAAAGACTATCCCGATTAAACCTTTTGTAAGAAAGGCCAAGGCACAGAAAAGATAAAAGAGATAGATATTTTTCTTTCCGTACTCGCCATCTGAAAAGTATCTGTAGCCAAACCATACAGCAACAGAGACAAAGAATGCCAGCGGCATATCCAGGATATTAATCCGTCCGATGGCAAAATGAAACAAGGACGTCGTCAAGACCGCAGCCGCATAAAACCCAGTTTTTTCGCCGTGAAAAAAAGTCCCCATTCTATAAACAAGAAGGATACACCCCCACGCACAAAGCGCTGAAAACAGCCTTGATGAGAATTCATTCTCTCCGAATATCTTGAATGACAGAGCCGTAGCCCAGTAGCACAAAGGCGGCTTTTCGAGGTAGACGGTTCCCTTTAAATGCGGTGTCACGTAATCTCCGGAATGATTCATTTCACTGGGGATAGCGCTGTAACGCCCCTCATCCGGCTCCATCAAGGGTACAAATGCAAGGAGGGCTAAATAAATAATGAATGGCAGGAAGAAAAAAATGATTTTTTTATTTTTAGTCCAATCCATAAGCTATCAGATACTTTCCTGTTTCGGATTGAATTTAGTAATTTAAGGTTCTCCCTATTGTCAAGACAAAAAATTAAGAATATCCGAAATACGTGGCCTGATAAGCCTGCACAAGTTTAAGTTAGACTATACTTTTCGGCTCTGAGGGTGAGGGTAATTGTGATGGCGACGATCAATTCTTATGTTCCCCGTTTGTTCTGATAGCCTGATATATCTCTCACCATGGATGATCAGCCATCATGCAACGCTCTTGATTACCTCTTTACGATTGACACGCAAGCATATTTCCCCTATGTTGTTTCAACGAGAGGACGTCACTCTATCTTGCGTTTTTTCCATGGTTTCACACAATGGTCATAATTGATACGCACATCCATTTCTCCAAGATTGCCTGTTTCCAGGAAGCCGCTCTCCAGGAATCGGGCTGCGATTATTCATTGGCCGGTCTTCAGGAAGAATTGGCCCGCAATAATATGCGTGCAGCGATCCCCTCATTGTGAATGAATTCCGTCACGCCCTTATGTATGCAATGAGTTGGGATAAAATCCTTTTCGGCAGTGACTGGCCACTGGCTCCCATGACTGCATATCTTGATTTAGTCGTGAGAATTGTCCCGGAAAAATATCTGGAGAAGGTTTTGGGAAAAAATGCCTTTAATATTTTTACCAGAATACCGAACAAATAAGAAGGACAGGAGTTCATAAAATGGATTTAAAGAGGTCTCACCTAATCTCCTTGGCTCTGGCATCTATTTTTTCCATGTCCCTGATCATTTCTCCCTCATGGGCATACGCAGACTGGACGCCGCTCATTGAACGCCTCGTAGCCGACAAGTTCGACGAGCAGATCATAAGAAAAATATTTGACCGCCCGGGTGTAAACTTTGATCCCAGCGCTATGTCATGCAAGCTGAAGGAGCTCATAAACAAGCGGTACAAGAAACAAGATGCTGTTTCTGCCCGCAAAGTCAGGGCTGCATACGCCCGCTTCCTAAGACCGGAAGTGATTGCCGAAGCGCAATCCTATTTACAGAGAAACAGAGAGACTCTGCAGGGAATAACGGAAAACTACTGTGTTCCCAAAGAGATTGTCGTATCAATACTGCTTGTAGAAACCGAGCTCGGCCAGCATCTGGGTGATCGGGGTGCCTTTAATACGCTGGCAAGTATGGCGTTGTCTTCCGATCTCGAAACTATCCGTCCCTATCTTGCGCCTGATCTGCTTACCCGAAGGAATGAGGAATTTGCAAAGAAACGCTGCCGCCAGAAGGCTGATTGGGCTTACGGAGAACTCAAGGCTCTAATTAGATATGCCTCGGAAAATAGTATCGACCATCTGAGTATCCCGGGTTCACTCTATGGCGCAATCGGGATTTGTCAGTTTATGCCGACAAAGATCTCCGTTTATGGTGTCGATGCCGATAGAGACGGTCGCGTCAACCTCTTTTCGGAGCAAGATGCACTTTACAGTATGGCAAATTACCTCCGCTCTCACGGTTGGCGCTGTGATATGAGCGCGAAAAGGCAGTACCGAGTAATCCTCGCTTACAACCACAGTAAAATCTACGCCGATACCGTCCTGAATGTGGCTAAGAAACTGAAGGAAAAGGATTGAGGCAAATCCGTTCAATCGGGAAGCAATGCGCGTTATTTTCTAAAATACATTCTTTATCTTGCCTGCCATAAGATATCACGGTTATCTCAACTCGGCATTAAAGGTTAATCTATCTGTGTTCAATTACGAAAAACGAATCAAGCTGAAGTTCAAGATGCTTGCCGCCTTCTATGACCTATTCGACTTGGCCTTCCTCCTCGACAAGAAAAGAAACCCCCGATACGCCCTCGCACGCAAGATACCTGACGAAGCCTTACGCATTTTGGATGTGTGTTCCGGAACAGCAAACAGCTCAATAGTCGTTGCCCAAGCCAACGTTCGCAATGAAATTATCTGCATTGATTTGTCGCCTGATATGACTGCTGTAGCTCACAGCAAGGCTCGAAAGCGAAACATAAGAAACATTTTTATTCAACCAATGAATGCAATTGATATGAGTTTCCGAGACGGTGAGTTCGACATTGTAACGATTTCATTCGCTTTACATGAAATGGATTACGAAATGATGCTGAAGGTGCTAAGGCAAACGTGCCGTGTCCTTAAGGACGGAGGCAAACTGTATATAATCGATTATGACCGCGAGGACGGTTGGTTTAAGAAACTGCTATTATCGATGCACCTGAAAACATTCGAGCGGAAGCATATGGCGCAATTTCTGAAATATGACTGGGCCAAAACACTAAAGGACGTTGGGTTTCAGTTCATCAGCTCGGAAAAGTATCTCTTTTCTAAGTTGATCACAGCCACAAAGCGATCCATTAATTCCTGACAGGCACGGCTCCGTCACGTTTATTCGTCAGAACTTCCCGGCATGTACCATGCTCCAACTATGCCCTGAGGGCTTCAGGCATTTTTAAGGGGACATCTACAGGTTTTATATATTTGGTGACAATATTAGAGGTATTCTTGACGTTCAGCTTTTCAAACAAAAAAGAGAATTGGTTTTCCAGCTCTTCACCTATAGCATGCAGCGCCTCTTTTGGGAGATTCCAAAGTTCTTTCTTAAAGGGACCAAACCCCTTCTTTCGTGTTTTATAGATAAACTGCTCTTCCGTATCCGTGTCTTTCTTTTCGCTTATCATTTTATTTTTTATGTATTGATATATCTGGTCCTTCAGAGCTGCCGGGAAGTGTTTGCTTTCGTAAATCATATTTTGAAATCCCGTGGCCAGATGGATTTCGGCTGTGCCCGTTTTCGGAAATTTGTCGAAGGCCTCATTGGGGAGCGTCGATGCCCCGTGCTGAACTGCGCCGGAAAGACCAAACTCCGTCCTCGCAACCTCGGATAATTTTTCCAGGGTATTGAAGTCCAGTTTGACTTTCGCGATAGTCCCATCAGGCAGAGGAACGCCTCCATGGGTGGTACCAGACTGTACACTTATCTTGCTGATGCCTTTCATATCGCCGCCCTCCTTCTTTAGGTCTTCCAGATAGCCGGCCATATATGCCCGCAATTCTTCAACGGTGCTGTTTTTTCCGCCAACTTCCCCTATTTCACCACCCACAGAAATGGTCATGCCGGCCGGTTCCAGATCCCGGATCATGGTAGTCAGCTCTGCCGCAAGAAAGTAATTCGTTTCTTGCTGTTCTTCCACCATCGGTTTTGATAGATCCACAAGCGTTGACGTATCGATATCGATATTGTAGAACCCCGCCTCGATGGCTTCCCAGATCAAGTCTTTAACTGCCTGCACTTCCTTAGACGGATCGGATGCAAATTTTTTCGCACTTACCTGGAAATGATCTCCCTGCAGAAAGAGGGGTCCCCTGTATCCCACCTTGATTGCCGCAGCAGTTACCGCACAGGTATACTCCTCAGGACGCTGAGAGGTGTAGTCAATTTCAGAACGGGCAATTTCAAAGATCACGGGGCCGACATTGTTCTTCATGGCAGCGCGCATGACAGACTGGGCAACATCGTAAGTGAGGGCCCGGATATTGATGGCCGGTACTGTAAAGCCAGATACCTCCTTACGCCCCATTGCCTCATAAAGAGGGTGGATCGATGTGGAAAGAATACCCATGGCTACTCCGGTCCTTCGTATCATCCACCTTGCTGCTTTTCTGGTCTCCTCGTCGCTGCTGAATACGGCCGTAAATACAAGATGGTCAATGAGTGAACTCCGCAGCTTCTTCTTATCCAGCACCTCGACATCACCGTCCGAAATTTTTAGAATGCCTTCGAAACCTTTTTTCAATTGATCCACGGTTTCATAGGTCGTTGCCATAGCTCTTGCCCTCCCCATCAGCCATTAGCAAGAAATTCCTTTGCCTTTTCCACCTCGAAACGGCTCCCGATGTAGATCGGGCGACGTTGATCCAGGTCTTCCACCTTGATGGACAGTATATCCTGTTTGCCGTCTGTGGCCATGCCGCCGGCCTGTTCGATGATGAATGCCATGGGTTGAAGCTCAAAGAGAAGTCGCAATTTCCCGCTCGGGCTTTTCTTAAGTGCAGGGTATGTGAAGATACCTCCTCTTTTGATCAGCACCTGATTTATATCCGGCACAAAGCCTCCGCTGTAACGGAGTTTATAACCTTCCTCTTCCAGAAATTCTATGTACTTTAGGTGCGCCGGAGTCCATTCTTTTCTCAATCCTCCCAGGCTGTATATGTCTCCCCGTTCCTTTAGGGTTATGTTTTCCTCAGAAAGGACGTATTCCCCTTCCCTATTCAATACGAATTCATGGGTTCCTTTTCCCGCAGAATAGACCATCGTAATCAGCGGGCCATATGTGATATACACAGCCGCCGCTAATGTCCTCCTCCGTTCGGCAAACATTGACTCTTTATGAATGCCGATGATCGTTCCTATGGACAGATTGGTATCCACCAGAGATGAACCGTCCAGCGGGTCTGCGGTAATAAAATATTTCTCATCACCTTTTCCGATCTGTATGACAGCGTCCCGTTCCTCCGAGGCATATTCCCGGACAAATCCCGAATACTCGAGCTGGTTCTTAAGAATTTCGTCGGCGCTTCTGTCCAGAGTAAGCTGCTCTTCGCCATAAATATTCTTGAATCCGGCGAACTTCCGGTGTGATTCATGAATTTTGGCGGATATGTATTTCCCCATGACTGCGATCTGCCATATGAGCCTGCGCAGTTCCATTTCCACACTCGCCTTCCACATATGTCTGCGCAGATCGACAGTAAATTTCGTATAATCCGAAATGCCCTCTCCCATGATCGTCCATCCTTCTAATATTTTTGTTTTTTGTAACAATAAATCATTAACTTGACAAGTACATTTTCATCCCCCCGCTGCCGCACATTTGAGATGAAACAAATTGTAACTCTTAACCGGATATGTTAGTAGGCTTAACAGATTATGTGAGGAGATGATCCGTGATTACAAAAGAAGATGCGATTGCATTGCTCTTTAAATACATCAGGAATGAGAGGATGTTATACCATTGTTACGCCACAGAGGCTGTCATGAGGGCATTGGCACGCCGGTTGGGACAAGACGAGGAGAAATGGGGAATTGCAGGACTGCTCCATGATCTGGATTTGGAGCTGATTGACGGCAATCTGACAGTCCATACGCATGAAACCGCTAATATCCTCGATGGGATAGGTGTCGATCCTGAGATTATTGATGCCATTAAGATGCACAATGAAGATGCCTGGGGCATGAAGAGGAATACAGTATTCCATCACGCTCTGGCTGCAGGCGAGACCATCACCGGCATGATCGCCGCTACGGCCCTCGTTTATCCCGATAAAAAACTGGCAAGTGTGAAGGCAAAATCAGTTACCAAGAGAATGAAGGAAAAGGCTTTTGCGGCATCCGTCAATCGGGATACGATAATGGAATGTGAAAAACTCGGTATTCCATTGGATGAATTTGCTGAGATTTGTCTTCAGGCAATGAAAGAAATCAGTGACCAGTTGGGATTATAATCAAACTATCCGCACGGGAGGACAAAACAATGGGAAAGTCATACAGAGTCGCCGTTGTTCCGGGTGATGGAACAGGACCCGAAGTAATCGCAGAAGGATTGAAGGTCCTCAAGGCTGCGTCCGCAAAGTATGGTTTCAAACTGGACCTGTCCCATTATGATTTGGGCGGCGAGCGATATAAGCGCACAGGTGAGGTATTGAGCGATGAAACCGTTGAAGAGCTGAGAAAATTCGATGCAATCTATCTGGGCGCCATCGGCCATCCCGATGTAAAAGCGGGCATCCTGGAGAAGGGCATCCTCCTTAAGCTTCGCTTCAGCCTGGATCAATATATAAATCTGAGGCCTGTCAAGCTCTACGCCGGCGTCGATACGCCTCTGAAAGACAAGAAACCGGATGATATAGATTTTGTTGTAGTCAGAGAAAACAGCGAAGGCCTTTATGCAGGTGCGGGAGGCTTCTTGAAGAAAGGCACGGCAGACGAGATTGCGACTCAGGAATCCATCAACACGCGCAAGGGAGTGGAGCGATGCGTGAGATTCGCCTTCGAATACTGCCGCAAACGTAACAAAGCAAGGAAGCTGACGCTATGCGGAAAGACTAATGTGCTGACTTATGCCTTCGACCTGTGGGAGAGGACATTCTACGAAGTGGCCAAGGAATATCCCGATATAAAGACCGAATACGCTCATGTGGACGCAATCTGCATGTGGATGGTGAAGAATCCCGAATGGTTCGATGTGATCGTGACGGACAACATGTTTGGCGACATCATCACCGATCTGGGAGCAATGATCCAGGGAGGCATGGGAATAGCCGCGGGCGGCAATATAAATCCACAGGGTGTTTCCATGTTTGAACCCATAGGCGGTTCAGCGCCCAAATACACGGGACTGAACGTGGTCAATCCGCTTGCCGCCATCATGGCCGGGCAGATGATGCTGGAGATATTGGGAGAAGATAATGCGGCGGCGGCCCTGGAAAAAGCCGTAATGAAGGTTGTAGCAGAGAAGATTAAAAACCTGTCCGCTGGACAGATGGGTTATTCAACAAGCGAAGTAGGCAGCCTCGTGGCCGGTTTGATTTAGGCGCTGGAAAAAATTTTGAGATTTACATCATACCGTACTTTTTCAGTTTCAGGTGCAGCGTCCGCCGGGTGATGCCGAGCCGTCTGGCTGCTTCGCTTTTGTTTCCGCTGGCCGTTTCCAGTGCCTTCAGGATCGTTTCCTTTTCCACCGATTCCAGAGACGGCTCTGCGGCTCCGATCTGCTGAACCAGCATTTCGTCCTCTTGCGGCTGTTGCCGGAAGACGAGGACGAATTCCGCTTCACCCAGGTATTCCGAGCGCGAAAGCACAACCCCCCGTTCAACGGCATTCATGAGTTCCCGGACGTTACCAGGCCAATTGTACTTGAGGAGCCGATCCATGGCCTGAGGGGTGAACCCTTTGATGCTTTTGTTATTCTTCTTAGCAAACACGGTGAGAAAGTGCCGGGCAATAAGCGGTATATCTTCCCTCCGTTCCCTAAGCGGCGGTACGTTAAGAGTCACTACATTCAAGCGGTAATAAAGATCATCACGGAAACGCCTCGCCTCAATTTCGCGCATCAGATCCTTGTTGGTGGCAGCGATAACCCGCACGTCCACCTTGATGACATCATCGCCACCCACACGGGTGATTTCCCTTTCCTGCAAAACGCGTAATAACTTGACCTGCATGGCCGGAGACATCTCGCTCACTTCATCCAGGAAGATAGTTCCTCCCTCGGCCTGACGAAATTTTCCTTCCTTCCGTTTGTCGGCACCCGTAAAGGCGCCTTTTTCATGGCCGAAAAGCTCGGATTCGAGAAGTGTTTCCGTAATCGCAGCGCAATTTATTTTCACGAAAGGGCCGTTTTTTCGGAGGCTGTTGAAATGGATGGCTCCTGCAATCATTTCTTTTCCTGTTCCCGACTCGCCGGTAATCAAGACCGTTGCCTCAGAAGGCGCAACCTGGACCATGGTTTCGATGAGTCTCGTCATGGCCGGACTGTGCCCGATCAGGTGTTGACTGTCAAATTGAGTGGCAAGACTCTCCCGGAGGTAGCGGTTTTCCTCTTTTAGGCGGCTGTGTTCCATAGCCCGTTCGATGGTAAACTTCAGTTCGTCAAAATCAAGAGGCTTGGTAAGATAATCATAGGCACCTTCTTTAAGGGCCTTCACCGCCGTTTCCACCGAGGCATACGCGGTCATGATAATGACAGGGATAGCGGGATTGAACCTCTTTATTTCCGCAAGGGCCTCTAACCCGGACACTTTGAGCATACGAATGTCCATGAGAATCAGATCGAAAGGTCTCTCTGAAGCGGCATCGATGGCTTTTCCGCCGTCATCGGCTTCGGCAACTTCATATCCCCAGCCTCCGAGCAGCGTCCTTAACATTGTCCGATGGGCAAGATCGTCATCTACGACCAAGATAGTATTTTTTGCTTTCATATCACTTACTCTCTCATGGCCTGATTTCCCGATGTTTGCATCGAAAGCCAATAATATTTATGTATAATGTCATTTCGAGGAGTAAAACGACGAGAAATCTTGTCGTTTTGTCATACCGAACAGATGTGAGGAATCTTTAAGATCCCTCCCGTTAGTCGAAATGACAAATTTGAAATTCCTCCGTTGGTTCGAATTTCCTGCTTTGAAAAAATGTATGACTCGTTGATTCAAGGCAGAGACCTGAACCAACAAAGAGGTTATGCGCAAACCGTAGATGCCGGGCCTACGGGTAGAAAGATTGACACTGTGGTTCCCTTCTCAGGTTCACTTGTCACCCTAAGTTCACCGTCATGGGATTCCACTATTTTATGGACAATAGCCAGCCCGAGACCTGTTCCTGAAGACCTGGTCGTAAAGTATGGATCAAAGATACGGGCAATATCCTTTTCATCGATCCCTTTTCCAGTGTCGGAGACATCGATCCTTACCATGCGGCCCTCGTGCGGCAATACTGCTACCGTAAGCGTGCCGCCTTCTTCCATTGCTTCCATGGCATTCAAATATAGATTGAGCAGCACCTGTTTGATTTTATCTGAATCTATGAGGATATTCCCGATATGCAGCGGCAAATCTGTTCGAACGGTGATCTTTTTCGCCTTTGCCTGGCCTTCGATCATTTTCAGGGTATGTTTTATTGTCTCGTGGATGGAAGTCCATTGCCTCTTCATCTCCATCGGTCTTGCGAGTTCAAGGAGCTGGCCGATAACCCGGTTTAGCCTTTCGACCTCCTGAATCATGATCTCGGCGGTCTTCAGATCCTCAGGGTTATCCCGGTAACGCTCTTTGAAAAACGTGGCGAAGCCTTTGATGGA
>Ga0315291_10009305_pt1 | contig 12045 bp, 10 predicted proteins | sample YL17G12_20_MG_FD_203070 | JGI IMG/M metagenome (GOLD analysis project Ga0315291, IMG submission 203070) | Sediment microbial communities from Yellowstone Lake, YNP, Wyoming, USA - YL17G12_20 | ecosystem: Environmental > Aquatic > Freshwater > Lake > Sediment | place: USA: Wyoming | collected...
CGGCCGAGCTAGTGGCGAGGCTGCGGCACCAACCAGTAAAGGTGCTAATCTGTGCGTTAGTTGTCCTAACTATGTCGGCCTGGCGCCACAGTACGAATAAGCCCCAGCCTAGTGTCAACAGCAGGCATGGCCAGATCAGCGAGGTGCTAAAGAACCAACGCTGGACCGCCGCCGAATAGATCAATTTGTCGTAGAGATTGTCGCTGCGCAGCGTCGCTGCCGCACCGCCAGGGGTGTTGATCGGCTCGACTAAGGCGATGCCGCCGCTTTGGCCAAAGCGCAGGTCGAGCTCCTGAATGGCAGCTTTGAGCCCTGGTTGTGCGCCTAACCATTGATCGTCTAGCGTCACAGCGCCTACGGCGGCGACCAAGTTGACCTCGGTACCGTCGAGTGGGCTGACTAGCGCTAGGGCGGTGGTGCCTGGAGTGCTTAACCAATGAAAAGTTTTTGCTTTAGTGCTTCGGGTTGCGGCTCCCGGGCACTGCACGGTGATGGCGGAAGATCCGGCCCGACCGACTTCGATGCAGCCTGGGGCGTACAGCGCGATGAGGTCGAGCTGGCCTTTTTCCAGCATGCCGCTGAGGGCGGCCTTGACGGAGTGGCTGAGCTTCCATTTGAGGTTTTGCGCCAATGCTGCGTCGCCGCCCACTCGAGCCATCATTTGGCTCAAGTTGAGTTGGGTATCGGCGATAGCCAGCGTATAGGTGGCCCGGGCCGCTTGTAGGCTTTGCCAGCGGCGCTGCAAGGACTGCTCGGTTAAAGTCACGCCACCTAGTATTACGCAGAGCCCAAGCCATATGGCAAACGGGGACAGACGCCGAGTAATTCCCATTCAGGGCCTCCTCACCGGCGCGATGCACTGAGGATCCGCAATTGGATCTCGGTTGCTCGCTTCGAGTCATACAAGGTAAGTTATCGAAATGCTTGCATGATCCTATCGGGCCCGAGGCTAGCTGTCAATGCGGGGTGTGGCCCCTTGCAGCAAGTCTGCCGGCAGCGGCCACGACCAGAGTGACCGCCCGAGCCCCCGCAATCGCCGTCGGCGATATGCAGGGCAGCCTAGGTGGCCATCCGGCCGCAACAGATGCAGAGGGAGGGGCCGCTCAGTATTAGACGTTGTTGCCGATGCCGATGGCGTCTAGCGCGTCTTTTAGGTCTTTCTTCTGTGGCGCCTTGAGGATCGACTTGTTTTGGTACAAAACGATCAGCGATTGCTTCGCATTGGCAGTGATATTGGCGTACTCTGTGTTATCAAGTTCGTTGAACCGGCGCATCAGTTTCACAAACACTTCGTCACGGTCGATATCGGCACCGGTCGACCACTTGCCTTTGCGTAGGGCATTGGCGGCAAGGGCGACGACGCGGCTGAAGCGGGCGCCGCTAGTGCCAGAGCGCCGAGATTTACCCGCGCGGCCCTTGGCCTTTAAGCGCAGCAATAATTCATCGTAGCTATAGGCAAACTTCGATTCGACTTCTTTGACTCCAAGAGGGGTATCTTGGACGGAATTCCAGATGATGTTTAAAGTGTCACCTGGGCGGAGTTCAACCGATGCCATGGAATGTCCCTTCTTGCCGGTATTAATTGACCGGGGTACAAAAATTCATCTAACTGAAGATTGAACAGAAAGTGACTAACAAAAGCCCATTTTGCCAATCCAATGCAGGACGCCAATAGATAACTCTAAATTTAGACCAACTCAATAGGCCGAATCTACAGAAGGTAGAGGTTCACCGCTACAAAATTATTCCGCTCTTGTATAATTATTTTAAAAACAAGTCAATCTTAATCCAGTAATACCTAGTAAGAAATCAAATCTTAAATGATAAAGACTCATATTATATTTTATTATAAATTATAAATGGTTAATAACTATATTAAATTAATGAATGAGGGTGTGCATGATTAGCAGCAGGCTGAGGGCGAGGCTTCGCTTAGCCGTACCGATTGGACTGTTGGTCATGATCTTGATGCGGCTGGTTTGGATGCAGCTACGTTCGTACCCACCTCAGGCCGATACCAGGGCTCTTATGTCCCTGGAAACTTTACTAACTCTACCCATGGGCAGTACCTGCGATAGCACTCGCAGTAGTTACCGGCAGGGGCTTGCACCACTGCAGGCCGGCTTGGCGGCACAAAGTCCAGGAGAACCGGGCTTAAAGGCCCCTCGTCCACAGGGCGTCAGTGCATTGCATCTGGCTGCCGCGAGGGCCTATTTTGCCTCGCCGGGCTTTGTCGGGCTGACCTTCTTTGCCTGTAAGTACGATCTCTTGGATGATCGTTGGGCGATCAAAATGAACCAATGGTTGCTGGCACTCACGGTGCTTTGTGTCGCGTTGATGACGCGGATGGTGACTAGCTCATGGACCGTAGCCCTAGCCAGCGCCACGGTGGTCTTCAGCCGTGGTCGACTGCTGGCCGACATCGGTCTGATCGCACCTGACTATATCGTGATGTTTTGGCTGAGCGCCGGATTGATGGCCGGCGCTCATGTATTGAGGACCGGCTCCAGAGCAGGTTTGGTGGCCATGGCCCTGGCTTTTTTTACCGCGACCTTGTTTGAGCGTACCTTGCTGGTGCTATTCCTGGTCATGCCGTTGTTACTGTTGCTCGGTGCTATGGCCAGAGGAGTATTGACCCGATCGGTTATCCACCACCTGCGCGGATCCAATCGCCGACTTCGGGCGGTGCGCCGGAGCAGGGGTATTGCGGTGGGCGGCGGTGACCTCGGCTTGGACCACCAGGGCGCGGCAGGGGGGGGGATCCTTGCCCGTTTTACGCACTCGATACGCGACGCCCTTGGCCTGGAATTTCCGCTGCAGGATACCGCGAGCTGGCGTTTGAACTACGAGCGGGGGTCACTGTTTCGTACCATCGGATTGCCGTTTTTGGTCTGGGCCTATTGGCAGCGGCGTTGGCTCAGGTTGAGCCTGGCGTGGTTGGGAGCAGCAGCCCTAGCACTAGTGCTGCTACTGGTTGTGCAACGCCTCCTTGGCGGTCCGCATGGGCTAACACTGCTGCTGGCCAATAGCCTCTACACATTAGCTGGGGTGAGTCCCTTTGGGGCGTGGCTGTTGGCCTTGTTGCGGCAACTCGACATGCATCTGGCGGTGAGTCTCGGGCTGCTACTTTGCTGCGCCGTGCAGGCACCGACATGGGGACTACCAAGCTTTTTCGAATGGAGCTGGCTCTTGCTGTTGGCGATAGGCTTGCTATTGTGGTCGGCCTTCGCTGCGGACAGCATAGATTTTCAATTGGTATATTCCTTGGTCGGGCACGGCGTCAGCGAGCCGACACTGCTACATTTGCTGCCGCGGCGCTTAGTATTGTGGTTAGAACCGACGATTCTGAGCTGCGGTGTTGCCTGTGTCTATAACCTGATGAAGGTCCTTGATTCCCGAATGACCGGCCGCTGAATTGGGCAAGTTGGTGGATAGATGAAAAAGTTGGGCGCAAAAGGCAGCAGGTGCAAGTAAGATAAGTTGACCGGTTGGCATGCATAGCGATGGGAGTGTTCAAGAGATGATCCGCTACCTCTTCCTAGGTTTGATCCTGATAGGATGTACACACAGCGGTACGACTTCAGACGATGCTGCTCAGTCTCCTGATGCTACAGTTATAGCTACAGATACAGATACAGCTTCAGCTCCTGTTCCTGCTACTACTCCGGCTACTGGGGTGCCGGCCGCCGCGCCGGTGCAGCCAGCATTGCCAGTCGCACCCGTGGTTCCAACTTCGTGTCAGGTTTTCGCGAAACTACCGAGTGCTCCACCCTTGTCCTTGCCGGGGAAAAACGTCGTGTTGACGCGGTTTTTAAAGCCCTGCATCACCCCGTCGGGATTGCGCGGCTACGAAAAAACGACGCCGTACTTAGCGATGGGCTTCCCTTGTTCAGGTGGTAGCGGGCGCGTCGAGTTAAAGGGGCATTACGGCAATCCTAAGATGGTGACCTTTCTGCTAGGCACCGACTGCCCGTTGGCCCCGAGCAACAGGGATGCCGTGCAGCGCCTTATCGGCAGTACTTTCGACCTGCCAGACAGCTCAAAGTTGGTTGCCTATACGCCATTTGTCGTTCAGTACTGGGAAATCCCAGCTATGGTTGACGCCGATATCGGCTATGCTCTGGAACTGCGTTCAGCGCCTGCAGTTGAGGGCCTATGGCGTCGCTTTCTCAAGCACGAAGCAGTGCGGGTACACCTTTACGGCAGGGAAAATACCTGGGTGCCTGGCGATAGTTTCTATTTCGTCGAGGCGGATCTAACCCAAACCGGGCGGACTTCATTTCAGCTTCAGGCTGTGCAGGTCAAGTCCCTGGCAAAGGAGCAAATAGCCGCCGTGAAGCAGCGCTGCGAGGCTTTGCGGCCCAGTCGTAACTGTGCTGAGGTCTTTTGAGTCGGCAATTCCCGCCGGGGAGAACCTGCCCATTTTTTACTGGCATGAGCTTGGTTAGACTGGAGAAGCATCTTCGCTTCACCAAAGGACAAGCCCATGGGCGCGCTTCGGATTAAACGGACTTACGACGACCAGTTGCAGCAAGTAATCATCGATCGTTCCGCAGCCCCGGTGCCCAAATATTCGCCGTTTTTGCGGCGCCCGAGCTTGGTGGCGGCGATATTGGTTGTGGCCGGGTTGGCATTGGCTGTCACCAGTGCCGTCTTTTGGCGGCTGAGCTTGGCTGAGTCGGTGGTTGCCGAGGAGCCGTTTGTTTATTTTGAAATCAAAGCCATTGGACCGGACGGACGGGCGGTTGCCGGTGCTATCGTCACGTCGGCTGGGTCGGAAATGGGTACCACTGACAGTTTTGGCGAATGGCGGCGCTTTGTGCGGGTTAAACTCGGTGCTTCTTTGCCGGTCCAGTTGAGCAAGGTGCAGGCGGGTGAAACGATCGCGGCCATGAGACATCTGGCGATACCAAAGGTCATGCCGGACGCCGGAGCGCTGTCGATCAAAGGTCGCATCGAGATGCTGCGAGTGGGCCCGGTGGCGATCAGCGCGGTCCAAAATGTTGACCGTGCGGCCGCAATAAAGCGCTGAAGCGTTGACAAAAAAGTAGGGAGGTTCGACATTAAAGGCCTGCTGCTGGGTGTTTCGGCACCTGCGGCAGATGGTCTTTATCACCTCTTTTTCCGCGGATGTTGTCCATGCGAAGCTCGACTGTTGCTCAGGTCCTGATCACCGGCCATCTGCATGACTCGGCGATCGCGGGTTTTCGGGCCAATAAGGGCATGCACATCGTCTATGCTCCCGACTGCTCGCGCTCAGAACTCTTGCGCTTGGTCGTTGCCGCCCAAGTGCTCGTGACTCGTAGCGAGACCGACGTCGACCGCGAGGTCATTGACCGTGCACCGGAGTTAAAGGTCATCGCCCGCGCCGCCGTCGGAGTGGGCAATATCGCCGTTGAATACGCTACAGAAAAGGGCATCCTGGTCATCAACTGCCCAGGGAAGAATACCAATTCCGCCGCTGAATTAACCATGGGGCTGCTGCTCGGGATGCTGCGTAATGTGCCGCAAGCGCATCAGACCATGAAAAGCGGCGGCTGGGATCGCCACCGCTTTACCGGGCGCGAGCTGTGCGGCAAGCGCATCGGGATCGTTGGCTTAGGCAACGTCGGCCACCGCGTGGCGAAATTCGCGCATGGCTTCGACATGGAGGTGTTCGCCTATGATCCCTTTGTCGCACCACAGGTATTTGAGCGCCACCAGGCCAGGCCATTCACTGACTTAGCGACGATGCTCATGCACACCGATGTACTTACGGTGCATGTGCCGCTGACTAAAGAGACCAAGAACATGATCGATGGCAGCTTACTTGATCTGATGCCGAAGGGCAGCTACGTGCTTAACGTCGCGCGTGGCGGTATCATCAACGAAAAGCACTTGATGGAGCGCCTGGAGAGTCATCACATCGCGGGTGCTGGCATCGATACCTGGGAGTCAGAACCGAAGCCATTGGCCGGTCTATTGCAGCATCCTAATGTTTGGGCGTCGCCCCATATCGGCGCTTCAACGGTCGAGGCGCAGATAGCGATCGGCGATACTATTTTAATCCAGGTTGCGAAGGCCATAGCCGGCGGTGTTGTCGACTACCCGGTCAATTTACCGCAGGTGGGACTCATAGATAGCCCGCTGCTGAATGCCTATGCGGTACTGGCCGAGAAGTTGGGCGCGATGATTGGGCAGATCCTCGACTTCAATCCGACCACGATTAACCTCAACTACCGTGGCGATCTTGCCTCGCTCGATCCCGCGATGGTGCGCCTGAGTTTGATGAAAGGCTTTGCTAGCCAAGTTGTCGATGGCTACGTCTCCTTCGTCAATGTGCAGTCGCACTTCGATAAGATGGGCGTCGTTCTTACCGAGAAGCAAGACCCAGCCTTTGATAGCTACAAGTCGGCGCTCAAGGTCCGAGTCTCTGGGCCCGATGGTCGGGAGTTGACCGTTGGCGGCATCGTTTTTGACGATCGTTATGCGCGGCTGACGTTGCTCAACGACTTCTACTTCGAGCTGGAACCGAGCGGCGAAATCATCATCGTTGAGAACAGTGACCGTCCAGGGGTGATCGGCGACGTCGGGCACTTTCTGGCGCAGCGCGGCGTCAACATCGATAGCTTTGCCCTTAGTCGTAACCGTAAAGGCGGGCGGGCAATGGCGTTGGTCCGCATTGATTCCCCGCTGGGCAAGGACGCGGTGGAGGCGATGGAGCAAATCGACAACGTCATCAAGGTCCATGCGGTCACTCTGTAATCGGGTGCCCCGCTGTGCATGTTATTTCAGGTGGTCCTAGAGGTCATAGTTGGCCTCATCTATGTGACCGCCTTCGATGATGAATAGCTGCTCTTTTAGATCGTGTAGCTGTTCATCCCAGTATCTAGGCATGCCGAAATGGGGGAAGGCACGGGGAAAGGCTGGGTCCTGCCAGCGGCGTCCAATCCAGGCGCTGAAATGGATGAAACGTAAGGCGCGCAGCGGCTCGATCAAGCGTAGGCTGTTGCGATCAAAGGGGCGCATGGTTTCATAGGCTTCAAGCATGACTTGCAGCTGGCGTTGCGCATAGGCATCGCGCCCTGGGATGAGCAGCCACACGTCCTGTACCGCAGGGCCGGTAACCATGTCGTCGAAGTCGACGAAGAATAGTTGCTCGCGGCCGAGTAGGTTACCTAAATGGCAGTCACCATGCAGCCGGTGCTGGGGGGTGGCTTTAAACCATGGCTCGCTGAGTGTGCAGATGCGTTCAACGACGCTGCTGTAGGCCTGGGCGAGGCTATTTGGCAGAATTTTTGCCGCAATGAGGTGACGGAGGTTAGCGCGACCGTAGGTGTCTGGTGAAAGCACCAAGCGGTGCTCCGCCGGCTTGCTGGCGCCGACGTTGTGGATACGGGCTAAAAGACGTCCAGCCTGAGCTAGCTGCGCATCGTTTAGTTCATCGGGCGAACGACCGGCGATCTTTGGGAAGACCGCATACCAAAGGTCGGCATCCTTGAGCTTGTGCAGGGTTTGGCCGTCGCAAAAGGGGAGGGGTGCTACGACTGGGATTTCGTTGCGTTGCAAGTCGGCGAGAAAAGCATGCTCCTCTAGGATCTGCGCCTGGCTCCAGCGGCCTGGCCGGTAAAACTTTGCGATTAAAAAGCGCTCGGGGGCATTGCGCGGTGCCTGATCGTCGCCTAGTTCGATCTCGAGGTCGTAGACGCGATTTTCCATGCTGTTCAAGGCCAGGGTCCGGCCGGTGCAGCGTCGGCCGGTCGATGCTTCGACGGCACCCAGGATGCGCTCCGGAGTCAGTTCATAGAAGAAGCGAGTGTCTGCATCCCCCCATACCGATGTCGTGCTCAATCGCGGCCCTCCGTTTATTGCGCACCATAGCTTTGGCGCCGACCACATCACAAGCCAAACATAACATTAGTTGACGGCATTGCTCCGAATATCTGGCAAAATCAGCGGCAGCTATGGCGACTAAATATCATGTCAAGGAATCCCTATGTGCAAGTTCGTGACCCGCCTGTGTTTTAGTTGTTGCCTCCTCAGTGTCTTCGTCAGTAGCGCTAGCCTAGCCGTTGGTACACCTGTGCCTGGGGTAGATCAGCACCTCGAAGTTGCGGCAGGACCAAAGCTACCGCTGGTGGCGCCGGTGGACCCAAAGCGCGAAGCATCGTCTTACCTTGCTAGTGGTCGGCAAGCGATGGTCGCGGCCGCCCATCCGCTGGCGAGCGAGGCGGGATATGCCATACTTAAAGCTGGTGGTAATGCCGTCGATGCAGCGGTCGCCGCCTCGTTCGTCATCAGCGTGGTCAGGCCGCAGTCGAGCGGCATCGGCGGTGGGGGATTCCTATTGCACTATGCGGGCTCCACCCAACAGACCGAGGCCATCGATTTTCGTGAGCGCGCGCCGCAGGCTGCTACGGCTGGCATGTACCAGGATACCAAAGGCGACCTAGCGAGTTATCACGTAGGAGGTGTCAAAGTCGCCGACCCGTCGGTTAACGGCCACAGGTCGGTTGCCGTGCCAGGATTGGTCAAGGGCCTGCTACAGGTTCACGCTAAGCACGGACGCCTGCCTTTAGCGCAGGTTATGCAGCCGGCGATCGCCATCGCCGCACAAGGCTTTCCCGTTTATCCTGGCCTTGCCGAGGCGCTCCAGGAGCGTGCCGATATCCTCCGCCTCTACCCCACAACGGTGAAGATCTTTTTTAGCCGCGGCCAGCCTTTGCAGACGGGTGACGTCCTCGTGCAAAGCGACTTGGCCTGGACCCTCAAAATGATTGCAGCGCAGGGCGAAGCGGTGTTTTACCGCGGCCTGATCGCCAAGCTGATCAGCGCTGAGATGCAGCGTGGACAGGGCTTGGTCACTGCCGCAGACCTCGCGGCATACCGGGTCAAGGTGCGCACTCCAGTCACTGGCGTCTATCGCGGTCACAAAATTATCAGCTTTCCGCCACCATCGGCGGGCGGGGCCACCATTGTCGAGATCCTGAACATCCTCGCCGCCCGGCCTGAGTATCCACAGCTGGCTGCCGGCAGCGCTGCTAGCCTGCACCTATTGGCCGAAGCGATGCGCCTCGCCTTCGCCGATCGCATGGTGATCGGTGATCCGGACTTTGTCAGCGTGCCATTAAAAGGCCTGCTGTCGCCGGTTTATGCTGCGCATCTGGCAACGTCTATAGATCCGCACAAAGCCACGCCTTCAAGTGCTGTAAAACCTGGTCAGCCGCAGCAGTATGAACACCCCTCGACGACCCACCTGTCGGTGGTTGATGCCGCAGGCAACGCCGTTAGCACGACCCAAACGGTCAACTACAGTTTTGGCTCTGGGGTGGTCGCCGCCGGAACCGGCATCGTGCTGAACGACGAGATGGACGATTTTGCGAAGAAGCCTGGGGCACCTAACGTGTTTGGTTTGGTTGGCAGCCATGCCAACGCCATCGCGCCGGGCAAAACCATGGTGTCGTCGATGTCGCCGACTTTGGTGTTCACGCCTAATGGCGCCCTGCGCCTGGTTCTAGGCTCGCCGGGCGGTCCGCGCATCATCAATGCGACGGTGCAAACCATCCTGCACGTGATCGATCACCACATGTCACTTGGTGATGCCGTGCAAAGCGCGCGTATCCACCAGCAGTGGATGCCTGACCTGCTCTATGTCGAAAAGGACGGATTCGCGCCAGGAGTCGAGTCGGAGCTTGTCCGTATGGGCTATAAAATCGCCATCAGCGATGGCATTGGCGATGTCCAGGCCATCGGCATCGAAGCTGGCGGCATCCTGTCGGGAGCCTCCGATACGCGGTCAGAGGGCGTACCTTTAGGCTATTGATTTAGCCATTCAGTTCGTAGCTCCCCCCCCACTTGCGCTTTGAGCTAAGCAGCTTTTGCCGACTGACGCCGGGGGCGACGAGGGATAGAATAGACCAATCGGCCGGCGACTCCATAAAGCCCTGGCTATTATCAACCGGTCTATCTTGCTAGCTGTGGTCGTAGGGGCGATTGTATCGTCAATGGGGAGGGTGACTTAGTGGGAAAATGAATCCTAAGCACCGTAAAGAAACTTCGTGGAGCGGGTGAAGGGATTCGAACCCTCGACCTTCGCGATGGCAACGCGACGCTCTAGCCAACTGAGCTACACCCGCACTATTCGCTCCAGAAGTGAGAACTTAATTAAGGTTTCTACCTCAGACTGTCAAGAGTGATTCATGAAAGATTTTCCAAAACAGGTGCTCAAGGGGTTGCAGTCTGGCCTGAAAGGCTTGGAGGGCGAGCTATTCAAGCTAGTGGACCGAGGTAGGGGAGGAGGCGGTGCCAGGCCACCACCGCCGCTAGTGAAGCCGCGCCCGGCCTCACTTGAGCAGCGCTATCAACTGCTCGATCACTCCGCTTTGGCCGATGAGGTCTTTCGCAGGCTGCAGCAGCGGGTCTTTGGTGCCATTAGCGAGCAAGAACGCAAGGAGCGGGGCAGCACGGTCTTTCGTGAACTGGGCCGGCTGCATCCAGGGCGGCCGTACTTTTTTATCAAGCCCCAGAGCCAGGAGGGGTGGCTGTTTGAGCGCTCAGGCGCAGGCTGGTTGGTGACCCCGGCGGAGAAGATCATCGCCCGCGATCTATTCCTGCGCGCCGAAGCACCGGTCGACTCGGTCCAGTTGTTTATGGCGCGTGACCAGGCCACCATGCCACGCGTCAAGTCGCTAGCGGTGGGTGAGGATCTGTTGGCCTTTAGTTTCTACGAGCAGAAATTACTGCAGCAGCTCGGTTTGGCGTAAACATAACCACCCTGCATTGGTAAAGGCGCCTCGACTTTAGTATCCTACTGAGGCAAAGCATTTGGGTGGGCTGACGTCACGTTAAGGTTGATTAAAGCCAGGAGCCTGGGGACTTAGGTAGTCTCCGTCGATCACGCGGTATCGCGGTCATGGTTCAATTTAAAGGCGGAACGAGCATGGAATTCAATATCGTCGACAAGCTACTTGGTCTAACCCTGATTGGCACCGCCTGGGTCCTTTGGTTGCTGGTCGCCCTAAGCGTCATCTCCATCACCATCATGCTCGAACGTACCCTGTTCTTTATGCGCATGCGGCTGAACTTTCCGGAATTCACCGAGCAGCTGACGAAACGCCTCATCGAAGGCGACATCGATGGTGCCAAGCAGCTTTGTGCCAACCGCCCGGCCATCGAGGCACAGGTGGTGATGCGCGGCTTTGAGTACCGCGAGCGCGGGCCTAAGGCGATGCGCGAAAGTATGGAGGGGTTTCTGATTGGCAACAGGCAAGTCCTCGATCGCGGCCTCATGGTCCTCGGAACGCTGGGCAATAACGCCCCATTTATCGGCCTGTTTGGCACCGTGGTCGGTATTATTATGGCCTTTAAAGACCTGGCCACCAATCCGGCTGGTGGCCCGTCGGTGGTGATGGCTGGTATCTCCGAGGCGCTCGTAGCGACGGCGATCGGGCTGGTGGTCGCGATTCCCGCCGTCATTGCTTACAATGCCTTTAGTCGGGTGGTGAAGCGCCGCATCGCCAACAGTGAAGCGGTGATGAAGCTGGTGCTGTCCACCTATGACGAAACCTAGGCTTTGCCTAGCCTATGGCCGTGGTGAGGGCTCGTAAAGTGACCATGAGGAGTACCAATAATGTCTGGCGGAGTTAGCGAAAACGACGATGAAATCACCGGTATCAACGTCACACCATTGGTCGACGTGATGCTCGTACTACTGATCATTTTCATGGTCACTGCCACCTACATCACCAACCGTTCGATCAACGTCAATCTGCCTAAGGCGGATACCGCCGACAGCGACAGCAAGACCAAGAATCTGGCCTTCGTGCTCGATGCCAAAAGCCAGTTATACCTAGATGGCAAGGCCATTAGCTTCGACGAAGTCGCAGCGCGCATCCAGGAAGAGCAGGCCAAAGCCAATGGCGCGGCACTAAATGCCATCATCTCAGCCGACAAAGAGACTCCGCACGGCGCAGTGGTAAAATTGATTGATACGGTGAGAAAACACGGTATAACCGACTTCGCCATTAACGTCGAGGCTGGTAGTAGCGGGTAATCACTCACGTCCTG
>Ga0315291_10009306_pt1 | contig 12045 bp, 10 predicted proteins | sample YL17G12_20_MG_FD_203070 | JGI IMG/M metagenome (GOLD analysis project Ga0315291, IMG submission 203070) | Sediment microbial communities from Yellowstone Lake, YNP, Wyoming, USA - YL17G12_20 | ecosystem: Environmental > Aquatic > Freshwater > Lake > Sediment | place: USA: Wyoming | collected...
AGGCGATTCCACTGCTGGGCCGGATTCGGCTCGACCAGGAGCGGCGGCGTAAGGATTTTCCATGAGCCCAAGCGAGGCTGAAGCGATCGAGACCGAGCTTGCGCCACCCTTTACGGTAGCGCGGCCGGAGGCCTTGAAACTGCCCCTGGTCTTCAACTCCCCGCATAGCGGCCGCGTCTATCCAAAGGCCTTCCTTGCCGCTTCGAGGCTCGGTTCCCTTGCGCTCAGGCGCTCCGAGGATTCCTATGTCGAGGAGCTGTTCGGCTTCGTGACCGCGCTTGGCGCGCCCCTCCTCTATGCCCATTTCCCGCGCGCCTATCTCGACGTCAACCGCGAGCCCTACGAGCTTGATCCGGTTCTGTTCCGCGACGGGCTGCCCCATTACGCCAACACGCAATCGGTGCGGGTGATCGGCGGACTTGGCACCATCGCCAGGATCGTGTCGGAGTCCGACGAGATCTATCGTGAGCCGCTCTCAGTCGGAGCGGCGCTGGAGAGGATCAACCGCCTCTACACGCCCTACCATGAGACGCTGGGCAGCCTGCTTGCCGAGGCCCAAGCGGAATTCGGCCTGGCGGTGCTCATCGACTGCCATTCGATGCCGTCCAACCCCATCGCCGACCAAGGCGGCGTCCGCCCGGATTTCGTCCTCGGCGACCGCTTCGGCACCTCATGCAGCGGCGAGCTCACGCGCCTTGCGGCAAGCCAGCTCAAGGCGCAGGGCTATGCGGTGGCCCTCAACAAGCCTTATGCTGGCGGCTATATCACCGAGCATTACGGGCGCCCCCACAAGTCCCAGCACGTCCTGCAGATCGAGATCAATCGCGCCCTCTATATGGACGAGACCAGCTTTGACAAATCGGCGGGATTTGAACGCCTGCGCGGCGATCTCGAAGCCATGGTGCGGGCGCTGGTCGCGGGCGTCTCCGGGCTTGCCATCCCCCGCGCGGCGGCTGAATAACCCCACAGCGCATAAAAAAAGGGCCGTTCGATTGAACGAACGGCCCAAGTCTAGGGAGGAAACGCCCAAGGTGGGCAGCGGCATGGCCTGGAGAGCTATGCCGCATTGCAACAATATGTCATTGCGGCGCACAAAAAGCAAGTTTCGTATGACGATCAGGCGGCATTTCCGAAACACTGATGCATATGTGTCACGAGAACTTTTCCCGGCCCCTTGGCGTCGCGGCCCTTCCGGCCTGGAAGCCTTGACTCCCAAGGCAAAACTGCCTCTAGGCTCTCCCCGTGCCCAATCCTAAAAATCCCGAATTCCAGGACCTTCTGGCCACGGCTCACGCGCTGGCGGACAGGGCCGGCGCGGTCATTTTGCCGCATTTCCGGACAGGGTGTGCCGTTGACCATAAAGGAGGCGATCTCTTCGATCCGGTGACCAAGGCCGACCGGGACGCGGAGGCTGCGATCCGCGCCGGTCTTGCCGAGGCCTATCCGTCACATGGCATCCTAGGCGAGGAGTTCGGCGCGCTCAGGACCGATGCGGAATATTGCTGGGTGATCGATCCGATCGACGGCACCCGCGCCTTCATCCTCGGCCTGCCGCTTTGGGGCACCCTGATCGGGCTGACGCGGAACGGCTCACCGCTGCTCGGCTTGATGGACCAGCCTTTCACCCGCGAGCGCTTCTGGTGCGGCGAGACCGAGTCCTTCTTCCGCCATGAGGGCACGACCAAGCCCATGCGCGCTCGTCCCTGCGCATCGCTTGGCGAGGCGCTGCTTGCCACCACGAGCACGGATTTCTTCACCACCGAAGAGGAGCACCGGCGCTTCGAGCGCTTGAGCCGCGCCGTGCGTCTTAGGCGCTTCGGCGGAGATTGCTACAATTACTGCATGCTCGCGCTCGGCCATATCGACCTCGTGGTCGAGGCCGGCCTGAAGCCGTTCGACATCCTTCCTTTGATCCCGATCATCGAGCGGGCTGGCGGCATGGTCACCTCTTGGGAAGGCGGCGACCCGCGCGACGGCGGGCGCGTCGTCGCTGCCGGCGACAAGCGCATCCATGCGGCGGCGGTGAAGATTCTTTCGGGCTAACTCGCTTTGCTCAGGGCGACGCCGGGCACGAAGGCGTCGAAGGCCGCCCAGAACTGCTCGCGAATGGTGTCGCGCTCTTGCAGGATCTCGTGGCGCGAGCCCCTGAGCACGATCTGCGAGCCGGCCCGCAACCGAATGGCAAGCTCCTCGATCGCCTTGCTCGACACGACCTGGTCGTCGCTCGCCGCCAGCATCAGCACCGGCACGCGGATGCGGGGCGCAAATTTTTCGCTGCGAACCCGCTCGATGGCGTCGAGCGCTGCCTTCAGCCAGCCGATGGTCGGCGCCTCGATGGCAAGCTCGGGCGCCGCCTGAAGCACCGACAGGTTGCGGATGAAGCGCTCGCGATCCGAGGTGAGCGGATTTCCCTCGAACGCCAGATCCTGCCTGAATTTCGTCTTGTCGCCCGGCACCGGCTGCTTTCCGAAGCCGAACATGGTCAGCCCATCGGCAACCTGGCCGCACATCCGGTGCGACATGGGCAGACCCATGACCCTCACCATCGGCGCGGTCAGGACCATGCGGGTGAACCAGCAGCCGCGCTTGGTCGCCGCCCTGAACAGCACCATCGACGCCATGGAATGACCGAGCGCGAAATAGGGGGCCGGACAATCCGGAAGCACCACCGCTTTCATGAATTGGGAGAGGTCCTCCTCATACTCGGCGAAATCGTTGACATGCCCTTTGAGCGGGTTTCTGGTCAGCCGGCTCGATCCCCCCTGCCCCCGCCAGTCGAGCACCGCCACGGCAAAGCCTCTGCGGCGAAGCTCGCCCACCACCTCGAAATATTTTTCGATGAACTCGGCGCGCCCGGGAAAGATGCAGACCGTACCGCGCCGCTCGCGCAGCACCGGCTGCCAGCTGGCGAAGCGCAAGCGCAAGCCCTTGCGCACCTCGATAAAGCCGGTCGACGCGCCGAGCGGGATCGGGTTCTTGGGTGTACCGACGAGATCCATGAAAGCGAGCGGCCCCTCTAGCCCAAGCGCCACTCTGAGGCGCCCAAGGCAGCGCTTCTTATAGCAGTGACGATCCGCATCGCCACACCGTTCCCGCGCGACCATGACGGCCGCGGAGACATGAAGCGACCGCGCCGCGAATGTTCCGATTTTTCCTTTATAATCAGCACGCTAGACCTCTTGAAGACTTAGCTTGCCGCACCCATATTTCTCGCCGGCGCGAAGGCCACAAGGCTTTGCGCCATCCGCCCGGCTCCGAGAAACGAGCGGGCAGACACCATATCGCTTCTCAAGGAGGATGTGTCATGAGGCACTTTGATCTTACCCCACTCTACCGCTCCACCATCGGCTTCGACCGGCTCGGCTCGTTGCTCGATACGCTCACCAGCTTCGAAGGCGAGACCCCGAGCTACCCGCCCTACAATATCGAGCGGGTCGGCGAGAATGAGTATCGCATCAGCATGGCCGTCGCCGGTTTCGGCGAGGGCGACCTCGCCATCGAGGTGAAGGAGAACACGCTGTCCATTCGCGGCGAGAAGAGCAGCGAACAGGAGGACACCACCTTCCTCCATCGCGGCATCGCTTCGCGAAGCTTCGAGCGCAGGTTCCAGCTCGCCGATCATGTCCTGGTGAAGGGCGCGGTGCTCGAGAACGGCTTGCTGCATGTCGATCTCGTGCGCGAGCTGCCCGAGGCCATGAAGCCGCGCAGCATTCCGATCGCGACCAAAACCGACCAGGCCGAGAAGCCGAAAATCATCGACAGCAAGGCCGCCTAATCGCTTTTTAGGAGCACTATCGGGACACTAACAAGAAGGGCGCTCTCGTGAGGGCGCCCTTCTCAGTTTGGCAGGTGCTTGGGAGAGAACCTGCTGCCCCCTGCACGCGAAACACTCGTTGGGGGCAACGATAAATTCTACCAGTCGCAACTTGCGCGAGCCTTAACGCCGGCGCCCCCTAATAACGCCTCGTTAATCTCTTGGGTCCATCGCCTGTTTGACGCCGACAATCGCCCCGCTGGCGATGAGCCCGGCGAGATTGGCCTCGAGGTCGAAGCCTGGGACCTCCGCCAAGGCGGTGGTGGCGGCCTCTCCGAGGCTCTTCTCCGCTTTGAGCGCAAGGATGAAGGACGCGCCCCCTTGCAACAGGCGCCGCAGCTCGACCTCGAGCCGGGGCCGCACGATGAGCGCGTCCTCGCCGAGTTCGAGCCGCGTTGCTGGCACGTCGCCGCCTTGCCTGTTGAGCTCGAAGATCGACACGATCGGGTAAAGCGAACGCACGACACCGAGCGAGGGATGCAGCGTCAGCACGGCGTCCTCGGCACGCTCGACGGCGCGCGCCAAGTCTGCGAGCGGCAGAGGCGCGGCATCTTCCGCATGATAGGCCGCGTGCCACCCCCATTCGAGCCGAGCCATGTCGGCGAGATAGGGCAGCGAAGCCGCCGGAGGGAAGCTCGCAACGAAATTGGGAAAGCTCGCGCCGTAGCGGATGAGCACGGCAGAGCGCGGCGGCTCGCGCTCGATATAGATGCGGGCCATGGCGCGAAAGAACTCTTCGCCCACGAGCCGCGCCACCACCGGAAAGCGCCCGGCGAGCACATCGATCAGGCTGGCATAGACATTGTTGCGATAGACGCCGAAGCGGCGGGACGGCACGCCTCCCGCTTTGCGCAACACCGGAGCTGGCACTGCCGCCTCGGGTTCGAGCACGGCGCCCGCAAACTCGCGCTGCAAATCGGCGAAGCGCCTCATGCCGGCACCGCGATGCGATTGGTGCGGCGGGCGGCGATGGCAGCGTCCGCCCGTTTCGCCTCGGCGAACAGAACTTCCCATCGCGGCACGTCGTTGTCCCACTCGATCAGCGTGGGCCTTGCGCCTGCGCGCGCGAGCGTATGCGCGTAAAGCGCCCAGACGGCGTCGGCGATCTCGCGCCCGTGGTCGTCGATAAGAAGCGCCGAGCCGTCGTCGTCGCTGTCGGCAGCATGGCCGCCGAGATGGATTTCGCCGACATGCTCGACCGGGAAGGCATCGATGAAGGCCGTCGCGTCGAAGCCGTGATTGACCGACTGGACGAACACATTGTTGACGTCGAGCAGGAGCCCGCAGCCCGTGCGCCGCACGACCTCGCGCAGGAACTCGACCTCGCTCATCGCAGGGTCGGCGAAGGCCACATAGGTCGAGGGGTTCTCGAGCAGCATGCGAAGCTGAAGCGCCTCCTGCACCTCATCGATATGCTCGCATACCCGCTCTAGCGTCTCTTCCGTGTAAGGCAGCGGCAGGAGATCGTTGAGATAGAGGCCGTCATGGCTCGACCAGGCGAGATGCTCCGAGAAGAGCGCAGGCCGGTAGCGCTCGATCAGCGATTTGAGGCGGGCGAGGTGCTCCTTATCGAGCGCGGAGCTGCCACCGATCGAAAGCCCGACGCCATGCAGCGACATGGGGTAGCGCTCGCGAATGGCGCCGAGATAATGATGGGGCGGCCCACCCTCCCCCATATAGTTCTCGGCATGGATTTCGAACCAGCCGATGTCGGGGGAGGTTTCGAGGATCTCGCGGTAATGCTCGGGCTTCAGCCCGACACCGGCGCGAGGCGGAAGCGGGCCGTTCTCCAGTCGATCGGAATGGGTTCCGGTCATCAGTTCATCGTGGTTCGAGGCCCGGCCGTCATCCTGAAGTGCGAGCATAGCGAGCCCCGAAGGACGGCCGGGCACCTCACCATGACGGACGCAAGCCTTAAGCGGGCGGCAGGTCGCGATCGAGCGGATCGGGGCTGCCCTTGCGCCCATCGGGGAGCTCGAGGGTGAGGCAGGTGCCTTTCGGTACGAGCTTCCAGGAATTGCCCTGATAGTCGATCTTGGAGGTGCCCGCGCAGCTCGTGCCCTTCCCCGCGGCGCAGTCATTCTCGCCCGCCTTGGCCACCCCGAAGCACTTCTCTGTTTCGTCGGCGGCGCCAGCATTCTGGTTCGAGGCCACGAGCCCGAGCGCGGCGGCAAAGGCGCAACCGATGGCTAGGCCCGTCATTCTCTTAGCGTGGTCGTTCATGGAAAGTACCCTCTCAAGGATCGAAAATGCGCATCGCCCCGGAACTTGCGCCGGTGGCGCTCGGTTAGGCCGTGAGTAAGCCTAAAATGGGCTCTTCACGTCAAATCACAGTGACGCCAGCAAAGGGGAGCGAGAGGCTCGAATCCCGCTTGTGTGCGCATTGGAAATCTGTCATTTATAGGGCGAATAGGACAGGCTTACTGACCTTTGTTCCGGAGGCTGCGGCGCGAGGCTCCAAGGTCTCCCAATCACTTTGAGCTGGGTCTTCGCTTTCAGCCTCTCATGCTCTTGGCTGGTGAAGGTCCGGCCGCTGGCCAAGGCTTTTTCTGGCCCCCTCTCGCTCGGGGCGTGAGGCGTGGCCGAGGTTTCGTGTAACGATGGCATCCGGTGGGTCGTTTTCGCGTTCCGCAAGCTCGGCGTGGCCTTCGCCTCCGCCCGCGCAAGGACTCTATGATCCGAAGCGCGAGCACGATGCTTGCGGTGTTGGCTTCGTCGCCGATCTCAAGGGACGGCCGAGCCATAAGATCATCGAGCACGGCATCCAAATCCTGGAGAACCTCACCCATCGCGGCGCGACCGGTGCCGATCCGCTGGCTGGTGATGGCGCCGGCATCCTGGTGCAGATTCCGCATGAATTTTTGAAAGAGGCCTGCGCGCCGCTCAAGATCAAGCTGCCGGAGCCCGGCCACTACGCCGTCGGCCACATGTTCATGCCGCACAATCGCGCGCAGCGCATCTATTGCGAATCCGTGGTCGAGCGTGTCGTCGAGGCCGAGGGGCTGAAGCTGCTCGGCTGGCGCGATGTGCCTACCGACAATTCCTGTCTCTCGGCGTCCGTGATCGAGACCGAGCCCACGCATCGCCAGGTCTTTATCGGACGCGGGCCCGATGTCGAGGACGAGACCGACTTCGAGCGCAGGCTCTACATCCTGCGCAAAGTGATCTCGAACACCATCAACGGCGAGACCGGCGGCCGCGATATCGGCTTCTACACCGTGTCGCTGTCATGCCGCACGCTCGTCTATAAGGGCATGTTCCTCGCTTTTCAGCTCGGCCCCTATTACCCCGACCTGCATCATCCCCTCTTTGCCTCCGCGCTCGCGCTTGTGCATCAGCGCTTCTCGACCAACACCTTCCCCTCCTGGAAGCTGGCGCATCCCTACCGCATGGTCGCCCATAACGGCGAGATCAACACGCTGCGCGGCAATCTGAACTGGATGGCGGCGCGGCAGGCGAGCGTGTCCTCGCCGCTGTTCGGCCCGGACATCAAGAAGCTCTGGCCGATTTCCTATGAGGGCCAGTCCGACACCGCCTGCTTCGACAATGCGCTCGAGTTCCTGGTGCAGGGCGGCTACAGCCTCGCGCACGCGGCGATGATGCTGATCCCCGAAGCCTGGGCCGGCAATCCTCTGATGGATGCGAAGCGCCGCGCCTTCTACGAATATCACGCCTGCCTCATGGAGCCATGGGACGGCCCGGCAGCCATGGCCTTCACCGACGGGCGCCAGATCGGCGCCACGCTCGACCGCAATGGCTTGCGGCCTGCCCGCTATCTCGTCACCGACGACGACCTCGTCATCATGGCCTCGGAGAGCGGCGTGCTGCCGATCGCCGAGGAGACCATCGTCGAGAAGTGGCGGCTGCAACCCGGCAAGATGCTGCTCATCGACCTGGAGAAGGGATGCATCGTCTCCGACGAGGAGATCAAGGCCGAGCTCGCCTCGGCGCATCCCTATCAGCAATGGCTCGACCGCACCCAGATCCGTGTGCATGAGCTGCCCGGCGGGGCGGCGCCCGCGCCGCGCACCAATGTGAGCCTGCTCGATCGCCAGCAGGCCTTCGGCTACACGCAAGAGAGCGTCAAGTTCCTGATGCTGCCGATGGCCGAGTCCGGCCAGGAGGCGGTCGGCTCGATGGGGACCGACACCCCGATCTCGGCCCTCTCCAACAAGCCGAAGCTCCTGCACACCTATTTCAAGCAGAACTTCGCCCAAGTGACGAACCCGCCGATCGACCCGATCCGCGAGGAGCTCGTCATGTCGCTGGTGACCTTCATCGGGCCGCGGCCCAACCTGCTCGACCTCGAGGGCACCTCGCGGCAGAAGCGGCTCGAGGCGGCGCATCCGATCCTCACCAACGACAATCTGGAGCGCATTCGCGGCATCGGCGAGGTCGCCGACAATCAATTCCGCACCGTCACGCTCGACATCACCTATGGCGCCGATCACAGCGCCGCCGGCATGGGCAAGGCCTTGGACAAGCTTTGCAAGCGCGCCGAAGAGGCGGTGCGCGCGGGCGAGAATATTATCGTCCTGTCGGATCGCGCCACCGGGGCCGACCGCGTGCCGATCCCCTCGCTGCTGGCGACATCCGCCGTGCATCATCATCTGATCCGCTGCGGCTTGCGGACCTCGGTCGGCCTCGTGGTCGAGACCGGAGAGGCGCATGAGGTGCATCAATTCGCGACGCTGGCCGGCTACGGCGCCGAGGCGATCAACCCCTATCTCGCCTTCGAGACCATCGAGGCCATGCTGCCTGAGCTCGACGAGGAGCTGACCGCAGAGGAAGCGATCAAGCGCTACATCAAGGCGACCGACAAGGGCATCCTCAAGGTGATGTCGAAGATGGGCATCTCGACCTATCAGTCCTATTGCGGCGCGCAGATCTTCGACGCCGTGGGGCTCAGGTCGGAGTTCCTCGCCAAATATTTTACCGGCACCAACAGCCAGGTCGAGGGCATCGGTCTCGAGGAGATCGCGCGCGAGACCGTTGAGCGCCATCAGCTTGCCTTCTCCGATGCTCCGGTGCTGCGCGACGCTCTGGAGGTCGGTGGCGAATATGCCTACCGCGTGCGTGGCGAGGCGCATATGTGGCGCCCGTCGGTGGTCGCCGACTTGCAGCATGCCGTGCGTGGCGCTCTGCCCGAGAAGTACCGCTCCTACGCCAAGCAGATCAACGAGCAGACCGAGCAGCTGCTGACGCTGCGCGGCATGTTCCGCATCAAGCTGGCCGAGGAGATGGGCCGGACGCCCGTGCCCATCGACGAGGTCGAGCCCGCCAAGGACATCGTCAAGCGCTTCGCTACCGGCGCCATGTCGTTCGGCTCGATCAGCCGCGAGGCGCATACCACGCTCGCCATCGCCATGAACCGCATCGGCGGCAAGTCCAACACCGGCGAAGGCGGCGAGGAGTCCGACCGCTACAAGCCGCTGCCGAACGGCGATTCCATGCGCTCGAAGATCAAGCAGGTCGCCTCCGGCCGCTTCGGCGTGACCGCCGAATATCTGATGAACGCCGACATGATGCAGATCAAGGTGGCGCAAGGGGCCAAGCCCGGAGAGGGCGGCCAGCTCCCGGGTCACAAGGTCGACGCCGTCATCGCCAAGGTGCGCCACTCGACGCCGGGCGTGGGCCTGATCTCGCCGCCGCCGCATCACGACATCTATTCGATCGAGGATTTGGCGCAGCTCATCTACGATCTGAAGAATGTCAACCCAGCGGCCGATGTCAGCGTCAAGCTCGTGAGCGAGGTCGGCGTCGGCACGGTGGCCGCCGGCGTCTCCAAGGCGCGCGCCGACCATGTCACCATTTCCGGCTTCGAGGGCGGCACCGGCGCCTCGCCGCTGACCTCGATCAAGCATGCGGGATCGCCTTGGGAAATCGGCCTTGCCGAGACCCAGCAGACGCTCGTGCTCAACCGTCTGCGCGGCCGTATCGCCGTGCAGGTCGATGGCGGCGTCCGCACCGGACGCGATGTGGTGGTGGGCGCGCTTCTCGGCGCCGACGAGTTCGGCTTCGCCACCGCGCCTTTGATCGCCGCCGGCTGCATCATGATGCGCAAATGTCATCTGAACACCTGCCCGGTGGGCGTCGCCACGCAGGACCCGGTCTTACGCGCCAGATTCCAGGGCAAGCCCGAGCACGTCATCAACTTCTTCTTCTTCGTCGCCGAGGAGGTGCGCGAATATATGGCCGCGCTCGGCTTCCGTAGCTTCGCCGAGATGATCGGCCAGACCGAGATCCTCGATAAGAGCCAGGCGATCGACCATTGGAAGGCGAAGGGCCTCGATTTCACCCGCATCTTCCATCGACCGGACGTGCCGCCAGAAGTCGCGGTGCATAATTCCGAGCGGCAGGATCATCAGCTCGACAAGGTGCTCGATCGCAAGCTGATCGAGCTCGCGCGCGAGGCGCTCGACGAAAAGAAGCCGGTCAAGCTCGATCTCCCGATCAGGAACCTCAACCGTACCGCCGGCGCCATGCTGTCGGGCGAGATCGCCAAGCGCTACGGCCATGTGGGCCTGCCTGAGGACACCATCTGGGTGAGCTTCAAAGGATCGGCCGGCCAAAGCTTCGGCGCCTGGCTCGCCCACGGCGTCACACTCGATCTCGTCGGCGAAGGCAACGACTATGTCGGCAAGGGCCTCTCCGGTGGGCGCATCATCGTCCGTCCGCCTGAGAACTCGGGCATCGTCCCGGAGAAGTCGATCATCGTCGGCAACACGGTGCTTTATGGCGCCATCGCCGGCGAGTGCTATTTCCGTGGCATCGCCGGCGAGCGCTTCGCCGTGCGCAATTCCGGCGCCATCGCGGTGGTCGAGGGCACCGGCGATCATGGCTGCGAATACATGACGGGCGGCGTCGTGGTGGTGCTCGGCCTCACCGGGCGCAATTTCGCCGCCGGCATGTCCGGCGGCATCGCCTATGTGTTGGACGAGGACGGCGATTTCGAGCGCCACTGCAATCTCGCCATGGTCGATCTCGAGCCGATCCCGAGCGAGAACCAGGTCATGGAGCGGAGCCGCCACCAAACCGGCGACCTCGAGAGCCACGGCCTCGTGGACTTCACCGACATGACCCGCTTCGACGAGGAGCGTCTCAGGCAGCTCATCGAGAACCACCTCCACTACACGGGCTCGGCGCGGGCCTGCGCCATCCTCGACGATTGGGCTGCTTACCTGCCGAAATTCGTCAAGGTGATGCCGGTCGAATATCGCCGGGCGCTGGAGGAGATGGCGCGCCGGCAGTCGGTCGATAAGACCGGTCTTGGCGAGATCGAGATCGGCTTGCGGGGCAACGGCAAGTAATCTTCCTCTAGCCTAGAGCTCCTTTCCACGGCCCCCGTGACGTATGGCTGACATGAAGCACTTCGATCCACTCGTCCATGACCTGGTAGAAGATCACGTATGGATAGCGTACGAGCGGAACCACCCGCACGTTGCCCTTCTTCCATTGGGCCACAGCGCGAGCGCTTCGTGGCCATTGTTCGACGCGAGCGACCGTAGCGCGAACGCTGTGCTCGACCGCCGCGGCGGCGAGCGGGTTTACCGATTTAAGCCTGGAAAGGATGTCATCGAGGTCAGAGAGTGCGCCTTGAGTGTAGACCGCCTTCATCAACGGCGGTATTTGGCCAGGACCGCCTCGACCTCGGCCTCAGTAGCGAATTGCCCTCGCTCCGCCTCCCTAAGGCCGCGCTCGATCGCGGCCACCTCCTCGGGCGTCGCGGTATAGGTGTCCTGTTGCAGCTCTCTCTCGATCTCAAGGGCGGCTTGCGCCAAGTCTGCCTGGGCGCTCTCAGGCCAAGCCTCGGCACGCTGCAGAATCTCTTTGATCATCTTTGCTTTCATGTTTCGATGATAGCACATACTGAGGCTGGCGGTGAGCGCCAGCCCTTGGCTGGGCAGGACTGAACGGACGTGACTGTAATGGGCAAGATCACGGGCTTTCTCGAGATCGAACGCGAGGACCGGACCTACGAGCCGGCCTCCGATCGCGTTCGTCATTACCGCGAGTTCATCATCCCGCCGAGCGAGGCCGAGATCGCGCGCCAGGCTGCCCGCTGCATGGATTGCGGCATCCCCTATTGTCATACGGGCTGCCCGGTGAACAACCAGATCCCCGACTGGAACGACCTCGTCTTCCATTCCGATTGGCGCGTGGCGGCGGAGAACCTGCACTCGACCAACAACTTCCCCGAAGTGACGGGCCGCATCTGCCCTGCCCCTTGC
>Ga0315291_10009309_pt1 | contig 12043 bp, 10 predicted proteins | sample YL17G12_20_MG_FD_203070 | JGI IMG/M metagenome (GOLD analysis project Ga0315291, IMG submission 203070) | Sediment microbial communities from Yellowstone Lake, YNP, Wyoming, USA - YL17G12_20 | ecosystem: Environmental > Aquatic > Freshwater > Lake > Sediment | place: USA: Wyoming | collected...
ACCTGAGCGCCGACCAGCCCTGGCTGGCCGAGGGCCCCGGCGAGCTGCGCCTGCTGAACGCCCGCCACCCGCTGATCAAGGGCGAGGTGGTGCCCATCTCCATCTGGGTGGGCGACTCCTACTCCATTGTTCTCATCACCGGGCCGAACACCGGCGGCAAGACGGTCGCCCTCAAGACCGTTGGCCTGCTCATCCTGATGGCCCAGGCCGGCCTGCCCATCCCGGCCGAGCTGGGCAGTCGCCTCCCGGTGTTCGCCGCCGTCCACGTGGATATCGGTGACGAGCAGAGCATCGAGCAGTCGCTCTCCACCTTCAGCTCGCACGTCGGCAATATCATCCACATCCTGGGCGAGGCCGAGCCCAACAGCCTGGTGCTCCTGGACGAGCTGGGCGCCGGCACCGACCCCAGCGAGGGGACGGCCCTGGCCCAAGCCATCCTTCAGCACCTGCTGGAAGTGGGCGCCACCACCGTCGCCACCACCCACCACAGCCAGCTCAAGGTCTTCGCCCACGTCACGCCGGGGATAGTGAACGCCTCGGTGGAGTTCGACCTGGAGACCCTGTCCCCCACCTATCGCCTGAGCATCGGCCTGCCCGGCCAGAGCAACGCCCTGGCCATCGCCGACCGCCTGGGCATGCCGCGCGATATCCTCGACCGCGCCCGCCAGCACATCGCGCCCGACCGCCAGGAGATGGAGAGCCTCCTGTCCGACATCCACCGCGAGCGCCAGGCGGCCGCCGACGCCGCCCGCGCCGAGCAGATCGCCCGCCGCGAGGCGGAGGCGATCCGCGCCGGCCTGGCCGAGAAGCTGATGGCCGTGGACGCCGAGCGCGACCGCACCATCGAGAAGACGCACCAGGAGATGGAGAGCGAGCTCCAGCAGACGCGCGCCCGCCTGCGAGCCGCCGCCAAGGAGATCGCCCGCGCCGAGCGCGAGGCCCCTTCGCTGCGCTCAGGGCAAGCGCCGGCCGCCGCCGCGAAGGAAGCTCTGGGGGCCGCCAAACAGGAGGTCGAGGCGGTCGAGGAGCAGGTGGAGAAGGTGCGACGGCTCCGTCGGCGTCGCAAAGGCCCCCTGCCGGCCATCGTCGCCGGCGATCGCCTGTGGCTGCGCGACCTGTCGCAGCCGGCCGAGGCCCTGGGCCCACCCGACGAGCACGGCGAGCTGGCGGTGCGCCTGGGCGCCTTCCACGGCCGGATCAACGTCAGCGAGGTCGAAGGCGTGGAGAGCGCGGCGGAGGTCATCACCATCGCCACCAGCTTCCCGCCGTCCGCGCCGCCGTCGCCGGAGCTGGAGGTGCGGGGCATGACCGTGGGCGAGGCGATGCCGCTCATCGAGCAGCACCTGGACGCCGCCTTCCGGGCGGGCCTGCCGCAGGTGCGGATCGTGCACGGCAAGGGGACGGGTACCCTGCGTCGGGCCATCCGCGATGCGCTGCGGGGCCACCCTCTGGTAAAATTGCTCTCGACGCCCCCGCCCAAGGAGGGCGGCGAAGGGGTGACGATCGTGGAGGTAGCGGGGTAGGGCATGGAGGCCTTCTGGACAATCGCCGGAGTGCTCGGCTTCATCGCCGCGTTACTCACTATCTACGGCTTTGTTCGATGGCGGAAGGCGGTCACTCCCAAGGAGCTTGACAAGGCCTTGGACGAGCAGGGGCTACAGATCCTCGAGGGCGTCCAGGAGGTCTTCAACCACTATTACGGGATTGCGCCCGGGCCTGCCAGACAGCTCGTCGTCACTTCTGACGAAGAGCGGCTGCGGATTCTCGCCCTGGCGACCAAGGCCCAGCGAGAGCACAGATACGCCGAGGCGGTGGAAATCCTTCAGTCCTGCCTGCGGCCCGGGCTACCGGCTGAAGAGCGTGCCGCCTTGCACAACCTGATCGGCAACAGCTACATGTACATGGGCCAGCCAGGGCAAGCAGAGCCCGAGTATGGCGAAGTGCTGACCGCGGCCCACGAAATTGGCGATGACCCTGCAAGGGGCACCGCCCTGGGCAACCTAGGCAACGTTTACGCCCAGCGGGGCGACCTGGACAAGGCGGAGCAGCACTATAAGGCCGCCCTGGTCATCCATGAGCACGTCGGCGACAGCCTCGGTCGGGCCAACCAGCTCTGCGGGCTGGGCCTGGTGTACGGCGAGAGAGGACAGCTCGACAGGGCCCAGGAGCACTATAACAAGGCCCTCGCCGCGTACCGCCAGATCGGCAACAGGCTGGGCGAGGCGCTAGCTCTGGGCAACCTCGGCATCGTATACGCCGACGTGGGCCAGTTGCACAAGGCCGAGGAGCATCACAGGGAGGCCCTCGACATCGACCGGCAGATCGGCGACCGCCTGGGCGAGGCCAACGCTCTCGGCAACCTGGGCAACGTCTATGCCCGCAGGGGCGAGCTCGACAGGGCCGAGGAGCACCACAGACAGGCTCTTGCCATTGTCAGGCAGCTGGGCAACCGCCTCGGCCAAGCCCAGGACCTGCACAATCTGGGCATCGTATACGCCGGCCGCGGCGACCTGGAAAAGGCCCAAGAGCACTACGACAAGGCGCTTGTCATCAACGAGGACATCGGCAACCGCTTGGGCCAAGCTCAGGATCTGCACAACCTCGGCCTGCTGGCGGAGGAGCGGGGCGACCCGGACAAAGCGCGGAGCCTCCTAAACCAGGCCAAGGCGTTATATGAAGCCATCGGCGCGGGCGGGGAAGCCCCGGCAATCGTCGCGGCCGCGCTGCAACGCCTGGAGCCTCCGGAGGCTGCCAGCACGCCGGAGCCCAAGCGCCCCCGCAAGAAGCCGCCGCCACAGAAGCCATGATCACCGTACTTTCCGGCGGCGTAGGCGCGGGGCGCTTCCTCCAGGGGCTCGTCCAAGTGGTGCCCCAGAAGGACGTCGCCATCGTCTCCAACACCGGCGACGACCTGGAGGTGTTCGGCCTCCACGTCTCGCCCGACATCGACATCGTCATCTACCACCTGGCGTCCAACTATTCAGATTCACCTCTGCGGGATGAATCCCGCAGCTTCCCCAAAGCTGAGGGTTTCAACCCTCAGGAGTGTTCTTACTCTCTTGATGCCCATGGCGGGGCGGCATCCATGCCCCCGCCTTTAGGCGGGGGTGGCAAGCCATTCTTGCAACAGCCTCTAGTCAACGAGGAGACCGGCTGGGGCCTGGCCGGCGACACCTTCCACGCCCTCGACGCCCTCTCCCGCTTCGGCCACGAGACCTGGTTCGCCCTCGGCGACCGCGACCTGGCCACATCCATCCATCGCACCTACCTGCTGCGCCAGGCCCGCACCCTCTCCCAGGCCACGGCGGAGATCGCCCGCGCCTTCGGCCTCGACGTCACCATCCTGCCGATGAGCGACGAGCCCGTGCGCACGAGGGTGGAGACCCCTGACGGCCTGCTCGACTTCCAGGAGTACATGGTGAAGCGCGGCGCCCGCGACGCCTTCCGCGGCCTCAAGCTGGCCGGCATCGAGGACGCCAAGCCCGCCCCCGGCGTCATCGAGGCCATCACGGCCGCCGAGGGCGTCATCATCGCCCCCAGCAACCCCATCGTCAGCATCGGGCCGATCTTGGCCCTGCCCGGCGTCAGGGCGGCGCTGCGCCAAACCGAGGCGCGCGTGGTGGCCGTCAGCCCCATCGTGGGCGGGGCCGTCCTCAAGGGCCCGGCCGCCAAGATGCTCGAGGGCCTGCGGATGGAGGTGAGCGCCTGGCAGGTCGGCTGGCTCTACCAGGACTTCCTCGACTGCCTGGTGATCGACGTGGCCGACGCCGGCGACCGCGCCAGGATCGAGGCCCTGGGCTTGGACGTCGTAGTCGCCGACACGATAATGAAGGGCATGGAGGAGAAGGCCGCCCTGGCCCGCCGCGTGGTGCAGGCCACACGAGGGCCCCGCATTCAGGCTCGTCATTCTGAGCAAAGCGAAGAATCCGAGCGCGGCACGACAGACCCTTCGCTAGGCTCAGGGTGACAGGAGCCGACGCGGAGGAGCAGGAGGACACATGATCGCCGCCCTCGTGCCGGTCAAGGCCCTGCGGCAATCGAAGAGCCGCCTACGGCCGATGCTGTCCGATGGGCAGCGCCAGGCCCTGGTTATGGCCATGCTGGCGGACGTCCTCGACCTGCTGGCCGGCGTGACCGCCATCGCCACGACCGCCGTCGTCAGCCCCGACGTCGAAGTGCTGGCCTTCGCCCGGCGGTTGGGCGCTCAGGCCATCCGCGAGCCGCCACAGCCACGCGGGCTGAACGCCGCCCTCGCCTTCGCGTCGGACGTGCTCTGCGGGCAGGGCGCCAGCGGGCTCCTCGTGCTCCCCGTGGACGTGCCGCTGGCCAACGCCGCCGACGTAGAGGCTATCCTTAACCACATGGACGGCAACCCGTCGATCGTTCTCTGCCCCTCGCGCAGCGGCGGCACTAACGCCCTCGCCCTGCGGCCGCCGGGGATCATCCCCTTCCGATTCGGCCCTCGCAGCTCCGCTGCCCACCAGCGCGAGGCAAGAGCACGCGGGCTGCCGCTCGCGGTGATGCCGCTGCCCTCCCTGGCCCTCGACATCGACCGGCCGCAGGACCTGGCAGCCATTCTCGCCCAACCGAACGGCAGCCGAAGCCGCGCGCTGCTGGCATCCTTGGCCCCCGACCCGCTCGTCCTTCGACAGGCTCAGGATGAGCGGGGGGTGCATGCCGCAAGGAACCGCTCATGGTGAGCCTCGTGTGTCCGCTCATGGTGAGCTTGTCGAACCATGAGCGGAGTGGTTAGCATCCCTCCGATGATGCTTGACGCCGCCCTCGCTGGCCGCCGATCCGTGCGCCAGTTCAGCGCGCGGCCGGTGGAGCGAGCGCTGGTGGATGAGGTCATCGCCGCCGCCTGCCTGGCCCCCGCGCCCCACCACAGCCGCCCCTGGCGATTCGTCATCGTCTCGCCCGAGGCCAGGGTCGGCCTGGCGGAGGCCATGGGCGAGCGCTGGCGCCAAGACCTGGAGCGCGACGGCGTGGCCGAGGCGCGCATCCGCCGGGCCTTGAGCCGCTCGCGGGCTCGCCTGGCGGCCGCCCCCGTCCTCATCCTGGCCGGCGTCGCGGGGCAGGCCCAGCGCGCCTGGCCCGACCAGCGCCGACAGCGGGCGGAGGAGCTCATGTTTGCCCAGAGCATGGGCGCCGCCCTGGAGAACCTGATGCTGGCGGCGCACGCCCGCGGCCTGGGCAGCTACTGGCTCTCGGCGCCCCTGTTCTGCCCCGAGGCCGTCCGCCTGGCCCTCGACCTGCCCGCCGACTTCCAGCCGCAGGCCCTCATAGCGCTCGGCTACCCCAAGGAGGGGCTACGCCCGCCGCCGCGCCCGCCGCTGGCCGTCGGCGAGCACATCGTCGAGCGGTAGGGCCATACACGACCCCAGGCTGAGGGTCGTGAACTGTTTCGATTCATCTCTGAGGGTTGATGGCGTTCAATCATTTAGATTCACCTCTGCGGGATGAATCCCGCAGCTTCCTCAAAGCTGAGGGTTTCAACCCTCGGGGGTGTTCTTGTTTTCTTGATCACCTCCAGCCGGGGGTCGAGAATCAAACCACCAACGGGCAACCGCCCCCTAGCATTGGCGTTCGCAGCGGCAACAAGCGATAATAGGGGCGAGATGCCACCCAAGAAGGGCAAGGGCAAAGCCTCGGACATGTTCGCCGCTCAGGCGCGCGCCCGCACCCAGCGCGAGGCGCCCCTGGCGGCCCGCATGCGCCCTCGCACCTTCGACGAGTTCTTGGGCCAGGAGCACCTGGTGGGCGAGGGCCGCATGCTGCGCAAGAGCATCGAGACCGACCAGATGCCCTCGATGGTCTTCTGGGGACCGCCGGGCAGCGGCAAGACCACCCTCGCCCGCATCGTCGCCAGCCTCACGCAGTCCCACTTCGCCCCCATCTCGGCGGTCACCGCGGGCGTCGCCGACCTGCGCCAGATCGTGGACGAGGCCCAGGAGCGACGGGGGATGTCCGGCCAGCGCACCATCCTCTTCATCGACGAGATTCATCGCTTCAACAAGGCCCAGCAGGATGTGGTGTTGCCTTATGTCGAGGACGGCGTGGTCACCCTCATCGGCGCGACCACCGAGAACCCGTCCTTCGAGGTCATCTCGCCGCTGCTCTCCCGCTGCCGCGTCTATACGCTCAACCCCCTATCGCCGGAGGAGATCGAGGTCATCCTGCGGCGGACGATCGCCGACGGCGAGCGCGGCCTGGCCCGCCTGAGTGTGGCGGTGGACGACGACGCCCTCGCCGGCCTGGCCCAGGCCTCGGGCGGCGACGCCCGCATCGCCCTCAACGCCCTCGAGCTGGCCGCCGCCACCGTCCAGCCCGACGAGCGCGGCGCGCGCCGCATCGGCCTGTCGGACTTCGAGGAGGCCCTCCAGCGGCGCACGTCGGTCTACGACAAGGCGGGCGACTACCACTACGACACCATCTCCGCCTTCATCAAGTCGATGCGCGGCTCCGACCCCGACGCCGCCCTCTACTGGCTGGCCCGCATGATCGAGGCGGGCGAGGACCCGCTGTTCATCGCCCGCCGCATGGTCATCCTGGCGGCCGAGGACGTGGGCCTGGCCGACCCCCAGGCGCTGGTGGTGGCGATGGCCGCGCAGCAGGCGGTGCACTTCGTGGGCATGCCTGAGGGCTACCTGCCCCTGGCCGAGGCGGTCATCTACCTGGCGTCGGCGCCCAAGAGCAACTCCGCCCTCGCCGCCTACGAGAAGGCCCGCAAGGACGTGCGGGAGACGCGCAACGAGCCGGTGCCCCTCCACCTGCGCAATCCGGTGACCGACCTGATGAAGGAGATGGGCTACGGCAAGGACTACAAGTACGCCCACAAGTACCCTGACCACTACGTGCCGCAGCAGTTCCTGCCCGATAAGCTGCGCGGCCGCCGCTACTACGAGCCGTCCGACCAGGGCTTCGAGCGCACGATCCGCGAGCGCCTGCGCCGGCTGAGGGGCGAAGGCGAGCCCCAGGAATAGCGCCGATGCCCGCCCAACTACCGCACGGCTCAACTTGGGAGGACCGAGAGCACGCCGTCCACCGCCAGGCCTGGCAGTACCACAGCGACGATATGGCCCTGGCCGACGACCTGCTCAGCCACCTCATGCGCGGGTTTCGCGAGCTGGAGGTGGTCAAATCCCCGGATGATGCCCAGGAGCTCACCCTGCTTCTGGTGGGGAGCGCCGCCAATTTCCTCCGCTCCGCCCACAACCTCGCCCTCGACGGCTACTACGTGCAGGCCCTCTCACTGGCCCGAAACGCCTACGAGTACTGGCTAGCGGGAGCCTGGTTGAACGCCAGCCCCCAGAACGCCCCCAAGCTCAGGCAGGGGAGCACCGACTGGCCGACACCGTCCCGCATGAGGGAGGCCCTGGCCGCAGCCCTGGCCCACGACGCCAGCGAGCACGAGCGCCCGGAGCCGACCCTGGGGCGAATCTACCACGATCTCAGCACGTTCACCTACCCGTCCTTCGCCTCCGTCTCCGGCGCCCTGGACAGCAAGGGCACCCTTCGCAGCGGGCCCTTCTATCAGAGCCGCCGCCTGCTCGCCTTCTTCGACCTGGCCTACACGACGGCGACCCTCCTCCATCGCCTGCTGGCGCAGTCCTTCCCCTCTCTGGAGGAGAGCGACTGGAGCCGCCGCAGCGACGAGCTGGCGACGAAGGTGGCGGCCTGGGCCGCCCGCCATGCGGCGGAGGGGGAGGAGGGAGGACAGTGAGCGACGAAGAGATCCCCACCATCGTGGTACGTGCCGGGCGCGACGGTTACCGGGCCACCATTCCAGCGCTAGGCAACGAAGTCATCTTCGGGCCAAGCGTGAACATAGGGGATGTCGTGGCAGCAGCAAGACAGACCGTCTTCAACCACCTGCGTTCCGTGCTGCCAGGACCCGGCTATCCATTTGGCACGGTCGTTGTCGCATCGGGAACCAGGCTCCGAGCTGATGATCTTCTGGCGCTCATCGAGGGTCATGGCGTTTCGCAGAAACTGAATCTCTCTGGATGTTACCTCCCCCTCATAGACTTGAGCAGGGCCGCTCTTGAGGCCGAGCTGGCCAAGCGGCGACGGGATGAGGAAACCGATGAGCCTCCGTGGCGCAGCCTGCTGAACGAGGGCATGTGCCTCGGCGATGCCATCCTTCATGACACCTACCTGGGCAACGCGAACTTGGAGGGGGCAGACCTAACCAAGTCCGATCTCAGCGACGCCAACCTCACTGGGGCAAATCTCGACAACGCACTTCTCTGGCACTCAGATTTCGGTGGTGCCTTCGTCCGCGACACCAGGTTTCGTGGTGCAGATTTTCTGGGCGCTCACCTCAGAGGGGTCGATCTTTACGACGCTCACCTTGAGGGTGCCCTTTGGCGTGGCGCTTTACTCGATAGGACTCGGATGCGCCGCGAGCGTCTCGGAAAGGCGACTGGCGAGGAGCTCGAAGCCAGGGGCCAACGCATAGCCACCACTCTCACACCTCCCAGCACTTTCCACGACGCCAGGGAGGCCTACCTGGGCCTGAAGACCAACTTCGACTCCATCGGCCGCTACGACGACGCTAGCTGGGCCTACGTCAAGGAGCAGCAGATGGAGAAGGCCATGTACTTCCCGACCACCACGGGTCATGAGTGGGTCAGGAAGCGAATGGGCGGCGCGGTGCCGCCCCCATGGTGGGGGCCAAGCCACCTGCCTCGCTGGCTCCGGTGGAAGCTCCGCAGCGCTTTCTACCACTGTCGCCTGTTTCTCGGCCTTTGCCCAAGGGATGTCGAACAAGAGATGGCGAGACGGACGCAGGATGGACGTGAGCGAAACGAATGGCTCAGCCGCTGGCGCTGGGCGCGCAACTGGGCCTATGAATTGCTAACGGGCTATGGGGAGCGCGTTCACATGCCTGTCATCTGGGCGGGCGTCGTGGTTCTGGTGTTCGCCCTCATCTACGCAGCGGCGGGGAACATCGCCTCCGGAGACGTCGGCGCACTACAGAGCCACCCCACCCACAGCCCCATCACCGCCTTGACGCATAGCATCTCCGCCTTCGCCACCGTCGGCTTCAACACCCTGGAGCCCGTCGGCTGGGGCGCCCGCCTCCTCACCGCCATCGAGGCCATGTTCGGCATTGGCCTCTTCGCCCTGTTCGTCTTCACCCTCGGCAACCGCATGCGGCGCTCGTAGCCACGCCTTCACGGCACCGCCCAGTGGCACTCCCCTGTTGGGGTTTGGCCGTCGCCTCGCCTAAGCTACACCTACCATGCAAGCCGTGCTGTACTCGGCCCCGGGGCCCGCGCCCCAGCGCCCAAAACAATCAAACGCCCGCCTATCTGGCGGGCCACCCAGCAAATACCAGCGCGAAAATTCTTCGCGAACACAATCAAATCGGCCCTACCCCTCGCCTTCTCCCTTGGGTAGCTCCATGCCGCAGTGGGGGCAGTAGCGGGCGCCCAGGGGCGGCAGGGGGCAGCCGCAGACCGGGCAGGCCGTCGCCAGGCGGGTGCCGCACACGGCGCAGTACTGCCAGTGCTGGGGGTTCTCCGCCTGGCAGGCCTGGCACTCCACCATGAACCTCTCCAGAACCTCCAGCCTCTCCAGGAACTCCTTCTCCGTCGGGCCTCGCTCTCGCCGCTTTCGCCGCGGCCTTCCTTCGGGAGCTTTCGACACCCTTGCCTCACCCCCCTTCCTTCAGATGGCAGACGTCGTTCAGAGAGACGAGCACGGCAGGGGGAGCGCCCGGCCACTGCCGCGGCGGCGTCTCCACCAGCGTGATCGAGCCGTTGTCCAGGTTGAACGGCAGCGGCGGGCGATGGGCAGGCCGAGCACGTCCAGCAGGAACACCGCGATGGGCCCGGCGTGGGCGACCACCACCACCGTCTCATCGCCGTGCTTCTCCTGGAGGCCCCACAGGGCGGTGCATACCCGCCGGCGGAAGGCATCGCGGCCCTCCTCGCCCGGGTAGTGGGGGTACTCGTCGCTGCGAGAGGCGATGGCCGCCGTCACCTCCGGCGCCCGCTCCTGAATCTCCGACCAGGTCAGGCCGGACAGCTCCCCAAAGTCGTACTCCTGCACGCCGACGAGGGCCTGCACCGCCAGCCCCAGGCTGCGAGCGATGGCCTGCGCCGTCTCCCAGGCGCGGCGAATGGGGCTCCCGTACACGGCGGCGATATCGACGCCCGCCAGCCGCCGCGCCAGCAGCTCGGCCTGGCGGCGGCCGCGCTCGTTCATCGGGAACTCCCGCTGGCCTTGGAGCCGCCACTCGCGGTTGCCCACCGACTCGCCATGCCTAATCAGCAGCCAGCGCATTCAGAACACCACGCGATCTAGGGCACTGCCGTCGTCGATCAGCCTCCGCCGGCGGCCAGATGGTCGAAGAAGCCCTTGAGGATGCGAGCGGTGGCCCCCCAGATACGATGGTCGCCGTACCTATAGGAGAGGATGGGCCACCAGCGGTCGGCCAGGCGCCCGACGCCCTGCTCCAGATTGCGCTCGTCCATCAGGTAGCGCAAGGGCACCTCCACCAGCTCGGCCACCTCGTGGGCATTCAGGGCGAAGGGATACGACGGCGTCGACAAGAGGCCGACGAAGGGGCTCACCCCAAAGCTGGTGATGGTGACGATGTCGTCCAGGCGGCCCAGGACCTGCACGTCCTCCGGCCGAACGCCGATCTCCTCCTCCGTCTCCCGCAGGGCGGTCGTGAGCAGGTCGCCGTCCTGGGGATCGAAGGCGCCGCCGGGGAAGGAGGTCTCCCCCTTGTGGTGCTCCACGTCCTCGGTGCGCCTGGTCAGGACGATGAAGGGCTCGCCTGCCTTCTCGTAGAGGAGGAGAAGAACTGCCGCCGGGGTCGTTTCATTCTGGGAAAGGCGTTGCGGCCGGTAGTCGGCCAAGAAGTCGCGTATCTGCTGAAGCAGGCTGGACCCGCCCGCCATCATCCCTGAGCCTCCGACAGCATGATAGCGCATCGGCGGCCCGTGGGCCAGCTAGGTGGTGTCTCAGGACATGTGAGAGATCATGGGGTCGCCACTCTGGCCGCTCATGGTGAGCCTGTCGAACCATGAGCCCCACTCCTCCTTCGACAAGCTCAGGATGAGCGGGCGATGACAGGCTCAGGGCGAGCGGGACGCCGTATGCCACGCGGCACACACGGTGGGCCTGGCAGGATTCGAACCTACGACCAGCCGGTTATGAGCCGGCCGCTCTGCCGCTGAGCTACAGGCCCACCCCTGCCATGATAGCATCTCGGGCGGCGATTTCAACCGTGGGTGCGCCGCATGTAACGCACTGCCTTGGACTCGCGTCAATTCATTGAGCACTACAAAGACTATTGACCTGCTGTTATGCGACCTCTGCGCCTCCTATATGGTGGGCGGAGGATGGCAGGCAGTTTGTTGTAGTCAGGGAAAGGTTAGCAGGCGAATGCCTACGTTGCGGTCGGTGCGGGCACGGATCATCGTCACGTTCTCGCTGTTGATGCTGCTTCTCATCGGCATCTCGGCGCTGTCCGTCTTTCGCCCTCAGACCGCTCAAGTCAACCCGGACGCCGCCAAGAAGGCCTCTGGCACAGCCGCCGCCCTGGCCGACATCGATGCCGAATTCACCCTCCAGCTCGAGACCCTGCGCGCCTTTCCCGTCACCAAGGACTGGAGCTTTGCCGAGGCATTCCGTAACTCCATCGCCAGGGTTGGAGCGGCTGTCGAGGAGGCCAAGTCTCTGCAAGGCGACTCCGTCGACCCCCAAACGTTGGCCACGCTAGACGACATCGCCAAGCGGGTCACCAACATCGGGATCCAGGGCGATGCGGTGTTCCTATTCACCAATGCCTCTGATACCAAACAGGCGGCGGAAACCCGCTCTCAGATAGAGGACGAGATCGCCAGCCTGAGACCGGTGGTCGCCGAACTGATCAGCGAACAGCAACGCCAACTGGACATCGCCCTCGCTTCAAAGGCGAGCGGTGGAGGACTGCCGCTTTGGGTCGTGCTGGGCTTCGCCGGCCTCGTCCTCGTCGTGGGCGTATGGTCGGCGCTGGCGCTGGCGCGAAGCATTCTTCGGCCAT
>Ga0315291_10009312_pt1 | contig 12040 bp, 22 predicted proteins | sample YL17G12_20_MG_FD_203070 | JGI IMG/M metagenome (GOLD analysis project Ga0315291, IMG submission 203070) | Sediment microbial communities from Yellowstone Lake, YNP, Wyoming, USA - YL17G12_20 | ecosystem: Environmental > Aquatic > Freshwater > Lake > Sediment | place: USA: Wyoming | collected...
CGAGTTGCGAGTCGACTTCCGGCTCTTACTGATGAGGCTAGACTGGTGTTCAATGATGTGACTGTGAACTTCGCTGCGGCAGACGTGGCGAGCATTGCAGCACACCTTCAGCACTTCAATCGGGTGTCGGCAACTGGCCGAGCGGTTGGTGCGACGGCGCCAAGTGTTGGTGCAAGTGTGACCATTGTCGGGGGTGATCCTCGATATGTCGGTAAGACCGGCGTGGTGACGAAGGCACAGCGAATCCGCTGCTACGTCGAGGTCGAAGGTGCGAAGAAGGCACTGTACCTCTTCATCTCGGATGTGCAGGTTGCACAATCTGAGGTTGCAACTGGGACGAACGGATAAATAAGACTTGATCGGGCAACCTAGGTTGCCCGATCATTCGTTTCCATAGTTCAGGGGACAGAACGCAAATTTCCTAAATTTGATGTCGGAGGTTCGAATCCTCCTGGAAACGCGATTGAAATAATTTTGCTTATGTATACGACCGTAAGCTCAATGACGAGCAATCGGCATATAACCGATAGGAAGTGGGTTTGATTCCCGCACGGTCGACCGTAAATTGTGTGGGGTAGTGAAACAGTATCACGGTGGGCTCATAACCCACAGTTCCAGTGTGCGAATCCTGGCTCCGCAACCAATGTTTGAATCACAGAACGAAACACTTGAAAGGCACTCAAATATGTTGAATGTTGCGGTGGGACTATTTTTGTTCTTGGTTGGTTTGGCAGGTTTGATCTCTACATGTGGCCCGGCATCTCCCGTGTTTAAGCCGGAAACCCCTCACCATGAGGAACGATGATGTCGAAAAATCACGTTTTTTCACAGGAAATTGCCAATGGAATGATCTATGATGCATACACTGCGTCGGTATTTACGTATGATCAAGACACTGAAAAGTGGGAGTCACTCAAAGATTTAGGCGACGATCACTGGACGTCTTGGGTATTGGAATGTACGAAGTGCATGTCACTTGCTGCCCAATTGGGTGAGAACGGTCATTCGGTTCAAGGCGTTGATAAGAAAATTTGGCGGAACGTTTATGAACAATTGATGACCATGTCAGACTCTTTTGCCAAGGCGATCGATTCACTCTCATCAATCCAGATTTACAGCACAAATCCTCAAGCGGGAGATAATTATATTAGCGAAGAAAGAGTCAAAGAACTTCTGAACGAAGGTCGAGATTTACGCCGAAAATTCGAACATAATTGGATCGTTGCAGGAGCAAATTACAATAAACAAAAATTGCAGAACTAATGATTACACAATCACAATATTTTAGGTTCGTACAGAGCCGCAATGAGGAAGCTTATAGGTTAGGTTTACGCAAAGGTCAAACGTATTTCAACGTTCTCCACGAACACTGTCCAGATTTGGCAAGTGCAATTACCGGGACTCCTAACGATCCTTTTCACGTAAGTGATGCCGAGTTTGATAATAGTCTGAATATGAAAAATTTCTTTAACTTTATTGATAAGAATCTGAAGTAAGTAAAGGTGTGATGACAATACGCTGGGTTGGCGAAACGAGCAGCACGCGCCAGACTTAAAATCTGGTGGTAGAAATACCGTGTGGGTGCAAGTCCCACACCCAGTACCAAATATTCAAAACAAATATTTACTTTCATCATGTTAGCCAGTGTTTGCACATATTGCAATAAAGAATTCAAATTATGGACGTTGCAAGATTTTGCTTGAGCGAATTAAATACATGAACTCTGTGTAATTTTTTGTTTAATATGATATATTAAGATTTGTTGATAGCGCAGTTAACCAAACGAACAAAGGATAAGGGTCGCAACCCCATAGTATGTTAAGTAGTTAAATGTGTACGCTAGATGAGATGTGCACTGCAATTGCAGTGTCTGGGGCGCGCCTCCCCGGGTAGCATATCAACGTTAATTTAAAGTGTAAGTTCCTCACGAACCTGATATATTGTTCTAGATGGAACATAACGAAAACGACTTCTGTAATTGTGAAGACTGTTGATGGGCAAATGGTTGCGCCGAAGTTTGTCCTTGTTGTGGATGTTCGCGCTGGGTGCAAAGTCTTGTGTTGGTCGTCTGACCCACCACGGTGAAAATCGTGGCTATTTTCGAAACAAGGATCGCAAGGCTCGGATTCGTCGTTTTTGGAAAAAGAAGGCTCGTCGAGAGGCTCGAAAAGAAATCTGTGAATCTGTGTAAGTTTGCTGTGAATTAAGGTATATTAACTCATGATGGAAACACAAAAGTTAGAACTCTCGAAGAATCAACAAAAGTTTGTGCGCGCATGCAAGCGTGCCGGGTTTATAATGTATTACACATACTCTGGACGTGGGATGTACGGTCGTACCTGTCCAGCTGCAAACATCCCTCAATACGAATCATTCAACACACGTGCAAAGTACACTTGGGACGGGATGGGAATGGGAACGGTTGTTTACGCGCCATATTGAAATATCGAGCCTTTCCGAGTAGCACATTAATTGTGTAAGTTCCTCACGAACATGGTATAATTAATCATGATGACAAAACAAGAGCTTGAGAAGTTGGTTTGCAAGGCCACGAGGCTTTCACAAAAGACACGCATCAGTTCGTATTGTGGTGCTCCCGCTTGGGATCTTACCGAGAAAGAAATCGAAAAGCATCGCCCAGCGCGCGAATTGTGTCGTGCGGCGTGTGAAGCGCTTGCGGCGGCCGGCGATGTGAGGTCACACGAATTTCATACAGCAATGTGTCTCCACTCTGATGTAATCAATCGTCGAGGGTGTTGCTAAATCGTACCTCCCGATGAGGCTCGAAAAGAAATCTGTGAATCTGTGTAAGTTCGCCATCGATTGAGGTATTATTAATCATGCCAACAAACAAAAAGCTACAAGTCAAAAAGATTCAAAACATGCTTCAATGGATGCGAGAGAACGCCGGTTGTCTTACGATCAGCGCAGACGACCAGTTCAACCCGGGGTTTGGTTTCAGTGCACGTCTTGAAGCGACGTGCATTACCGGCGGGCACGCTGTGCAACACGGCGCAACGCCCCAGGACGCGCTTGAACTGCTCGCTGAGATTTTTTAATCATGTTCACTGCAGAAATCGTGCCATGGAATGGCACCGTAGAAGCCGGCTATCATCTCATGATTCGATTGAATGATGTCGTCGTATTGGACACGGCAAACCATTGGTCTTATGGGCGACGGACTTTTTCATTCAATGATTGTGTGATTGTGATGCAACACTATATTGATTCCAACAAGAAGGTGGGATAACATGCCCGATCTCACCATAGAAACAAGAGCCGTCTGCGAAACCGCTTTGAACTTTGTAACGAAGGTTCGCGGAACTAAGGGATCTGTGTATACCGTCAGCTTTGGAGAGTCTATTTTCGGTCGGTATGCGCACGATTGGACTTGCAATTGCGCGGCGTTCAAGTTCAGACGTACGTGCAAACATATCGAATCCGCCAAATCAACTCAGTGTAACTGGAACGCTGACTTTTCTGACAACCAATCACACGACGCCTGCCCTCAGTGCGGTGGTGATGTGAAGGTGATGAACATCACCGTCTAATTTGGTTGAAGATGTCTCGAGCCGAACGAGCAAAGTTCGTTCGACGTGTGGAGAAGGAAATAAAGAAAATAAATAATTCTGTGAAAACGTAGTGTAAGTCTGTGATCAATGTGATATATTGATCAAACAAACGGGACTGTAGCTCAGTCAGTAGAGCAGCTGGCTTTTAACCAGACGGTCGCGGGGGCAGAACCCGCCAGTCCCACCGACGGATATAGCAATTTACCACGTACGGGAGCTGCGACCTTGATGAGAAATAGCTAGCTCATCAAGGCATTTTGTTTCTATTTTATGTCTTTCGATAACAAAGAATATCCAAATCGGAAAGATCATCGCCGTCGTTACAACGACAAAGCAAGACGTCATAGTCGATCATGTAGGTCACACGGAAGTTGTTCTTATTGCCTTGATAATAGAATGTATCAAATCAATAAGTTCGCTGAAGTAATCGATGAAACAAACGATACTTGATAAGGTACAATAAAGCATGACTGAAGATGAAACCATCGTCATTCCAAGTGTAGTCGAAGAAGAAGAAGACAACGAGGAGTCGATTGAAAAGGTTGACGTTGAATCGTTGATCATGTCGTCAGAAGAAAAGCTCCAGAAACGACTTGCAAAGAAACCATACATTGATCATCTTGAAGATGGTGTAACAAAAAATCCTGATGATACGTTTGATATCAAATTCAAACCGATTGACAGGATTGTCGTTGAAAGAATGTGTGTTCTATTACGTGGTAATCCATGGCTTAATACACGTGTTTATTCCGTTAGAGCAATTGATGAAGCGACGGGTCTTGTCTACCTTGAAGACGAAGAGATGATGCATCATTCTGTTGTCAATTTCAAAAGCACTCTGTCTCGTATTAAGCTTGCGCCGGCAAAGGGCGATCCGTTTAAGGTTGTCGTTCCAAAGGTTATTGTTGAACGTGCCGATGGTACTGTTGGGCCACGTCGCCGAGGTAGACCGAAGGGTTCAAAGAGCAGGTCTAGAAACGTGATCGAGCAAGAACGTCGTGTGAAGAAGGCATCAAAAAAGAAAAAGAGGTCTTCGCATGGATGACAATGAAAAGGTCAACCGTTACCCATTTTTTCTTTTTTTGATACACGTGGCATTTGCAATTGTGGTTGCCACATGGTTTATATGCACAGTCGTACAGGCTCAAGAAGGACAACAACGTCAATCGAATGATGTCACCACTCTTTTATTGGCAAAGTCATTTGTTGCCGAAGGTGGGTGGAGATCACCATTTGATCACGCTGGTCTTGCTCACACACTAAAGCGTCGTTCAGATAGGTTGGGAATTCCTTTCAATACAATGATTCGAAATTACGTTGCCCTTTTTGATCGTCGAACAAAGAAAACAAATGACGTCAAGTGGAAACTTGAATTGAACCTCAAAGGAACGAGACCACAACATTGGCCGAAAACTGTTTCATGGACAAAACATAAACCTCTGTGGTTTGATATCATTGCTAGAGCAAAAGCATTTCAACTCGGCGCGCTCGCCGATCCCTGTCCAGGTTCGTGGCACTGGGGAGGTCCCATGGACAAGCCATCCAATGGAATGATACGGATCAGGTGCCAAAAAGATACACGAAACACCTTCTATAGAACGGCAGGACAAAATTTTTGAATTTAGTGTAAGTTTGCTATGAATGTGATATAATGATAGCATGACCGAAACAAACCTCAAGACAGGCGACATTCAACTAATCCTCAACGCGCTGCACTTTGCTGTGGCGACCCCAACGGGATGGAAAGGAGATACGATTCTAACTTGGAGCTGCGACACAGCCGAGGTAGATGCGCTCAATGAAGAGTGCGTGCGTGAGATGAACGGTGTGTATTACGGCCGCGAGCGTGACCGGGTACTTTGCAAGTTCCAAATGAGGGAATACGGCATGGGTGCAAAGTCGTACATGCTCAACAGCAACATATACGGATACGCTGTTGGCGACTCGCTGAGCTCGAACATGGGTGGCGGTCGGTGGGCGTGTACACCCCGAGGATTCGATTTTGCCCAAGCGGTCGACTTCGGCGTGCGACAAGCGCTGACTCAAAAGAATGTTACGTTTTCATTCTGCCTTTCGTGGATTCCAAGTGATGTCGTGCCATTCCTTCCCAAGCACCTTCAGGACGCATACAACAACGACACGAAACAGAAGTAGAAACTGTGTAAGTTTCACCCGGGTGTGATACTTTGATTAAGTTGGAAGGTGTACAGTAGATGCCTTCTCTATTGGGGACATAATTACCGGCACTGCGATGCCAAAAGGGAAAGTCCGATGAGCTAGTCGCGCACCTAAAGTCTCAATGGTGAGGATAAGGTGTTAGCTATATCGAGGAAGTACGTTGTCTGTGATTCTGACAACATCATGCTATCTCGAGGGAAGCCACTGAAAAGCTGGTCCCACCATAAAACTTACTAGGAATCTTTGTTTGCCCCGGGATATGCATGTTAGGCATTGCCAAAACATTCGTCTCGGGGCAAACTTAATTAAGAGAAACTGTGTAATTTTGCTGTGAATTAAGGTATCTTTAATCATGCTAAAGACAACCAGGCAAGCCGCGTGGGAAAACATTGAAAAGTACCGTAATCACGTCAAGGCATGATTGGCTTTCGCAAGAACCTCTCCCAGAAACAACGTATTACAAGAAAATGAAGGCACTGACCATGAACAAGATTAACGGTAGAAACCAAGCTGAAAACGATTACTTCGCGTGTCAAAATCTGTGTGTCGCTGTTGCATACGCTGCGACAAAGAATGCATGGGAACTGACCTCTGATCCTTCGCACACCGAACGTCAGGAACTTATCAAGTTGTTTTCGCAGATGGCCAACTGGAATGTTTTGTGGTCTGAACTTCTGGCCTCGCAGGTTGTGTGATGCCATTCTTTGAAATCAAATACAACGTTACAATGGTGTCAGATTGTGATGGAATTGTAACAGAGAAAGTTTGCGAAGGGTGGCATGATACATGTATTGTTGAGGCAGACACAAAAGAACTTGCAAAGAAATATAAAAATCGCGTTGCACGAACAAAAGTAATTGAAGTTGTGAAGTGCAATGGTGAAGCACACCGAAATCCACACATTGACAACTGCATGATGTGCATGCCTCGATGGGGATGGCGTGAAGTGAAGGAAAAGAAAAACAATGACTGATGAAATGTTAACACCTGATACACCGTGCCCACCCGATATCCCGCCAGCTGTGTTTGACGGTCTAAAGATGTACGTGCTCAACGGTATCATGCCAGGGAGTTTTTTGTCAGCCGTTCTTTCAAATGACTTGTTCATGGCGATTGGTTGTGCCGATCCTCTCTCAACGCTTACGCTTCCAAATTTGGTTAAATACATTCACTGGAACGTTCCCGGAAGCTGCCACGGTTCTTGGGATATCGTCGCAAAATGGACAGGAACTGCGAATAGACACGCATTGAAGAACCAGCAAGGGAGGTGAACTGAAGCGACCTTTCAGAGTCATGATATCACTGGTCGCCACCACACGAACAATTAATTGAACCCACTGAAGCTCACGAGATGTCACGAGATGACAGTGGAGGTGGTATACCCTTTCCTTCTGTGTCATGACACAGAAGGGCTCTCGTGGGCATGAACAATTTTTATGACATCTGTGTAAGTTTCACATCAGAATGGTATGATTAATCATGAACACACCAAACAAGCCAACTGATGCATTGATTGCACAGGTCTTTCAATGCGAAGACACTGCTAAACGTGCCGAAGTCTACGAACACGCCGCCTGGGCATGTATCGCATTGGGACACAAGCAGAACGCCGCAGGTCAGAGAAAGCAAGCCACTCTTCGTTTTGATGAGGCAAAGCGCAACATGAAACTCGCTGAAGAGTTTCGCATGAGGATTAATTGATGCAAGAAATTGTTGTTGAAAAACGTCTGCACGAAGAACACGTCAGTGTGATGATTCGCTTTCTAACTGACATATCTTTTGATATGGCTTGGAAGGTTGGATCAAGGGGTCAGAAATATAGCCAACTGACAGTTGATGAAATTCGAAACGTGTCAAAATTGCAAAACATGTTTTGGGCTCTCGGAAACATGTCGATGTTGTTTCGTGAACTCAGTGAGGCGCAGGATCGATGAAAATCTCAACAACACATGAAATCGTAGTTAGCAAGGTCGATCCAACACGCGGGCGCCTTGTGGTACATGTGTTAATCAATGACGATCCTGAGATGTCTTATAAACATGATGTGATGGCTGGTCCACTTGATGACGTTCGTGCTTTTGCCCTTGATGAAATTGGAAGGGCGGAGGTTCTTATGCGATGGACAAAGCGAGGAACTTGAATATCGTGACAAAGAAAAAGAACAACCCGTTTTACTTGATCGACCCAGAGCTTCGCAGCCGAGCCGAATCACTCATTGAATCGAATTTCAGTGATCACGTAGCAACTCTACGTCCGGACGAACGCAGTAACTTTTTGCTTGATGTAATCAATGACATCATTGATGCAGATGAACTTGTAGAGGGTTTTGTTCTCGAGCGACACGTTGAACGTAATCGAAAGAAGGTTGATGAAAAAGATGAAAGTTAAAGAACTCATTGAAAAGCTAAAAGGAATTGATCCCGAGACAGATGTTGTAGTTCCTGGAAAGGATCACTCGTATTCACACGTTCGGATTGCAAACTTGATGCATGCATGCAAGCTTAAGAACGGCACGCTCATTGAGAATTCTCCACTGGGCTTTTATCAGTCCACGCCTGATCAGCTGGCTGAGATGGACATTGTACACGTGCTATACGTCGGCCACAATTGAGGCCAGGGACATCGCTGAGCCCACGAGAGCCCTTCTGTGTCCCTTGAGCCCACGGAAGGTATTTGCCTATGGCCTCGAGTCACGAGATGACACGAGATGCCCACGGTGGGCCGTACAATTATTCATAATTGATCAGTAAATTGTGAAAGATTGCCCTTGATTAAGGTATTGTTATTCAAGTCAAAAACAACAAGGAACTGAATGCCACAAATGAAACTCAAGGTTGGAATCAAGAATCTTCGCCCAGGAATGAATATCCTGGACATCAAGGTCCCTAACGCACTGCGTCAGAAGCGTGCCTCCGGGATTTCGTGGTTCGATAGTGTGCTCGGCGGCGAAGGTTTCACGCCATCCACGAGCATCATGCTGACGGGTACGCCCGGTGCCGGCAAGACGACGATGATGCTTCAACTTGCTGACTCACTGACCAAGTCCGGCCACGTGGTTTTGTTCAACACGGGCGAAGAGAGTCTCTATCAGGTGAAGCTCACCGCTGAGCGCCTGCGCTTGCAAAACGGTTTCGTATGTGGACAAGACACGTACGTCGAAGAGATCATCAAGCATGCGAAGAAGCTGCAGCGCAATAATCCTTCGAAGCAGGTGTTCATCTTGCAGGATTCTCTTCAGACCTGCGACGACGGCAAGTACGCAAACGGGACCAACGGGTCAAGCTCGGTTCGCAGTTGCGAAATGCTGACTGACTGGGCGAAGGAAACAATGGGTGTGGTGATCTTCATCGGTCAGGTCACGAAGGATGGTTCCTTCGCAGGCAAGAACGCAATCAAGCACACGGTTGATGTGCACCTTCACCTTGAAATCGACCGTGAAAAGAAGAGTGAAACTTTCGGTGAGCGTGTGTTCGAAGCTCAGAAGAACCGATTCGGTTGCAGTGGTTTGGCCTTCGTCCTTGGAATGGAAAAGAATGGCCTTTACGAGAAGCAGTTGTAAAAAATGAAAATCATTCTTCAAACATCTCAGACAGAAATTTTTACCATCGAACGCGATGTGCTGACAGCTGCAGACTTTGCTGTCATGGCGAAGCTCGCAAACGTTACACCTGAAGTTATGGTTGTACACGAAGGGCCAGACCCAATTTTCCCGGGTGCCGAACGCGTTGGTTTGTCGTCAGGTTGCATTTACCATGTCGGCCAGAAGGAGGGCGATTGCCAGGACGACACGATCTCACGCATGCGTGAGATCGTGGCTTCCTGGCGGCAGTGATTGCCACATGATGCACAGCGAAAATTATAGCGCACTCTGGAAAGACAATTTGATCCGTAACCAGACCGTGCGACTCCGCGATCAACCGTGCGTGCCCGACCTAGATTTGTACCGATGAAACCGAATCGGTCAATGACACGAAAAGAAAGTAAACACATGAACAAACCAAAAGTAAAACTAATCGGCAATGACGGCAATGCATTCACGATCATGGGTCTCTGCCAACGCGCAGCACGATCTGCAGGATGGACACAGGAACAGGTTAATGCTGTCATGAAAGAGATGATGTCGGGTGACTACGATCACCTGCTCGCAACGGCAACAGAACATTTTGAAGTAGAGTGAAACATGGATAAAGAACTCAAGGATGCAATGCTCAACTGGTATCACAAGCGTACCGAAAAGTTGTATTTGCTTGCACGTAACGGCAAAGAAGACAACGCCGATCCGGAAGACATCGATCTGTACAACCAGATTTGGCATCTACGAAACACCGGGAGACTATAACATGCGACCTGAACTTGCTGAACTCTTGAAAGAATGTCTTAGTGACGTCTACCTGCGCCCTGAGTTTCATGAATATTTGGCTAGGCGCATGGATGAATTGGGCGGGCTGACCCGATTGATCGGCGAGATCAAAGATATTGAAGATCAAGTTGACGACGGAAAGTAAAAGAACGTGACACCTGAAACACATGAACACATTGTCTTTGGCGTGATGTGCGCCGTAACAGTGGCAACATTCTTCATCACACTATTCTGGGTTGATTGGGCTGAGGTTACCAATGCATATGCTTGTCGTACCTTAGATTGGTCGACGTATAAGAGTCACTATCGGAAGGATGCCATTCTTTTCTTTGCGTTGTTTTCAATCATTGTTATGATGATTGGATCGATGATAAATCTACAAATGAACCGCGCCGACGAGAAACCATCATGTCAATGTACATGTGAAGGACACAAGAACCTATGAAAGAATCAACCGCAATTGTTGTTTGTTTTATCGCATTTTTTGTGATGGTCGCGGTGTCGATCACGATGGAGATGATTCATGATACAAAAGATCTTGAAAATTGCAGGACGTTCTGTCTAACACAATCAGGATCAAATGGTTACTGGATTGAACACACGTTACGCGAAGGCGAAGGCTGTCATTGCAAGACGAAACAATAAATCTGTGAATCTGTGTAAGTTCGCCATCAATTGAGGTATTATTAATCATGCCAACAAAGAAGAACACGGTCAAGCAAGCAACAGTGAAACAACAGGATGCGGTGATCCGCGATATCATTGAGCATAATTCCGAACATTGGGATGAGTCAATATTCACTCCGTTCGAGTTACCTCCTCAACCTAAGAAATTCACGCAGAAAACGCGTTTTGTAGAAGTATATCCTATTGATTACGACCGACAGTATGGCTCCGTGATGCTGGATCAGATTACAAATTGGTGCCTAGTCAACCTTGTTCCTTACGAAGACTTGCGCGTCGAGCGCCGGCGCGAGTGGGATGCCAGGCTCTTCTTTTATCGCGCGTGTTTTAATCCAGATTATCACGTGCAATTCGTCGAATGGCAGGAAACTTGTGAGAGGATCAACAAAAGAAATGTTCTCCACGAAATCTCGTGGAAGAGGTGGAAGCTTGAAATTGAGGAATGTCGTGCCGCTCAACGCAGCAGCGAGATCAACGATCAGATTCTAATTCACGAACGAACTGTGGAAATTTTGAAGGAAGAATTGAATAGACTTCGGAGTCTCGCAAAGTGAAAGAGCTATTAATTTTTATTACAATCTTCGTTGGATCACTCGTTGGTGCATGGAGTTCAGTACAATTTCTTGAAGATTCTACGAAGGATCAGGCTCAGCAATTCAGACCAGATCCCGCAGTATTGATCAATGAGTTTGACGGTTGCAAAGTCTGGCGACTGGATGTAGGAATGGGAAGCATGTCATATCGGTACATTGTCAAGTGTACAGGTGGCAGCATAACGATGTCAGATTAAAATGTAAGTTTGCTGTGGAATAAGGTACTGTTAATCATGATCAGGAAGAAGAAGGACACAATGCAAGTCGTGTATGGAACACGGGATGACTCTGAACTATGAAGGCACCGCCAAACCTCGATAAGGCTACCTTGGAGTGGGTGAGCCTTATGATCGAAGGGGAGATTGAGGATCTGGATACCGGTATCCAGTTGAGTGGGGATCGTTACGATCACGTGATGGCAGCCAAGTATGAGGAATGCCAGAAAGCTATGGGGAGATTTGATCGTCGCTTGCAAAGAGACAGTCAGGGCTCCTTGTCGAATACAACACAGAGCGACACCCTACAACTCATCGCCTCAATCTCATGGTTGGCGATGGACGTGGCGTGGTTGTCCCAGAGTCACTTGGCAGTGTTGTTCTCTGTCCCCACGGTGTTGTGCTCTTGCTGGGCGGTCTGGTTCGAGGCTCAGCCCC
>Ga0315291_10009313_pt1 | contig 12040 bp, 8 predicted proteins | sample YL17G12_20_MG_FD_203070 | JGI IMG/M metagenome (GOLD analysis project Ga0315291, IMG submission 203070) | Sediment microbial communities from Yellowstone Lake, YNP, Wyoming, USA - YL17G12_20 | ecosystem: Environmental > Aquatic > Freshwater > Lake > Sediment | place: USA: Wyoming | collected...
ACTGAAGATCTGAAAGTCGGTTGGCGTTCTATAGGAGTATTTCCAACTAGAATAAGCTTCATTTCAGATGCAATGTGCGATATAATTTTAGAAGAATGTAAAGATATAAACACTGTCGTTGGCATTGCAGTAAATGGAATACCATATGCTACTTTTATTGCTGATAAACTAGGTTTAGAAATGGCAATTTACAGACCACACTTTCAAAAATCAGGTGCATTTTCTTCAAACTATGCTTCAGTTAAAGGAAAAAATGTTGTTATCGTCGATGATGTAGTTGGTAGCGGTATGACATTCAGTAGTGCAATAAAAGCAATCAAAGATGAAAAAGGTAAACCAGTTTTATGCATAGCTGTACTAAATAAAAGATCACATAATAGTATAGAAGATGTACCACTTCGATCACTAATTAGAGCAAGAGTAATTTAAACTGTTATTTTAAGGAGTTGCTATGCATTGGGCAGACGTTTTAGCCGATAAGTTGCTTAAAAAAAATAAGAAACAGGTTTTAGCAACCGGTATAACCCCTTCAGGTCCTATTCATATTGGTAACATGCGTGAGATTTTGACTTCTGATGCAGTTTTTAGATGTCTAATTGATAAAGGTGGGGATGCTAAATTAATTTATATAGCGGATGATAACGACCCGTTAAGAAGAGTTTATCCATATTTACCAAATACTTATGAAAAATACGTTGGTATGCCCATTTTCGATATTCCATGTCCATGCGGAAAACACAAAAGCTATGCTGATCACTACCTTATTTCTTTTTTAAACGCATTAAAAGAAATTGGTGTCGAACCCAAGGTTTATAGAGCAAGTGAGATGTATAAAAAAGGAGATTATAACGATGCGATTCAAATTGCTTTGGAAAACACCGAGAAAATAAAAGAAATAATCCAAAATATTTCAAAAAGACAGGTTCCTAAAGATTGGATTCCTTTTAATATTAGATGCGAAAATTGTAAAAGATTGACAACAACAAAAGCTGTTTTGTATGAGCATCCTACTATTGAATACAAATGTGAATGTGGATACGAAGGAGAAGTAAATATTACAAAAGGGGGAGTAGGTAAACTTCCTTGGAGAGTTGATTGGCCCGCACGATGGAAAATGCTAGGCGTTACATTTGAGCCTTTAGGTAAAGATCTGGGTACAGCTGGTGGAGCAAGAGATACAGGTAAAAAAATAGTTGAAGAAGTATATGGATATCCTGCACCTGAATACGCAGTATACGAGTTTATAATGCTTAAGGGACAAGGGGCAATGCATAGTTCAAAGGGTACTGCTTTAAGTGCTGAAGAGATGCTTAGAATGACACCTGCCGAGGTACTTAGATTTTTAATTATTAATAACCAACCAAACAAACATATAGTTTTTGACTCAGGACTAGGAATAATAAATCTGGTTGATGAATATGACAAAGAAGAACGCGCTTACTTTGAAAAAGAAGAAGCATCAAAAGGTATGAAGGACCTTAAAAAAACATACGAGCTTTCACAACCTTATACAATTCCAGATAAAATCCCACATCAACTTCCATATAGACATTTAGTTACACTTGTTCAGATAGCAGAAGATTGGGAAGAAGTAAAAAAAATACTTATAAGAACTGGACAAATTCCAAAAGATTTAGAAAAAACTGATGAAGATCGATTGAAACATAGAACTGCCAATGTTAGATATTGGTTAAAAAACTTTGCACCAGACGAGGTGAAATTCGAGGTAAAAAAGAAATTACCAAAAATAAAATTTTCAGAAAAAGAAAAAACATTTCTATCAAATCTAAAAGAAAATTTATCTAAAGTTAAATGGGAAGCAGAAAACATTCACAAAACAATATATGATGAAGCTGAAAAAGAAAAAATGCAGATAAGCGATGCATTTCGAACAATTTACCAAGTTATTCTTGAAAAGGAAAAAGGTCCAAGAGCAGGATATTTTTTATCTAATCTAGACAAAGATTTTGTTTTAAAAAGATTCGAAGAAGCAGTTAAATAGAAAAACCTCTTTTATCAGGTTAATTTCATGAAAGCATATCTAGAAGTCTATGGTTGTACTGCAAACAAAAGTGATGCAAGTCTAGTAAAAGGTATTTTAAAAGAAAACAAATATGAAATTGTTGATAATCTGGAGGATGCTGATTTTATCATAATTCATACTTGTACTGTTATAAACAAAACAGAACAACGAATGTTATCACGTCTAAGAGTTTTTAAAAAAACTGGTAAAAAAACAATTGTAGGTGGATGCATGGCTTCTGTTCAAACAGATCTAATAAAATCTATTCTACCAAAAGCAATACTTTTACCACCACAATATTCTTATCAGATTTTAGATGTAATAAAAAATAAAAAAACTAAATTTATTGATAAAAATAAAACACAATTTTCAAAATATTACCAAGATATTTTTGCACCAATTACTATAGCAGAAGGATGTATGCTATCATGTTCATATTGTATAACCTCAATTGCCAGAGGAAAACTAAGGAGTTTCCCAATAAATGAGATAACTGAAAATATATGTTCTGCAATAAAACAAGGATGTATAGAAATTCAAATAACTGCTCAAGACACAAGTTCATATGGTTTAGATTCTGGGCATGATCTAGGTGAGCTATTAAAAAATATATCTAATATAGAAGGTGATTTTAGAATAAGAGTCGGGATGATGAACCCATATACGTGTGCAAAAAACATTGATTCTATAATAGATGGTTTTAATGATCCAAAAATCTACAAGTTTTTACATATGCCTGTTCAATCAGGTGATAACGAAATTCTAGAAAAAATGAATAGGAAATACAAAGTAGAAGATTTTATTAAAATTATAAAAAAATTTAGAGATAAATACAAGGACATTACTATTTCAACAGATATAATCGTTGGTTTTCCGACTGAGACTAATGAGCAATTTCAACACAGTATTAACTTATTAAAAATGATTAAACCCGATGTTACAAATATTACTAAGTACTCTGCTAGACCTTATACAAAAGCTAAGGTAATGAAAGGAAGAATTAATACAGAAATTGTAAAAGAGCGATCAAGAAAATTAAGTATTATCTGCGATGAAATTTCAAAAGATAATAATCTAAAATATATTGGGAAAAAATATACTGTTTTAGTTACAGAAAAAGGTAAAAAAAATACATATTTTGGAAGAACCATAAACTATAAACCCATTGTTCTAAAAAATAAAACTGAGATAGGTAGAGTTTTTCAGGTTGAAATAATAGATGCAGAATCAACTTTTTTATTAGGAAGTATTATATAGAATAAAAATATTCGATGGTTTGTGGAAGGGATGATTAGAGTAGCTATCAATGGTTTCGGTAGGATAGGAAGAAATACTCTACGTGCAGCATTAGGACACTCAAAATATGGTAAAAAATTTGAAATCGTTGCAGTAAATGATTTAGGTAATACCCAAATTCTTGCTCATCTACTCAAATATGATTCGATTTATGGAAAATTTAACGGTACTATTGATGTCAAAGACGATGATATTATAGTCAATGGCAATCATATAAAATTCTTTTCTCAGGTAAAACCACTGGATTTACCTTGGGACAAATTAGGTATAAACGTTGTAGTAGAATCCACAGGCATATTCCGTGGAAAAAATGAGGCAGGCCAACATATTGAAGCAGGGGCAGAAAAAGTAATTATTACAGCTCCAGCAAAAGACCCAGATATAACAATTGTTTTAGGTGTCAATGAACAATTTTATGATCCAGATAAACATAACATCATATCAAATGCATCCTGTACAACAAATAGTCTGGCACCGCCTGTTAAAGTATTAAATGACAATTTTGGGATTGAACAAGGATTCATGACAACTATTCATTCTTATACAGGTGATCAACGTATCCTTGATTTCCCGCATAAAGATTTAAGAAGGGCAAGAGCAGCAGCTGTTTCAATCATCCCAACCACGACTGGTGCAGCTAAAGCAGTGGGACTTGTTATACCTGAACTCAAAGGAAAAGTTGATGGACTTGCAGTAAGAGTCCCAACTCCTGATGGGTCACTAACAGACTTTACCTGTTTGTTGAAAAAAAATGTAAACAAAGATGAAATAAACGACGTTCTAAAAAAAGCAAGTGAAAACCATCTAAAAGGAATAATGGCATATACTGAAGATCCTATTGTATCAACCGATATAATTGGTAATCCAAACTCTGCGATTATCGATGGTCTTAGTACAAAAGTAATAGGTGACAATGGAAATTTTATCAAAATACTATCATGGTATGATAATGAATGGGGTTATTCATGTAGAATTGTTGATCTAATAAATTATATCTATGTAAATAATTCCAAACCAATAAGCCAATTTGAAATAACTAGAACAACCTAAACTTTTTAAAAAATTTTTAAATACGTTTAAATAAATTCTTTTTATACTCATATTTATGGAGGACTAGGTTATGAAAGATTTTAACACACTTGATGATTTTAATGTAGAAAATAAAACAGTTTTATTAAGAGTAGATTTTAACATGCCGTTGGATAAAAAATCATTAAATATTATTGATGACACAAGGATCAGACTTGCGCTTCCAACAATCCAAGAACTAAATAGAAAAAAAGCAAAAACTATTATTCTTGCTCACCAGGGAAAACAGGGTAGTTGGGATTTTATTTCAATGGAAAGGCACGCAAAAACCCTTGAAAAACTTCTTGGAAAAAAAGTTAATTTTATTGATGATATATTTGGGGATAAAGCAATAAATGCGATTAAAACCTTAAAACCTGGTGATATTTTATTTTTAGATAACGTGCGAAAATTTGCAGGTGAAACTGAGAAAAAACCTCCAGAAGAACACGCTAAAACAGAACTAGTTCAGAAACTTTATCCACTTGCTAATCTGTATGTAAACGATGCCTTTGCTGCGGCGCACAGAGCACAATGTTCTCTTACTGGTTTTACTGCAGTACTACCATCTTGCGCAGGCAGACTTATGGAAAAAGAACTAACCAATTTGGAAAAAGCTGTTAAAAATCCTAAGAAACCATCTGTTTTTCTTTTTGGTGGAGCTAAATATGAAGATGTAATTGTTACAATAGACAGAGTGCTTTCAAACAAAATAGCTGATAAAATCTTACTAACAGGTCTTACAGCTAATGCGTTTTTTAAAGCTCAAGGTTTTAATCTAGGTTTAAAAAACGAACAAGCCTTCGGTGAAGAAGGAACTCCTGAGCTATTTCAAGAAATATCAAAAGTTTATGATAAATACAAAAATATGATTGGTCTACCTACAGATTTTGCTGTTGAATCAAATGGAAAACGAAAGGAAATTACTCTCGACGAACTACCAGCTGATAATAACCTATTTGATATAGGTGAAAAAACTATAGAGGAATATAAAACAGTCTTAAGAAATGCAAAAACTGTTTTTGTGTCAGGTCCTTGTGGTGTATTTGAAAATCCATTATTTAGAAAAGGTACAGAGGAAATTTTTAATTTTATTGCTAAATCAAAAGCCTTTTCAATAGCTGGTGGAGGACATACAGTAGCTGCTTTAGAACAACTGAAACTAAAAGATAAAATCTCCCATGTTAGTACAGGTGGAGGCGCACTTGAAAAATATATGATGGGTGATAAACTACCTGTTGTTGAAGCTCTTAAAAAAGCTAAAGATAAAAAATTTTAAAATAATTTTAATGGAAGCAAATTATCAAATAATAATTTTGTTTACTATTAAATAACATGGGCTGGTAGATCAGCTGGAAGATCGCCGCCTTCGCAAGGCGGAGGCCACGGGTTCAAATCCCGTCCAGTCCATAAATTAAGTTATAAATAAAATTTTTAAAAAATCATTTTATTTCCGCAATAGTTGTAACACCTGCATAAACTGAGTCATTAATTTTTACAGTTATATTTTTTATTTTATTTGCTGGAAGATATACATCTACTCTTGAGCCCAGTCTTATAATACCGATTTTATCTCCTTTTTTTAGTTCATCATTTTTCTTAATGTAAGGATAAATTCGTCTGGCAATTAAACCCGCTATTTGAACAACTTTTACTTGCCCAATCGGTGAATCAATATCAATTGTTACTCTTTCATTAAATTCTGATTCTTTTTTATATGCTCTCAAATGCCGCCCAGTAAAATGTTCCATTTCAGTAATTATTCCATCAATAGGCATTCTATTAACATGAACATTAGTAATACCCATAAAAATAGAAATAAATATTTGGTCTTCTTCCTTTTTTATATCTCTAATTCTTCCATCAGCAGGTGAAACAATTGCTTCTCCGATTACCCTTTTTGGATCTCTAAAAAAAATCAAAAAGAAAATTGTAATAAAAAAAAGTGGAATCAAAGCAATAAGGACCAACAAATTGTTATAGAAAAAAATTAGAAATAAAAAGAAAAGAATCATAGGACTTAAAACCCAGCCTAAGCATCCTTTTGCAATCATAGTTTTTCATATTATCTTTTAACTATTTCATCTTTTATCTAAATTAAAATTTCAATAACAAAAACCTATCATAAAATATTAAAAACAGGTTATATTACTAATTTAGGTGCAATATGAATCCATTTCTTAATCCAATAACAGGATTTCCATTTTTAAAACATTTTTTTCTTGATCCACGTAGGTTATATCGTCTAAACAAAGAACAACTAGAAAATTATAGAGATAAGGTTTTTAGAAAAATTGTAAAATATGCTTATTCCGTTCCTATTTATCATAAAAAATACAAAGACGCCAGCATTCATCCAGATGATATAAAAGGATTAAAAGATATAACTAAACTACCTTTTATTACCAAAAAAGATCTAGTTGAAAATTATCCAGACGGAATAATACCACTAGATTATAATAAAAATAAAACTTATACAGTGAGTACCAGTGGCTCAACAGGTAAACCAGTTACTGTTTTTTTGGATTTTTCTGTATTTAGCGAAGGTGTTGGAGCATCTCTTAGAAATTTTAAGGCATATAATCTAAATTGGAGAAAATCCAAATATGCAAACATTGGTAATTTTACACCAGGTAAGGCAGATGATATTGCTAATCAAGCATTTTTTTCCAAAGCAAGGTTTGCTTATTCTTCAAAAGATTATGTTACCGTAAATGCTTTTGAACCAATTAAAGAGGTAATGAGAAAATTGGACGAGTTCAAACCCGATGTTATTTTAACTTATCCTGTTACATATAAAAATTTGGCATATTTGAAAAAAAAGGGATTTGGCAAGAATGTTAATCCAAAGGTGCTGATAGTAAGTGGTTACCTTCTTGATGAATATACTAGAAGCTATGTCGAGGAAGCCTTTGGATGCAAAATGTATAACGGTTATGGTGCCGCAGAAACATCGTCAGAAGCAGCAGTTGCATTCGAGTGCACAAAAAAAACCTGGCATATTAACCATGATTTTTATCATGTGGAAACAATAGATGAAAACATGGAGCTTGTGGACCATGGAAAAATTGGTCATATCGTTGTGACAAGGTTATTTGGAAAAGCAACTCCACTGATTAGATATACAGGATTGGATGATTGGGTTACTTTAACAGATTATCAAAAATGTGATTGTGGACTATTTACTCCTACTTTCAAATCAGGAGTTGAGGGCAGAAGAAACACTAGTGTAATATTACCCGATGGAAAAATATTTCCAGCTGCTTCAATTGAAATTATATCACCTATATTAAAAAAGATGAAAACACGAAAGGTCAAACAGTTTCAGATTATACAAAAAAAGCTAAATGAAATAGAAATATTGATTGTAATAGACGAGGATTTGAGAAATTCAGACCCACCCACTGATGTTCTTTTTGATAAAATAAAAAAGATTTATGAAGATAAAGTTGGTGCAGGAGTAACAATAAATGTTACTGAAGTAAAAGATATTCCTTCTGAAAAGAATAAACCAGCACAACTAGTTATTTCCAATTTAACAAATGAAGAACGAGAAAGAATTATTGATAAATCAAAGTAATTTATTTTTTATCAAATAAACTTCCTTCTTTTTGTTTTAATAAAAGTATTAAACCTGCTTTAAAAACTCTGAAATTTCTATATATGAAAATTGATCGAATAAACTGAGAAATCAAATATTTTGGCGACATATAATAGCTTAAAAAAGCTCTAGATAGTCTCTCTCTTAATTCTTCAGGAGTAAAATTACACAAATTTCTTCTTGAGTCACATGGAACAAACATCTCATTTTCTTTTATTTTTCCCTGCTTGTAAGCATCCTCCCAAAGTTCACTACCTTTTAAAAAACTAAAACCGTAAAAAAATGCAAAATCCAAATTCAATTTTTTTGCAAATATGATTGAATCATTAATATGTTTATCTGTTTCAATAGGTGAACCAAGAATAAAATTACCAACTGTAAAAAAACCAATTTTTTTACTTAATTTAACAGATTTTTCAACTTGTTCCAGTGTTATTTTTTTATTATAATAATTAAGTATATCTTGATTACCTGATTCAATGCCAAACTCTAAGGATTTTACACCAGCCTTCTTCATTTTTTTAAATAATTCCTCATCAGCATCCGTTATTCTCACACCCGATATCCATATATCTAAATCCAAATTTTTTTCGATTAATAACTCCATTATTTTATGAGCTTTTTTCTTATCCATTAGAAAATTATCATCGACAACAAACACTGATTCATAATCCTTAGAAATTTCCTCCAATTCTTTAACGACATTTTCAGCTGATCTAAAACGACATTTTTTAAAAATTGATTTGCTGACACAGAATTTACAATTAAATGGACATCCTCTGGAAGTCATTATCGTAGTGGTATTACCTCTGGCAAAATATGTTATACCTGTTATTGTTTCTTTACCATAAGAGTAATGTTTTATTAGATTTCTGTCAGGAAAATCTAACGAATCTAAATCATCAATTTCTATTGGTGGTAAACCTGATTTTATTTTTCCTTTTTCTCGATAAAATATTCCATGTATATTTGATAGATCGGAGTTCCCATTTAATGCATCAACTATATCAACTATAGCTCTATCCCCATCGCCAACAACAGATATATCTGCATTCATTTCATTTAACACTTCTTGCTCTTGAATAGTACAATGTGGACCGCCAATTATTACAATTTTTTTTGGATAAAAATTTTTTATTAAATCAATAATTTTTTTTACAGATGAAGCAACTTGACTAGTTATAGTTATTCCAACTACGTCTACTTTTGAAACTTCTTCTTTTAATTTTTTATCACTATATTGTTCAGCAATAAAATCAATCACAACTATTTTATGACCTTTTTTTTCAAGTGGACTTGCTAGATATAGTAGACCTAGCGGAGGCATATAGGCTTCAAATGAATATTCTTTCTTTAGGACATTATAATCCACTGGAGGATTGATAAATAATAAATTCATAACTCAATTTTATTATCAAATTAACTATTATATTAAATTTATTAGTTTAACTAAATGAGAATCCATGGTTTTTTTGTTTAATCTATAATAAATGTTAAATATTCACTTTATATCTTTTATTTAGATGACCAAGAAGATTTTATTGGTTTTTCCAGCTCTTGAACATGGTATGGTTAGTGTAAAAGATAAGAATTCTTGGCGTAGCATAGTTGCTGGAAATCCCATTATTACGCTTCCTTATCTAGCGGCTATAACACCTGATAAATATTCGATTAAACTTGTAAATGAAAATTATGAAAATATCGATTTTAACCAGGATGCTGATATTGTAGGAATAACTTGCTATACTATGACGGCACCAAGAGTTTATGAAATTGCAGATGAGTTTAGAAGAAGGGGCAAAACAGTTATTTTAGGTGGTTACCATCCAACTGCATTACCTGAAGAGGCAAAACAACATGCTGATAGTGTTATAAAAGGCATGGCAGAGTTAACCTGGCCAAAAGCCCTTGAGGACTTTGAAAAAGGTAGATTACAACCGATTTATGAAAGAGACCATAGTTTTGACATATCAAAGGTTCCAAAATTAAGAAGAGATCTTATTTTGCACAATCCTTTTTTAGGAGCAATTCAAACTACAAGAGGCTGCTCGAATGAATGTGAGTTTTGCGCAATAAGTAGTTTTTGCGGAAATATGATTAAACAAAGACCAATAAAAGACGTTGTTGAAGAAATAAAGTCTATGCCAAATAAGATGTTTATATTCCATGATCCACATTTAACTTTACACAGAAGTTACGCAATGGAACTTTTTAAGGAAATGATCAAACAGAAAGTTAACAAAGGATGGGTAGCTAATGGAACTGCAAATATTCTTGGAGCAGTTGATGAAGAGTTTTTAAATCTAGCACGAAAATCAGGATGCACTGAATGGTTTGTTGGTTTTGAATCTGTTAGTCAGGAAGCATTAAATAATATTAAAAAGACTCATAACAAGGTTAGTGATTTTAAAAAAATGATTAAAAGAGTACACAATCATGGAATGGTCATACAAGGCGGAATAATTTTTGGTTTTGATGAAGATACTACCGATATTTTTGATACAACCATTGAAACGATAAATGACTGGGAATTAGATGTTCTTGAGGTCAATATCCTAACACCTTACCCTGGCACACCGTTGTTTGAAAGATTAGAAAAAGATAATAGAATTTTAACTAGAGATTGGAGTAGATATAATCAGGTTGACGTTGTCTTTAAGCCACAAAAAATGACACCAGAGGAATTATACAAAGGAGCAAGAAAGGTTGCAAAAGAATTTTATTCACCTTATAATACATTAACAAGAATTGCTAAAATAATGATGATTCTTAAAAGATTCTCAGCTATAATACCCATTGCAACCACTCAAGGATTTATAAGATATTATAAAAGAGATTTCAATATATAGATTTTAGATTTAATGATTAAAAATAATTTATCAAAAAACCCTTGGACTGCTGAAGATGAAGGAGATCATTATCCTTCTAGGAAAGAATGGTGGGCTTTTGAAACTCTTTTTAAAACACAAGACGACAAAAAAAAATGGAGTTTCAAAGGATCAATGGCTTATGAACAAGAGACACCCTCTTGTTTTATTGTAAATCTTCTTTTTGATATAGATTCTAATAGATGTATTATACGTAAAACAATAAACGACGATATCAATAAGTTTATTCACAAAAAAAATATTGTTGATTTAAAATATGAAGATTTCACTATAAAAGGGTTATACCCAAATTACCATCTACACTTAGGTTCAGAAAATTCAAATTTTATTGTTGATATGAATATAAAAGCCAAAATTCTACCACATTGGAGCGCCCAAGACTCAACAAATGGATATTTACCCTTTGGTTTAGATTATTATAGATATGGATGGCTACTAAATTCTGATATTACAGGTTTTATAAAATTAAATAATAAAACCCATGATATCAAAGGTAAAGGATACATTGAGCATGCATGGGGAAATTTTTCTTACTCAAATCCTTTTCAAAGATTTTCAAATATAAAAAAAACGGTTTCAACTTATGCAAACCTATTTAGTTGGTGGATAAAAAATAATAGACCCAATATACCAGATAAAATTGCTTTTAGTACTGATAATAATCCTTTTGGATATGACTGGTTCTGGGGTGTTTTTGAAAACAATTGGAGTATTTTTTATGGAAATTCATTATTTTGGTTTAGTGAAGGACCTGGTATTGGTGTTCTTACTCTTTTTACAGAAGGAAAGAACTACTTGGATTTCAGCAATATAAGATTTAGATATAACAAAGTTATCTACATTAAAGAATATGATTTATACTATCCAGTGGATTTGACAGTTATTGCAAAATTAGAAGACAAAAAAATTGAATTAAGAGCTTGGTCAGTTTGTGATCCTTGTGAATACATTGATAAGTTTAAAGGAGATGGATTTTATAGAGCGTTTATTATGCCAGAAATGCCCGGAAAAATGAAAGGCGTTTATACAGATGATAATAAAAAGGTAGAATTGGAAGGCGACTGCAAAATAGTACAACAACGACAACCATCAAAACTAGGTCATAATTCATTGACAATAGATTTTATAAAACCACCAAAAGGTGTTGGTATATCATTTGATTTA
>Ga0315291_10009314_pt1 | contig 12037 bp, 16 predicted proteins | sample YL17G12_20_MG_FD_203070 | JGI IMG/M metagenome (GOLD analysis project Ga0315291, IMG submission 203070) | Sediment microbial communities from Yellowstone Lake, YNP, Wyoming, USA - YL17G12_20 | ecosystem: Environmental > Aquatic > Freshwater > Lake > Sediment | place: USA: Wyoming | collected...
TGGTTCTGTTGAGAGCCACTTTTACAAATTGAACGATCTTGGCTATCTTGATCTTCTTCTGCTGGCTTGACAGCCTTTGGTCTCTAACAATGCCAGCATACGCGCGTGCGGCCGAAGCCATAATAGCAGGTTCCTTCTTGCTGTGATATCTCTTGTACGGCAGCGACTCGTACAAACCCATTACCCATTCCATATCGGACTTGTGGCCGTGGGTGTTGTATTCCCTCAGATATCTTTCGCGATCCAAGAACGTCATGCTGCCGAGGGATGCTGGGCTCATATACCATATGAAATTGGCAACGGTTATTTCAAACGGGTCTATGGACTTTTCCTGCATGATACTAATCTGGTGTGCCAAACTCCTCGGATAGATCTGGTCGATCCCGATATATTGAGCCCCCTTGGCCAAATTGACCGTTATGGGCATAAGCACATATTCCAACTTGCTGTTGAGGAAAGCCCACAGCCTGTTCTGCCCGTCAATGAGCCTCCCCTTGAAACTACTGAACCCCAAACCCTGATTGGTAAGTAACCAGTGACCGTCATCCATGTCCTTCTGGTAATGGTTGACGTATTTCGTACTCTTTCTGCGGTTGAAGGCCATCTTATTAAGCCACTTGTGAGCCAAAGGTTTTGACACCCAAACAAGTGCCTGGCAGAATCGCTTGTGACCCACCGCCCTGCGCATTTCGGCAACAGGATCCATCCCGCTGTCAATCTCCGCCCTGGTGAACTCTCTTGTGATTATAGATTCTTGCACATTTAGTTTCATTTTGCTATCTCCTGTTGTTTATATGTCGATCTCGATCGGACCCTTCCATTCCACATCGTTGTAAATCTCGTCGTTGACGGGCGCCGCACCGTCCTCGTTTGTGAAGAGCTTCTTCGGATCGTCCTTGTAATGCCACACGTGAACGATGCGTTTTCTGAAATCGCGGAGCGTTCTCACACAATAGTAGCCCGGCTTGCATGGTGGGGTTCTCGTCCATTCGACGTTATCGGCGGCAACTGAAACGTCCAGAAACAGTTCGCATTCATCGCCATATTCGGCCCAAATGCCCACTCTTCGATCCTCAATGGGGGCAGACCACGATTCTGGCACCTTGGGAAGTTTGACTGGGACGACACACTCTCCGGCCTGATTGAAGTTCCGCTTGCCGGACTCCGACGTCTTCCATTTTGCCCAATGACAGTTCTTGCAACATTTCTTGGCCATAATCTTGTGAACCTTCAACTGCGGATCAGAATATCACAAGGCAGGACGGTATTGCAAGGACTTTGACGTTGTATAATCCTTGATGTTGCGAAGATCGAGGCAAGTCAGCCAGAAACTGACAGTTCGCTTCGGCTCGCCACAAATGGCGAATTGAGAAGGCGAATCTCTTCATTTAGTCACTATGTGGCGAATTGCGAGTAGGAGAACGACATGACGGAGCGTACGGACAAGTTCATCGAAACGCTGAAAAGCATCAGGAAAAACCCAGAAATCTGCGGGAAACACGGTCTCCTTAGCAACTCGGGCCTTGTGCCTTGGATTATGCCGGACGGTACGGTACGGGGCATATTCGTGAGTATGTCCTATGATGCCGACGGAAAGGTTTTCGTCAGATCTGACGGGGATCCCGACGAGGAGGAATTCATATCCTGGACGAGGATGGATCCCGAAGAGGCAGCCAAGCACCCGAAGGACATCATCCGTTGCTCCTTCAAGTCCTGTACCAAGCCTGCGGTCAGGCTGGATCACCATCACCCCTATGACGACATGATGACGAACTGTGAAGAACACATGAACTGGTTCAACAAGGAGCATGAATGACAAAGCCTATGTTCATAACCTTCGAAGGCCCGGAGGGCGGCGGCAAAACGACGCAGATCGAGCTGCTCAAGGTCAGGCTTTGGGATGAGGCCGGCCATAAATCCATAGTCACGAGAGAGCCTGGTGGGACTCCGTTCGGAGAGAACATCAGGACGATGCTGAAGTCCGTCGCGGGGGAGAACGCCCCCGTCCCCAGAGCCGAACTGTTCCTTTTCGAAGCCGCCAGGGCCCAGCATGTCCACCAGGTCATAGCGCCGGCTCTGGCCGAGGGGGTATTCGTCCTGTGCGACCGTTACACCGATTCGACCATGGCATATCAGGGGCATGCTAGGCAGCTCAATCTCGATATGGGCAACGGGACTCCGTCTCGCACATGCGTCTCCTCGCTGAACAATCTAGCCACGGACGGTTTGTATCCCGATGTCACGTTTCTGCTTGATGTGGATCCGGCCGTCGGACTTGGAAGGTCATCAAAGAGGAACGGAAAAGCATTCGACCGATTCGACAACGAAAGCCTAGGATTCCACATCTCCGTAAGGGAAGCCTTCCTTGACATCGCATTCGAGAACAGGGAGAGGATCTTCGTCATTGATGCGGAGAAGGCCGCCACCAAGGTCGCCGAGGACATCTGGTGGGTGGTCAAGAAGAAGCTGGACAAACGCGACGGCGCCAGTCAGGCGTAGGGTGCCGGCCCTGAGTCGTCGCTCAGATTGTCTATGTCCTCGTCGGACGCCAGTTTCTTCTGGCTGATGTTTTCCACTGCGTCGTTGATGCTGTCTGAAGGCGGTTTAACTTGTTCCGCTGCGGCTTCCGGTGTAGCGGGATGAGTTTGACCATCTTCCGTTCCGTTGCGGTCGTCCGGCAAATCCTGGCTCTCGTTGACTGGGGCTGCGTCGGCCGAAAACGTCAGGGTGGCCGTGGACCACGTCGAGTTGGGGTTTACCGTCGAAACGCCTCGGAACACTGGATCCTGAATGGCGAAACCAACGACGGAGCCGCCCTCCTGCAACGGAACCAGAGTCCTCTCATAGGACGAACTCATTGGGATTCCGGCCGTAACGGTTCTCTCATCCGAAGCAACACCCCCAAGTGCATTCAGATACGAGTTCTCAAACTCTGATGCTGGTCTGGAGGAGGCTGAACCGGGGTCGGATGCCTCTGACTCCCAGATTCTCCTCACCCTTCTTGAAAAACTGAAGGGCAGGCGTTGGACGATCCGATCCAACTTTGCGGACAACATATGCCCGACGGATCCGTTGTATGGGATGAGCCTTAATGCGATGTCGCAACTCAGGTTGCCCATAAGAGCCGTGAGGAACCTGATTTGGCCGCCATTCAAGATGAGCCCCGGATCCTCCTCCAGGTCAATGTGGTCGACGTCTGCGCTCCTATGAAGTTTGGCCAATATTGTTCCCCTCAGTCTGGCGAGCACGAATTGGTTTGGCGGCAGCGTAGCCAAACGCATTTCCACCATTCTCGTCTCGACCTCCCTAGCCTCGATCTTGAACGGAGCCGAAGCCTTGGAACTCGGATTCAGACCGATGGCTGTTAGGAAACCGGCTGAGACATTCACGCCGTCGTCTCCGATGACGGTTATCACGTTATGGCTCATCATCAGCCAAGGTGTCCTTACGGTGTTTTTGAACCAGTTCATCCGCAGCGTCCCAGTTCTTCCGCCAGCTTCAGCCGGAGACTGTCCTTGTCCTTGAGTTCGCATTCCCACACCACGACCGTACGCCAGCCCATTGACGACATCTTGACCTCGTTCGCACGATCCCTCCTAACGTTCCCGCGGAGCTTCAGGCTCCAGAACCTGCGGTTCGTCTTGGGGAACTTGCGCCTCGGCTTGCATCCGAGATGCATGTGCCAAAAGCACCCCCTCACGTCAACGACAGTCTTCAGTTTCCTGATAACGACATCGGGGGTTCCGGGAAGGCTCCTGTCGTGAAGCCTGAAGCGGAACCCGAGGCCGTACAAGATGGATCTAACCGCCATCTCGGGCTTGGTGTTCTTGGAGCGGATCTTTGACATAATCTCGCTCCTTTTCTTCTTGGAGAAGATGTCGCTCATTTTCCCGCCACATCAACCTTTTCCTGATCCTCCTTAGGCTCCTCCCACTTGATCCCCCAGTGCTCGACGAAATCAGCCGCCTCCACGAATGACCCGGTGTGCAGGATCGCCACTATAGCAGGTTCGACCGGAAGCGGCTCGTAACGCCCCTTGGGCCTGTCCTTGGGGAACTGCATCTGCATGACTATCCTGGCCTTTGGGCCGAGCCTGATGGTCGGGTCTTCGGAGTTGACTAGGCCCATTAGAGACACAAGCGGGAACAGCTCCCGACAGTGGTCGTGGCGGAAGATGTTGACGCCGCCGTCCCCCTTCGGACGCTGCCACGTTACAGCCCCGAGCATCTTTTCCTCGAAGACCATACGGCATATGTCGTCAGCTATCATGTCGTTGATCTTGTTGACCTCCGATTGGATGTCGTTTATCTGCGACTGAAATTTCACCCTTTTTGACATATGGGAGTCGAGTTGGATGTGGGACTTCGACTTCATCTGGTCCGAGAGGTCCTGGAACTCCCTCGACCGCTGAAGCAGCTTGTGTGACGCCTCCATGGCGAACGACGGCGGGATCTTCGCATCCCATCTGTGTAGGGCGGCCTTGAACACCGAGATGTTGTCATACTCGCTTTTGACGGTGACGGTGATGACGCCGCCCGCAACCCTGAGCACCGAATCGCCAGGGTCAATGTCCAATTCGCCAACTTTCTCATCGTCCATCATCTTTTGGAGATCCGAGAAGGCGTCGGACATCGGCAGGGACAACGTCATGCTCATCCCATAGGGGTCTAGCCTTACGTTCCACGTCCTTGCGAGGATTTTGCTGTTGGCGACATACTTTCGGATCTTTTCGATGCCGCTCATGTCCGCATTCACCGCATTCGTCTTAGTGCTGCTCATGTTTGCCTGTCTCCTTGAGTATTTCCATTACCCTTCGCGTCTGGTGTTCACCAATCGCATAAAGGGAGTTCCTTACTTCGGCTACATCCTTTTCCATATGCTTGAGTCTTCTCTCCACAGGCGAGAAATCTATCAGAGCGTCAAAATCCTTCAGAAACTGACCCACCTCGTCACAGGGGACGACAAAACACAGCCTTCTGTTCTCAATGCGGCCGGAGGCCTGTTCGAACCCGAGGCTTCGCAGGGCTCCGGCTGGAACGGTAATCGGAACGGGGCCGGAAAAGGTTATTGTCGGCGCCTCGAACATCTGGTTCACCACGATGGCGGTGAGCTTCATCCCGTTCTCCAGGACGAAGTCCTTGGCCGACGGTACGGGAACCGGATCCACGACCTTGTTCGGGGATCTGACGCAGAAGCACTTGTGGCATTCCGACCCCATGTCAAAACTTTCCAAACATCTGAAGCATCTCATAAATCACCCCTCCCAGAGCTTCCCGCCCCATATGCCCCTTTCGGAACTGTGGTGCTCCAAACCGTTGCCACTCGGCTTAGGCTCCCTGCGTTCGTTCGGAACGTGGTGCGTGCGGCGTTCCCTGAACTCACGACGCTCCTCCTGCTGCCTCATGGGGACAAAGCATGCGGAAGACATGATGACGGCTGATCTGGCGTTCCAATATTCGTACACCCATCCGCCAGGAACCCTTCTCAGGAATACCTTGCCGAGCGACCCGTCTGGCAGACCTGAAAGCCTTCCCTTCAGCTCGGTGGACTCGTTCACACGCAGTTCGTACACGAAGGACGTCCTTTCTCCACTTTTGCGGTTAGGCCTGCGGAGCTCGTCGAAATACGGGACGTAACATGATGCCGTCACCCCCTGTGTGTCAACATCATAGTATTCGTATGTCCAGCCGGAGGGCGTGCGCCTTATCCTGACAGATACGTGTTCGAAACCGATCTCCTCTCGGCTCATGACAAGGGTCTCGTTGAGCCTGAGGGTCCTCATGGCCATAGCCGATTCAAGGCGGCCGCCTGATACGTTTGCCCGCCCTCCGTCCGCCGGTCGGATGCTTGAGTCCTCTGCCATTGCTTCTCCGGAGCTTGTCAGTGTCGCCATTGCCCTGCCAATCAGTTTCAGCCACCAGCCGTCGTGACGGGGGAGGCAGGCTCGCTTTTTACTTCTATTTTCGCCAACGCATCCACGTTCACGAACATGCAGGTCACATCGAATTTCGGGATCTTGTTGCCAGTTTTCTGCTGTTCCCATTTCAGCTTCAAATCGTGCCCACATTCGGCTCCGATGGATCCGACGTTGCATTCCTGTTCAATGTGCCTTATGGTCCTCTGATCCTTATCGAGAAAGACCGTGACCCTCCAACTATAGGCGTCGGCGGTCACCATCCCAGTGGTCACCCTGATGGAAGACGGCCTCAGCCCCATGACGTAGTTCAACGCCAGATTGTTCCAAGGTTGTCCCCACAGGAATTCCAATTGAGGCACCCCTGAAGAAACATAGGCCTTCAACTCGTCAACACGCATGCCGTGGTTCCCCAAGAACCTATCCGCCATGTCGGTTTCGTAACAGGAGTTGTCATCGGATGGAAGATAATATGGCCCCGTTCTTTCTTCTATCGTCCACCCCAACTTCAGCTTCTTTGGATCGTCAGATGGCAGGACCGTTATGTCCTGCCTTTGCGGCATGGTGCCTGTGAATTCCGGCGGTTCGAGTTTGTATTCGTCGCTCATATTTTCACCTCCAGAAACCCTTAGCTACGAACCTGCCCCTAGACTCAATGACGACTTTCCAGCCGAGTTCGTCCACGACTGTTCGCTGCAGAGCTCGGATCTTCTCTTCGGTGTTCCAGAAGCTGTTCTGTGAAGGATAGAGTTCAACCATCAGCTTACATCCGCTAGTATCGGCTATGCGCTTGATCTCCCTGATCACCCACTGAAGTTTATCCCCTTCGAAGAACATCAGAATGTAATTGGCGAGGATGATGTCGGCCGATGACGAGGGGACGGGAATGTGTTCGCTTCCCAATTCCACAGGAATCCCGTAATCGCCCCTCATGTCGAACGAGAGGACGTGTTTGAACCCGAGTTCCTTCATATACTCCGAGTTCCTTCCGTTGCCGCAGCCGAGATCGACGACTAAACACGAACTTAGATCCAACCCCGCCGTCAGAAGACCGGTATGCCTCCTGAGATAGGGGCTCGGAGCTTTCGATCCGCACCTGACGCTCATTTTCCTGTTGTCGACCTTCCTGCTCATTTTGTGAAAGAATGCGATTTTGTCACGAATTATACAACGGATCCCTGTATAATCAACACCATGAAAATCAAAAGTCCCAAACGACGCGACCAAATAGACTGGGGGAGGCCAAAGCCCATGGCGTTCGTGCCCGAGGGGGCGAAAACCAACGTCGGCAACAGGCCGATGGGGCATCCTCCGATCTCATATGAACCTCTGATTGACTCGTCAGACCCGTCAACAATACCGTGGCAACAGAAAAAGGAATAGGGTTCAAGGTTTGCCAGATGCCGCCTCGACATAGACCCAGAACCACTCCCTTGAATGTTCTCCCTGCACATACGCTCCTAACAGTTTCCTGCCGCAAGACGCGCAGTGAGCCGTACAAAAACCGTTACCGATTTTAAGCACGTCGTCTTGAATCGGCTTGTGCTTGTGGAAGTAACGGGCAACCCGTCCGAGCAGATGTTGAAGGGCGGCCTTCATTTTGGAGCCTCTCCCTTCGCATTTTGCAAGCCGCTCGTCTTTTTGCCCAACCGGCGCCCGTGCGGCGCCGGAGCCGCAGGGATGGGTTCGACAGGGTTCTTCATTTTGACGATCATGTCCCTGATCTTCGCCGCCTCCTCGTACCGTTCCTCCTTGACGGCCTTCGCCATCTTCGCTTCCAAGCCTGCGGCGGTCTCCGCCATCCCGACTGGAGGAATGCTTTTCCTTGCGTCCTGCTGAGCCTTGCCAGTCGAGCCGATAGCCAATTTCTCCTGATGGCTCACTGAATGCGGTCTGGAGACCGTCATTTTGGACATCCTGGCGGCAACTTTTGAGATGTAGACATTCCACTGTTTGGTCTTGTCGACCTTGTTCTTGGGGCGGAACAGTATCCCCGACCACAGGATGCCGCCGCTGTCGGCACATTCGAGGCAGTAATGGCCCCGCTCAACGATGTCGTCGACGTCCAGCCCGATGCAGACGGCAAAATGGATCGTCGCCTCGTTCGTATGGCAATTCTCGCATTTCATTTTCAATCCGGGTCGGTCACATCGACCTTGAGTGTCGATGACACGACCTTGATGATCTGAACGACTTCAACCTCAGTGTCGGGGTTGTCGGAAACGTCGCTCGTTGCGGCCTCGACGGCCTTTTCAAGAGTGTCGTGTCTGGTCTCTTCGATTTGCCCATCTGAGTCAATGATCGCGAACTTCATAATTGCAGTCTCCTGTGTTGTGCCACGATTATACAACGTCAAACGCGAACACGTTCGAGAAAGTAAAGGCGGTTTCGCACAAGCCCATTGCCCCGTTGATCGTGACCCGTCGTAGGCCCGATGCGAGTTACCGCCTTGAAATTCATTTCGATGGAACCGCCTTGGCGGCCTGCTCCATCAGCATGCCCATCACGGCGGTGGACGGGTTCCAAACCGCCTTCGCCTCATCTGCCACGGTCTTCTTGATCTCTTCAACGTCGTCGGTCTCGATCATCTTCTTGGCTATCCGTTCAGCCGATTCGATTGACTTCGCGTCGTCTGGGTCGAGGCTGAGCGGGGTGGCGAGCTTGGCCTTGGCGAAAGGTATGTCGCCGTCCTCCATGGCTCCGTAGATCGGCATGGGGAGCGTCATTACCTTCCACCTGTCTCTGACGAGGCTTGGAGCCATGCCGAGTTCCTTTGAAACGGCCACAATGGCGTCGGCCTCGCACTTGGAAAGGAACTCCTTCCTGCTTTTGAACCCCTCTTCGAGCGTCTTGATCTTCAGGTCCCTGACCATTTTCTTCCTTTCGTCGAAAATGGCGTCAATCTTCTTAGTCATGGCTCCCAGAACATCCAACAGGGCCTTGAATTTCTCCCTGTTTTTGGCCTTCTGTTCATCTTTCATTGTGCTCCTTTCGATTGCTGCATAGACATTATCAAACTCCTCTGTTAAAGCAAAGAATAATATCAGAAATCGAATTCCCAAGCCGAATACTTGACTTGGATTAAAGATGCGTAATGTAGGGAGGGAGGAGGGCGGCAACAACAGAAGATATAGGGAGTGCCAGGAATGTCCTTATGTGAAACCGGCGGCGAAAGGAGCCATCGAAATCCGATATGGTGTGGAAAAAATGTTCCGTCGGCGTCGAGACTTGTAGAATAGTCCCAGTCATTGTACCGACGGAGTTTGAAACGTGGGGAGTTCTGCGACCAAGGAGATACGAAGATGCCAAAGGAAAGGGTGATCTGTCAGAAGGATGAAGTTGCCAAGGCAACAACGGAATATTTCAAGGAGGACCCGTTCGCAGCAAAGATATGGATGGACAAGTACGCCCTGAGGAATGAAAAGGGGGAATTCCTTGAGAAGACCCCAGACGACATGCACCTGAGGCTGGCGTCAGAATACTACAGGGTGGAGTCGAAATACCCCAACCCGATGTCCAAGGAGGACATCCTCGGCCTCATTCGTTGGTTCAAATATGTGATCCCCGCCGGAAGCCCATCATTCGGCATAGGGAACCCGTTCCATCTGGTGTCTCTGAGCAACTGTTTTGTGATAGAGACCCTCGACAGCTACGGAGGAATCCTGTTCGCCGACGAGCGCATCGCCCAGATAGCCAAACGCAGGGGAGGCATCGGCCTTGACGTGTCCCCGATCAGGCCCAAGGGCATGCCCACGAAGAACGCAGCCCTCTCCACCGACGGAATACTTGTGTTCATGGAGAGGTTCAGCAGGACGTGCAGGGAGGTGGCTCAGTCTGGCCGCCGCGGAGCCCTGATGTTGACCATCTCCGTGCACCATCCCGAGATCATGACGTTCATCAAGGCGAAGGCCGACCTGCAGAAGGTCACTGGTGCCAACATCTCCGTCAGGATATCCGACGAGTTCATGAAGGCTGTGAAGGCTGGCAAGAAATATGAGGTCAGGTGGCCTGTGGACGCCAAGGACCCGAAGATGTCGGCCATGATGGAGGCGAAGGACGTTTGGGACGAGATCGTCAAGCACGCCCACGCAAACGCCGAACCCGGCATCCTCTTCTGGGACTCCATCATCTCCAACAGCCCCGCCGACTGTTATGCCGACGTCGGCTTCAAGACGGAGTCGACAAACCCATGCGGTGAGCTTCCCTCGTCCCCCGGCGACAGCTGCCGTTTAACCTCCCTGAACCTTTGCAGTTATGTGACCGACCCGTTCACAGACAAGGCTTCCTTCAACGACGAACTTTTCGGGAGGCATGTCAGGATGGCTCAGAGGATGATGGACGACCTCATAGACCTCGAGATTGAATGCGTCGAGGGGATACTCAAGAAGGTCAAGTCCGACCCCGAACCCGACTGCGTCAAGCACAACGAGATGCTTCTCTGGACCGACATACTCGACCGATGCCGCCGCGGGCGCCGAACAGGGCTCGGGATCACGGCCATGGGGGACTGCATCGCCATGCTCGGGGCCAAGTATGGCGACGACAAGTCGGTCAAGATCGTCGAACGCATCTATTCGGCTCTCAGGAACGAAGCATATGCGTCGTCCGTACAGCTCGCAAAGGAGCGCGGACCTTTCCAGGCGTTCGACGCCAAGAAGGAAACCGACCATCCCTACCTGTCGAGACTCCCTGACGAGATCAAAAAGGACATGGCCAAGCACGGCAGGAGGAACATCGCATGCCTGACCACGCCGCCTGCTGGGACGATCAGCAACATCTGCGGGTGCATGGACAGGTTCGGAACCACCTCCGGATTCGAGCCGATCTTCCTAATGCAGTACGACAGGAAGATGAAGATGTCGTCAACCGACAAGTCTAAGCCGGACGAGGTTGACAAGATGGGCGACAGGTGGAAGAAGTTCCACATCGTCCATCCCGGGGCTACATGCTTCACCCATGTGACAGGGAAGCCAGCCGAGGAGAGCCCCTATGCCGGCTCCCAGGCTCACGAGATAGACTTCATGGCACGGATCAAGATGCAGGCCATGGCGACCAAATACGTCGACCACGCCATAAGCAACACCTTCAACCTTCCGGCCAACGCGACCCAGAAGACCGTCGCGAAGCTGTATATGGAGGCATGGGAGGCCGGATGCAAGGGCGTCACCGTCTACCGAGAGGGAAGCCGAGCAGGAGTCCTCACCAAACAGGAGAACGGCAAGGACGGGAAAATATGCGAGGACTGCGACGACGCCAACGCCAAGTTCAAGCATCTGATCGACGCCAAGAGGCCGGAACACATCATCGCCTCGTCCGCCCCCAAGCGGCCGAAAACAGTGGAATGCGACATCGTCAGGATGACCGTCGGCAAAACCGACTGGATATTCCTCGTCGGCAAGATCAACGGCATGCCCTACGAGACCTTCGGAGGCGAGGCCAAGAACGTCGTCATCCCAAAGAAGTACAAGACGGGGTGGATACTGAAGGACGGCGTGGCCGACGGCAGGACCATCTACGACCTGATCCTCGGGGACCTTGAGAACGAGGATGAGAAGTTTGTCGTAAGGAACGTGGCCAAGATATTCAGCTGCTACCAGCACGCCACGTTCACCCGCCTCATCAGCCTGCTGCTCAGACACGGAGTCGGAATCAAGTGGATCTGCGAGCAGATGGTGAAGGATCCGGAGGACGAGCTGTTCAGCTACAACAGGGCCATGGCCAGGGTCCTGAAGAGGTACGTCACCGACGGAGAGGAGAGCGGCCTGGAGTGCCCGCAGTGCCACGCCTCAAAGATGGTCTACAAGGCCGGATGCCCAAGCTGCATGGTCTGCGGCCACTCGGCGTGCGCGTAAGGCGTATTATATTGTGCTTTATGCCAATAAAAGGTAGATAAGGCGCACTATATTACGCCTTGAACTGAGTCACTCGAGCGATGTCGCTTAGGGATCGGTATCGCCGCCACCCGTGTCCGCATCCTGGGAATGACCCGCTCAACATCCAACCCGTCTTCCATGCCCCCGTTGCTCTCGGCAGGCATCGCGGGCCGCCGCAGCGCTCCAGCTTCAGGCCCCAATGGCGTTCACACCATTCGCCAAGGGCGACTGGGTCAATTTGACGGACGCC
>Ga0315291_10009317_pt1 | contig 12035 bp, 6 predicted proteins | sample YL17G12_20_MG_FD_203070 | JGI IMG/M metagenome (GOLD analysis project Ga0315291, IMG submission 203070) | Sediment microbial communities from Yellowstone Lake, YNP, Wyoming, USA - YL17G12_20 | ecosystem: Environmental > Aquatic > Freshwater > Lake > Sediment | place: USA: Wyoming | collected...
GCTGTACGAGTACGCTCTTGGTGCAGTGCCTGGAGTTGTGAAGGAGAGCATCGAGAAAGCAGGGCTATTGCTGAGTAACGTGAATAAAGTCCTGTTACACCAGGCGAATGCGAAGATGGACGAGGCGATATTGAAGCGTTTGTACAAATTGTATGGAGAAGAGAAGGTTGGGCATCAAATCATGCCCATGACAATATCCTGGCTTGGAAATAGCTCTGTGGCCACCATGCCGACGTTGCTTGATCTACTGCTCAAGGGAAGGCTAGAAAACCATGGGTTGTCAAAGGGAGACAACGTCGTGTTTGCCTCTGTTGGGGCAGGCATGAACATAAACTCGCTCGTGTACAGGATGCCATAATACCTAGTCGACCCGCGGGAGACGAGAACCTGCCCGGGCGCGCTGAGGGCTATCGCTAGATTCGCTCTCTGCTTCTTATTCTCCATGGAAAGAGCAATACTGACAAACAAAACCGGATCCCGAAACAAGGCTCTTGTGCTAGGACGTATCGGACTGGTCCGGAGCCTGGGACGAGAGGGGATTCCGGTCACGCTTGCGAGGGAGTCAGCCAGGGTATTCGAGCGTTGGTCACGCTACTGCGACGAGTTTATTCTCCTGCCCAGCCTCGTCACTGACGAAGACGGTGCGGTAGAGATCATGATGCAGTACGGTCGCAGGCAGGAACAAAAGCCGGTAGTCTTCCTGAGCGCCGAGTCCGATGTCCTCATGTTCTCCCGGCACCGGGAGAAACTGTCAGAGTTCTTTCACATAACTCTCCCGTCGCATGACCTACTTGTTGACCTGATCGACAAAGGGAGGTTTGCTCGCCTGGCCGAAGCCAAGAATCTGCCTGTTCCACGAACTCTGGTTCCTCAATCGGACCAGGAATTTTTTCAGGCCGCGGATGAGATCGGCTATCCGTGTGTGATCAAGCCCGTGTCCCAGCGGCTCTGGCACGCCCCGGAGATTCACGCTCGCATAGGACATGCTAAGGCTCTCCTTGTGAGAGGTCCAGATGACCTGAAATCAGTGCTGCAAATGCTACCATGTGCTGGCGGCCGGGAGTTAATCCAGCAATACATCCCCGGGAAAGACCTTCTTCACTACAGCCTACACACCTACATTCACCATTCTGGAACGGTCCGGGGCAGCCTGGTGGGGCAGAAGCTGCGCACCTTTCCGATCCACTTCGGTCAAGGATGCTACACCAGATTCGTTCAGGAGCCTGCAGTTGAGCGCGTCTGCCTTGAGGCCCTGCGGCAGATCAACTATACGGGTGTGGCCACAGTCAACGTCAAGCGCCATGCCGAGACTGGTGAGAACTACATCCTGGAGGTGAACCCTCGCTACAGTCTGTGGGGCATACTTGACCTCGCTTGCGGGGTGAATCTGCCGTTTCTGCAATACTGCGACACCCTGGGCCTTGTCGTGCCCAGCCAGCGGCCGAGCGGCCGAGCGCAACGATGGCTCTGGTTTGGCGCTGACTTCAGGGCGATGCTGGCTTACCGTAGGGCCGGGGAGTTGACTGTAGGACAATGGTTGACATCGTACGTCAGAGAAAAGGGCAGTATTGAATTCCACGTCTTTGCCCCGGACGATCCACTTCCCCTGGCCGCGACTGGATGGAATGCCCTCCTGGCGTTCTGCGGTCGTGCGCTGTCATATGTCAAACGCAAGTTCAGACAATAAAGTGAGCCTGTTAGCCTTTTGCCTTGCTCCGGGTCTCATCTGGGGCGGGAACGTGGCTATCTGAGCGTATCGGCGCATAGTGGTGCCGGAGGTCCGTATTGTCAACGTACCGACACTGAGGAGGGTGTGGAGCAGGAGCGTGCGATTCTAAGACCCGGGGCACGGGAGGCAGGAACGATCCGGCAGCGTTCTCTTACTTGTCTTTCATCAACTCCGGGTGTTTCGCCTGAAGCCAGTCCCGGACATCTTGCCGCATCCGGTTAGCAAGAGTAATCATCTCCTTGGCTTCTCGCTCGGATACCGCACCTGCTCGGTCGTAGGCAGATACGTTTCTCTTCTTCCGGAACTGATCCAGCTGGAGGACCAGACTCGGATCAGCACCGATCGTGTAAACCAGTGACTGAATGATGCGATAGTGATGTGCATCTCGAGTGGCTCTGCAGCCTACAGCGGCCAGTGCGGCGGTGGAAACCTGCAGCGCGGCGTTGTATGCAATTGTCAGCAACCAGTCCGAGCTTAGACCAAGCACCCGGCAGTTTGCCAGGTCGCGATCAGCCAGTCCGAGTAGATTGGCTATCTCCTCGGGGCTCGTCTTGTGTTCAACAAGCCAGCCGTTATCTAGCCACTCTCGCAAGGTCAAGTTCATCTCCTATAATAAAAAGCTTCTCTCCACTGGTGACACTACGCAAGAAGTGGTTGTGCTGAGAGAGCTTTCGTCGGAATTCGGCACGAGAGTAGACGGAAGGATTGATTTCTCGCCCCAAGGTCTCCTGCAAAGGGCCCAGTAGAGACACGACGTCGCCGAACGACACACTACCCACGACAAGGATGTCCACGTCACTACCACTGCGATCCTTCGCTGACGCCATGGAACCGTATACAAAAGCAACTTTGATCTTGGAAGCCAGGGGCTCAAGGGCGGATCTAAGGAAATCCCCCAGGCCCGCAGTCTTTACCACGATGGAACGCAATTCCTGGAAAATGGGACATTGCCGATTCGCTTGGTAGTAAACCTGCCTTCCACGAGCAACTCGCGTAATGATGCCTCCGTGAGTGAGCTGCGTAAGTTCTCGCTGGACTGCTCCCTGTCCGACTCCGGCAATGCGCACAATCTGTCGGATGTAAAAGAGTTCGTCAGCATGAGAGAAAAGCAGAGCCAAAACTGCTCGTCTGGCTTTTCCGAAGAGAACCGAGGAGAGACTGTCGATTGCCGTTGTTGTACCCATTTCGAGTACGAACGTACCCGTTTTGGGTACGTGTGTCAAGCACTTTGAGGCACGCGTGTCGTGCCGATCTGGCAGTCCCGATTGCGAGCTTGCCGGAGGTCGGAGTCGAACTTGGGGCAAACGATGGGGGTGTATGTGAGAAAGCTTAGTCTGCGAAGACCCGGAGTCCGACTACTGAGTACTTGTCCTCTAAAGAAGGACGAACAGAAGATTGGAATCAAATCAACGGTTTGAAGTAGTTGACAGGAGGTTTTTCATAGAAGAACCGTTTGCTTGGGTGCGTGCTAGGCGAGAGGAGTAAACGCTTGCGGTGGTAGGGGGGTTGGGAGAAGGACCGATGATGCTGCTCGTGGCCGCTAAAAGAATGGGGAAACCGGACCAACTGATTTCCGTTGCTGAGAATGTCAGACGGACGTAACATACTAAGTGGGAAAATCTTGATCTCCGCAGCCCTCGGCTAGGGGAAGCCCCTTTCCAGAGAGAGCTACGAGATCTGTGTCCGATAGATCAACACTCAATCCCATCTACTTTCCGTCACAGTTGTTACCAACCTGGGGGTCCCAGGGCTATGGTTCGCTCCACCTCGCGATACCCACGGCGCACGTCTACAAAACGCTCCTCAACACGCAAGAACAAGGACCCATTTGGTCTGCGTGAGCCGACGTCCGCCAGGACCGCTGTCTGGCACCGCTGGGCTGCGATGATCTTGGTGGCGCTTGTAGCAGGTCTCCTCTTGTGGGTCGTACTTGGGCCACACAAGATCGGTGATTACTACACGGAAACCGATTTCTACGGGAGCTACGCCGAGGGAGCACGTCTCATCCAGGCAGGCCATCTCGATCCGTCGCGATACGCCGTCGTGGGACCCGTATTCGACCTGGTAGTTGCTGCGGTTGGGTTAGCCACCCGAGACCTCTTCACGGCTGCGGAGTTGGTTGCAGTTCTTGCCGCGTGCGGCACACTCATCCTTTGGTTCCTATCGGTCGCGCGACTGGCAGGATCGGGGCTCGCTTTGTGGACCATTCTATTCCTTGCGGTCAACCCGACGTTTTTTCGCTACGGATATTCCGCCACGACAGATGCATTGGGCACATTCATGCAGGCGGCCGCGCTTTTTGCTCTCCTTGTCGGGCGAAGGGGACTTGTGCCGCTGTGGGCCGGCGCCTTGGCTGCACTTGCGGCCCTTACACGCTATAACGCCGTCTATTTGTTCCCCGGGGCCCTCCTCTACTACGCGTGCTTCGATCGAGGCCGTTCGGGTTCTCGCCTACGCGCGCTGACCCTCTTTCTCATCGGGTTCGCTGTCGTGATCGTGCCCTGGCTGGGTTTCTCAGTTCAGTCCGGCCAGATGCCCGGAGGGGCACTTTTTCATGACATCGCCTACGACTTCTATTCGTCCAAGGGCATCTCGTGGGATCGATACGCGGTGCAAATTCAGCCTGAGATTCGCTCGTTGCGGGATGTGGCGCTTCGCGCCCCGGCCGTCATGCTACGCCACGAGTTCACCAACCTTGTTCAGCACCTGGCTCTGGACGTCAAGCTGCTTCTCGGGTGGCAGGTGGCAGCATGGTGTATTTTCGGCTTGATTCTCTCGCTGTGGGATGGAACCTGGCGTAGGCTCCTGCCCATATGGATGATGGGCGCTTGTCTCTTCATCACGCTAGTGCCTGCGATTCATTCTGAGCGCTACTCGCTGCCGCTCGCCCCGATCTACCTTACCTTGGCTGGAGTAGCGGCTGCATCGCCGCGTCTGATCCCTATTGTCAACGGACGGCTATTCCCGCTCAAGTGGGTGCTGGCCCTCTTGCCGCTCTTGATTTCTGGAACAACCAGCCTCAACACCCAGCGCGAGGTTCTGCACAAGCTACCAGTAGAGGTCCTGGAAGCTGCCAAAGTGCTTGACCGAACTGCCACACGGGGAACTCGAATTCTAGCCCGCAAGCCACACATTGCCTACGTGGCAGGGCTCACATTGGTACCATTCCCGGCCGTTGGCACTTTGCCGGAGCTCGGTCAATACTGCCTTCGTGAAAAGGTGAAGTTCATCTATTTCTCATGGCTTGAGGCAAATACACGACCCTATTTCACGTATCTACTTGACCCAGAAGCACACGTACCTGGACTCCGGATGGAACGCTTCTTCCCGGGTGGACCTGCGGTTCTGTATCGCATCGAACCTGGGTTCGGGACCACACCAGCGTGGTTCACGAGCGATTCCCTGCGAACAGTGCACGTTACGCGTGCCATCACCTCGATGGATGCCGCACCCTGGCGAGTACCTTATATCTGCGGCACCTATGCTTATGAGCAGGGGCAGTTCGTAGCGGCACTTGGACACTTCAATCTTCTGATGCAGTTACGGCCTGATTTTGCTGAGGGATACTTCCTAGCTGGCCAAGCCTACTCCGGTCTTGGCCAACTTGAGAACGCAGCCGCGGCCTACGCTCGTGTCCTTGAGCTCCAACCGGACCACCCTGAAGCTCGTTGGCGCCTTGGGTGGACTCAGCTTCTGGCAGGGCAAACACGGAATGCGGCCCTAACCTGGCGCCCGATCATTGAAGCTGTTAGGGATTCGAGTACACTCGTGACCATGATTGGGCTCTATGATAGACTGGGCGATCAACAAGCCGCTCTCGAAGCTCGCAAGACCCTTATGCGCCGGCAATAGCAGCCTGCAAGGTTCATTGACAAGCGTTTCCCAAGGGCACCGTCGTCTATCCCGTCAAGTTAGTCCTCAATCCAAGGATGCACCTTTTCGCACACCCTCGCCTAGTCTCGGCAACATCCTCACTCTGGACTCGCGCCGCGGACCGCCTTCTGTACTAGATCTCCTCCCGGTATTAATCGAGGAATCATGCTTAGCACTTTACGGGCTTGTTCATCTCCTTCCGCTGTGGGTCCTCCGAGTGCAAAATATATATCCAGGGATCTTCTGGTTTCAGGGAAGAGTCCCCGGGAGTACTGAAGCATGGCCCAGCGTCTCCATGCTTGAGGGTTCTGCGGATCCAATATCCGTGCAGCGTACGCGGCAATTACTAGGTCGGGGTCTGGTTTGTTTACGGGTCTTCCACGCATATCGAGAAGGTCAGCGAGCAATCCCTGTGGTGCGGGGTCCAAGGCATGGTGCTGGATAGCATCGAGCACAAGATCAATAGCCTTTTGAGTCTCACCAGAGCGCGCCAGAGCTCTAGCGTGGGACAGCTCTGGCGAAGGTCCACGATTTATAGCCAGCCCTGTCCGTTTCAGGAGATCTTGCGCTTGTACAGTGTCACCCAGCGCCCACTTTACCCAAGCTAGCCAGTAAGTTGCGATTTCCCCCCCCGGGCTCGACTCTAGCTCAAGGAGGAGCGCGTCACGAGCTATACCCGGGTCGTCCCTCAGAACCATGATCGCGGCCACGTCATAGAGTGCTTCGCTGGCAGGCAATTCGACTAATCGGTCCTTCTGACCGAAGAAGTAGAAATTGGAACCACTGCGAGCCTTCTCAAGCGAAAACTCCCTGAGAAAATACGCATGCAGACTGCTGTCCCGATATGCCCAGCGGACTATTGAACCAGAATGCCAGAAGGTGAACGGGGGAATGTTGAAAAAGAAGAATGTGCTCCCGCCAGGAACGGTCGGACGTGCATTCTTGAGGTCATGCAAGTACGACTCAACACAGCCTGCACCTCGATTGAACCACCAACTGTTCAAGTGGGACTGCGCAGACCACGCATCCGGCGACGTGGCAAACTCGTTGATTCTTCGAGCCCCGTTAGAGGTCCACGCAAGAATCACAATCAGAGCGACAGCGACCCAACGGGGAAATCTCGTCACCCACACTCCCAGTGCCAGGGCGATCCCGGCAAGCGCGAATACATAGTAGTAGGCGCTCCATATAGTTGCCACTGAACCTACTGGCAGTGCCCCAAGCAGCGCCCATCCCAATCCCGGAGTGAGTGAATGCGGAGTTTTTCTACGAGGCGACGAGGTCCACAGCACAGCAATGACTACCGGCAAGAGCGCCAAGATAGGGGGAACTACGAGCCATCGAGAGACGAACTGTCCATTCGGCCACTCGAGACCGAGCGTTACTCGAGCCAATTGAACAAAGGCAGCCAGGAATCCGCTTGCCTTGAAAGTAAGCTCCAAGCCAGTGGTCACATGCCGCGAGCCGAACAAGTGCCACAGAATGGCCCAGGGAATCAGAATCAGGAAAAGAGGTAAGGTACGAAAAGCAGCCCTCTTCCAAGATTCACCATCCCAGTGTCCCAACAGTATCGCGATCATAGGCGTAAAGACCACGATCTCTTTGCACAAGAGAGCAAGAAAGAGAGCAAAAGCTGCCAGCCACGGTCTTCGCATCAGGAAGAGACGGATTGCAAGGAGAGCTCCAGTCATGGCAAGCAGGTCTTGGCTACCTGCTACCCAGCGAAGGGGAAGGTCGACTGCATAGTGAAGTGCAAGAAACCCTGCAGCAACAGCGCCCGCCAACTGAGAAGCCAGATGTTTGGCTATGGAGAAAAGCAAGCCAAGAGAGAGAAGAAACAGGCAGACGTTGACGGAATGAAAGAAGATGGGTGATTCATTACTGATGTGCGCATTGAGCCAAAAGTAGACTTGCCGTCCTAGTGGGCGAAAGTAACTGCTCAGGGGGTCAGGAGATACGATGGATTGCGGCAGAGACTTGAAGCTGACAAGATCGAGAAAAACATGATCGTCAGCGAAAAACGGAGCTTTCAGCGCTGAAACCTGGAGGATGAAACTGCCGGCAAGGATGAGCGCTAAGGTTTGCCAGGACGAAAGCGAGAATCTTTCCCGGAGAGATTCAAGTATGGGGGTTGTGCCACGCCTACGTTGAGCAGCAGATTTTTTGCGAGCCCTCAGCTTCGACATTCGAACCAACGGGTAGAAACAAAGATCTGGGCTAAGATTCCGAAGGACGGCCCATCCTCAAATCCAGTGCAATATGCCGGAGGTCGGAGTCGAACCGACACGGGGTTTGAGCCCCACCGGATTTTGAGTCCGGCGCGTCTGCCAATTTCACCACTCCGGCATCGATTGTCCACGAAGATAAGTCTAGGCAGATGCTACCAGCCAAGTTCGACTCTGTCAAGAAAGGGTCGTGTTCCGACGAAGCCATGGCGTGAGACGCCGCGAGACCCTATTCATCAATAGCCGCAGGAAGGTGGTAATCAAGCGCCAGCCCGCCATTCAACTGAAAGTGACAGTCCTGATGTCAAATCGCATCGCGCTGCCCCTATAAGGATTAGCTGGCGCAAGAGCTTGCCGAGGGAACATCGTAGAAAAACCGCGGTTTCATGATAAGATAAACAGCACATCCAACGATTAATGTTGGCCGTCATGCCAAAAGCGGATCCTGCGAGGAATCTCTGTTGTGTCCGAGAAACAGACTGTAAGACCCATACTTGTTCTTGGCGTTGGGAACCTTCTTCTTAAAGATGAGGGGATCGGTATTCACTTTGTGCAGGCGTTCCAGAAACATGACCTGCCACCGAACGTGGAGGCAACGGAAGGCGGGGCAAGGGGGATAGATCTACTACCTCTATTCGAAGGCCGCAAGCTTGTTGTCATTGTAGACTGTGCCCGCATGGACGAGACGCCGGGAACGATACGTACCTTTACTGCGACTGAGATAATTCAAAACAAGAGCGGAGGTTTCTCCGTGCACGGCATGAGCCTGGCGAACACTCTTGATCTAGGTCAGCGCCTGGGCGCGCTCCCCGAAGTGGTTGTTGTTGGCATAGAGCCGGAGATTGTCGACATCGGTATAGGGTTGAGTGACATCGCGTGTCAGGCGCTTGCGGAAATCGAAAGAACTGTTAGGCAGATTATTCTGACAAGGGGCTAGACAGCGACCGCTGACGAGCTTCTGTTGGCAACTGCTATTGTGGATCTCGTTGCTGGATCTGAGGCTCGTGGGACGAGAGGGGCCTAATCTCAATAAGCGAGTGCCGTTCTGGGTCTTGTTAGGCTGAGGGCTCTTGTGGCAGATCGGAGGAGTTGTGCTGGGGCGCTACTTTTCTTGAACCGGAGAAGTCAAGAGGATCGCCACCTCACTTGCCCGGGAGGTCCCTTGGAGGCAAGGGAGCTATTCTAGTCCAGGAAAGTAGTTGGAACCGCGAGCTCCACCCCAGCACATTCCTCCTTTGCTAAGCACCCTAAGCGACTAGGCACATGCTGGGTTCACCGCGCATGTGCCTAGGAGAGAGCGAGACAAACTGGAGGTATCGAATTTGCTTTCTTCTTTCGTACTGTCTTACACCGGGGGCTATTTCAGGTTCCGACTATTTTTGAAGATTTCCTGACAAAAACCCTCCTCACCCTTACCGCGACCAAGGCGGATCTCAGTGATGACCCGGCGGTTTTAAGGCATTTCCCCTAACAAAAACCCTCCTCACCCGTACCCACCCATCTTCTAGCACTCCGTACAGGCAGGGGACGATTATCACTGTGAGGAAACTGGAGGCGACGAGGCCTCCTATGACGCATCTTGCCATGGGGTAGTACATTGCGTTGCCCACCGCCGTTCTTCCGAGAGCCAGTGGCGTGAGGCCGAGTACGGTTGTGGCAGCGGTCATTAGAACCGGTCTCAATCTCTGGCTGGCTCCGGAGATGATGGCCTCGGTGCGCTCCACTCCCGATTCTCTTAGCTGGTGGACCCGATAGATCAGTACTATTCCATTGTTGACAACGATTCCTATCAGAATGAGCAATCCCACCTGGGCCATGATCCCGAAGGGCGTGCCGGTTGCAAAAAGAAGCCAGGCCACACCTACAAAGGCGAAAGGAAGTGCAAACATGATTGCAAAAGGGTGAACCAGTGATTCAAAGAGCGAGGCCATCACAATATAGACAAGAAGGAGTGCGAGCAACATATTGACAAGCAGTTCCTTCTGAGTGGCACTCTCCTGCTCAAAGAAAGCGCCGTAGCCCCAACTATAGCCAGCCGGGAAGCTCATACCCGAAAGAACACGAGATATCTTTTTTCTTATGCTCGGCGTGTCGCTCGATTCGTAGTGCGCCGTGACAGAAGCGACGGTCTTTCGCTGTTGTCTCTCTATACTGGCAGGTCCCCTGTCAAAAGCAAAAGCTGCCACGGAAAAGAGCGGAATGGGATTGCCGGATTGGTTGATGAGCTTCAATCTCTTGAGATTCTCCAGATTCTGCCTGTCCTCTTCCTTGACTCTCGCCCAGATTTCCACCTCGCCCTCCGGCCCCCTGAATCTACTCACTGGTACTCCCCTGAAGAACATCGCAACCGCTCTGCCGACGTCGGACGACGAGAGGCCGTTGTGAATGGTAAGTTCCCGGTCAACCACAATCTGTATCTCATCCCTTCCTTTCTGTTCCTGCGTATCGATGTCCTTGAGCTCTGGTATGAACGAAAGGCGTCGAGCGGCCTCATCGGCAAGCGAGTACAGCGTGGGCCCCGCGTCACCAAAGATGTTGATACTGATGGTCCCGCCCCTTCCGGACTCCTGATATCCACCGAGCTTCAGTTCCAATCCGGGAAGTTTTGGCAGACCTTTTCTTAGAGCCTCGCGGATTTTCTTGACGTTTTCTTCGTCTGTGTATTCTGGGTACGGGTAGAGGAGCGTAGTGGCTTCGTTATCAGTGAAGTACGCGTAAAGAGATTTCATCTTCAGTTCTTTGGCGTGCGATGCAATATACTCTTCCACGGTGTTCACATATCGCTCCACTACCCTATAGTTCACGTTCTCGGAAAAGCTGTATTGAATCGCGATTGATTCGACCTTGGACCCGGAAAAAGCACTCTTCTGGAGCTTTGAAAAAGGGTAGATCATGCTAACGAGAACCACGACCATGATGCCCGCAGTTTTCCACCTATGCACCAGAGACCATTTCAGATAGCGCTTGTAACGCTCGGTGAGATTCGCAATGAACGCCGAGGGTTGTCTTTGAACCAGATGGCCGAATCTGTACATAAAAAGCGGGATAAGCGTCACAGAAACCAGGAGCGAACATATGAGTGCAGCGAAAATCGTCTTCCCCGTTTCTCCTATCCATACCGATATCTCTGTCTTGGCTCCCAACGTGAGTGGAAGAAAAACGATGATGGTTGTGAGCGTTGAAGTGACGACGGCGGGAAGAACTTCCTGAGTGCCGATGATTGACGCATCCTCAGCGCTTTTGCCTGCCTGTCTGTGTCTGAAGATGCTCTCCAATACCACCACCGCGTTGTCAACGAGCATGCCCACCGAAAGCATGAGACCCATCATCGAAAGAATGTTGATGGAGCGAACTGCAAAGAAGATGAACAGGCAAGCCGAAACTGCCGAGAAAGGAATTGCCAGACCGATCGCAAATGTGGCGGCCAAGTTCCTCAGGAAGAAGTAAAGAACTACGCAAGCAAGAAGCGCTCCGATCATCCCAGAGTGGAGTAGGCCGTTGAGCCCACTCAGTATTTCCTCCGAAAGATCGGTGAAGGTCAGAATAGAAAGCCCCTCAAGAGCAGGGTCTTTGCCGATCTCCTCCAATCTCTTTTTTGCTTGCTGGGCCACTTTGACCGTGTTGTAGCCGGATTCCTTCATTACTTCTATCCCGATTGCCCGCTCTCTGTTCAGGTGGCGTCCGTAGTTGAGCTTGGGCTCCTCGTACTTGATGTCGGCGACATCCGACAGTTTGAGGTTCCCCTTGACTGGGAAATCAGCGATCTCTTGTACCGATTTAAAGTCACCCAGTACGCGTATGGGGTACTTGTGAAGTTCTTCCTCGACCCTCCCTGCTGTCACGTTCCTGTTCGAAGTAGCAAGTCTGTAGAGTAACGAGCTAACGTCCACCGAATACTCTTCCAGGCGGTCCATCTCCAGCTCGATCGAAATCTCCTTTTTCTCGACCCCATAGCTGGTGACCTTTGCTACACCAGGCACTTGCTTGAGCGGGTTAACGATCTTTCTTTCTATGAGATCAAAGCTCTTTGAAAGATCTTTTCCAGAGGAGATGCGGAGAACAAGCACGGGGATGTCGGAAGATTTGAAGCCCTGGACAAAAATCTGCTCAACGTCGTCGGGCAGCTCGTCTCTGACCCTGTCGATTTTCTCGCGCGCTTCTACGCGAAGAATGTCAATGTCTACGCCCCAGTCGAATTCGAGGAAAAT
>Ga0315291_10009318_pt1 | contig 12035 bp, 23 predicted proteins | sample YL17G12_20_MG_FD_203070 | JGI IMG/M metagenome (GOLD analysis project Ga0315291, IMG submission 203070) | Sediment microbial communities from Yellowstone Lake, YNP, Wyoming, USA - YL17G12_20 | ecosystem: Environmental > Aquatic > Freshwater > Lake > Sediment | place: USA: Wyoming | collected...
GCTCGCTCGCCGCATACCGCAGCATGCCGAGGATCCGGCGGGCCTTCGGGCCGTCCGAGACGCCGAACACGGCGAAGGTCCAGTCACGGACCATCTCGACGATCTGGTCGTCGATGGGCCGGCCAGGAGGGACGTCCTTCTTGGCGCTCATCGTCGCCGCTCCCCGCCGACCGGCGCCCCGTACATCGGGATCGCATCGTCCAGGATCGTCCGCAGGCCCATGGCCTTCCGCAGGTCGGGCGAAACCTTCTCCGGGGGCACCGGGCAGCCGTACACAGGAACGAGGCCCTCGACCTCCGGGTAGTCGGGCTGGCGGGCCCTCATGTCCACAGGCTCCTTCTGCGCGAACGCCGCGCAGAAATCGTACGGCGGCTCGGGGCAGAACGGGAAATCGCCGTGGATGGTCACGGGCGATCCGCCGTGGCAGCACGGGACCTGCGGGCGCCCGCTCCCCTGCTCGTGCATCACGCGCCAGCGGCAGGACGGGCAGCGGTTGTCGGTCATCGCTTTTCTCCTTCCTTCGGAACGAACTCCACCACGACGCGGTAGTAGCCCTCAGCACCCCGCAACAGCGGCACACCTCGCCCCGGACCGAGGCCGATGCTACGGCGCAGAACGCACTCGCTCGGCACCATTTTCCGGAACGGCTCGACCTGCCCCTCGTCGTCCTCGATGCCCTGCGGGTTCACGTCGTCCCCGTCGAAATAGCGGCCGCACGGGGTCCACGAGACGAAGCGTAGCGGGTGGGTCGCGCGTTCCAACAGCATCGGGTCGTTCGCCTCGTCGTGAAACACGTCGTCGGCCTCGTCGTCCTCCCACCGCATCACGCGCCCGTCCTCGAGGACGAACTCGGCAGAGACGCACTTCTGGTCGCTCAAGGCTGCTCCTCCTTCGCCGGAATGGCTTCCACCTCGATGAGGTAGTCGCAGAGCGGGCCGTTGGCGCCGTCCGTCTCGCCGAGCGCCTCCGGCGGCAGGATCTGCCTCCCGAGATGGTACGTCAGGACGACGTCGCGGTCCGCGATGCCCTCGCCGTCGAGCCCTGCGTCGTAGTGGCACCCGCACAGCGTCGTCACCTTCCGGTGCGGACGCGTGGTGGTCGGCGGCTTCGGCTTGAGTTGGTCCCATGCCCCGCTGCCGGGCGCTGGCATGTCCACGATCTCGCCACCCGGTACCTGCATTCCGATGAACCCCTGGAGATCGGATCCCTCCCACCGATCCACCGTACCGTCGCTGAACACGGCCCGGAGTCCGACGCACTTCCGGTCGGTCAGCTGGCTCAAGGCTTCACCTCCGTCACGTCGAGGATCGGCTCTTCTCCAGAACTGACGTCCACGTCGAACAGGAGGCCGTCCGTCGAACGGATCCTGATCCCCGAGAGGTCGGGGTAGGCACCTCCATCCGACCGCACCTCCACGACGACCGAACCGACGAGGTGCGCGTGCGCCGCCTGGAACTTCTCCTCGGCCTCTGCGCACCTGCACTCGTAGCACAGGGACGGGACCGAGACGGAGCCGCTTTCGACCCTCGTCTCCTTCCCGCACCGGGAGCAGTTCGCGTACCACTCTTCGACCGTCCTCGTGACCTTCCTAACCGCCATTGCCTCCTACCTCTCCGACGCCCATCCCACCGGCCTCACCTCGACCATCCGCCAGCCCATCGGCAGCACGGCCATCAGGTCGGAAGCCGCCTTCCGGCAACCCTCGACGCACGACTCGTCCTCGGGCACGAGGTTTAGGACCATGCCGTCCGGCGTCCACGTGCCGCTCACCTTGGCGCGGACCTTCTGCCCCGCGAGGAAGCCCTTCGCGAAGAGCAGCGTCTCGTGCACCTGCAGGGACTCGGTCATTGGACCTCCCGCCGCCAGCCGACCGGCATCACCTCGCCGGTCCAGCCGGAGAGGAGGCCGAGCAGAGCGTCGAGCGCCTGTACGCATCCAGGGATCTGCGATTCGCCGTCCGGGACGATGTGCAGGCGCATGCCGGTCGGGAACCAGGTCCCCTTGACCCCGGCGAACACGCCTCGACCGACGAGGAACCCGTGGACGAACGGGTAGATTTCGTCGGATCTCGTCGGAATCTCCCTCCCGGTCTTGTACGGCACCGCCATCGCCTCCTTCTCCGGCCCTCGGACTTCCGTTCGTCGTCCGTCATTCAGAACATGGCACAGGGAGATGGCCGAGTCAAGTAATCCGATGCGGTGATTGTTTGACGGTCAACCGGGAGGGGCCGGAATCGCCCGGACCCTGTCCCTCGCGACGGCCCAGGCTTTCTGCACTATCCAGGACCTGCTCCGTCCCTGGCGCCGGGCCTCGCCCTCGATCTCGTCGAACATGCCCCTTGGAAAGTAGAACGTCCTCTTCCGGTGCTCGACGTGCGTCTTGCTATCTGGTTGCATGGCCCATCTTCACTCGCCCACCCCTGCGTGTCAAGTGCGCGGCAGCGCACCTCTGCTTCCTTGCGTAGCGGCCCGACGTCGGCTATGGTAGCCGCATCCCAACAGCCCGCGTCGGTTCGCAAGCCTATCGTGGGCCGGGAAGGAGGAGAGGATGAAGATCCACAAACGCTTGCTCGGATTGGCCGTCCTGCTGCTGGCGGCCGGGTGCTCGGCGACCTCGGCGCTCGCGTCGTCGGTCGACGACGAGGGCCTGGACGTCGGCCCGGCCGAGGTCCAGCCCGCCGCGCCGCAACTGCCGCGGACCGCTTTCGTCGCGGCATCCGTGCCGTTGGCGGAGGAGGTGGCGCGGAGGTTCCGGGCCGGGGAGGCCGAGAAGCCCGAGGCTGTCGCCGTACCCGAGGTCGTGGCCGTGGTCGCGGAGGACCAGGAAAACGCTGCGGCCGTGAGCCCCGCATTCGCCATGCTCTACTGGACGATCCTCGGCCTGCACCCGGAGTGGCGGCCCGACACCTGCGACCACCCGTTCGTCGAGGCCAGCACCAAGGTCGTCTGCGAGCGCATCAGGGACCGCGGCCAGAAGTGGGCCGGGCAGCTGTCGCTCTACATCCTGACCGAGGCGGTCCGTCAGGGCATCTGCCGGATGGACGACCCTCTGTGTTTCGTCTGGTTCGCCGGTCAGGGGCAACGCGAATCGGGTTTGTCGCAGGGCGACATCTGCAAGGTCATCCTTCCAGTCGCGTGGGTCGAGGAGGTGCCAGCCGACGCGCAGTTGAACGAGCGCGTCCGCATGTGCTGGCGCCGCGGAAACGGCGGGCGCAACTGCCAGAAGGTCTACCTGCGCGCGCACAGCGACCGCGAGTACGTCGTTGACCGCTGCGCGTACGGCGAGGTCGGTGTGTTCCAGGTGCGCAGCCACGAGGCGCGCATGGGCCAGATCGTCCCGTCGACCGGCGAGCCGCTTCCGAACTCGTGGCTCGAGCGCCGCGCGCTGCTGCTCGACCCGTGGCGGAACATCAGCCTCGCGTTCGAGGCGTTCCGCGTCGGTCGCGATTGGTGCTGCGGTGAGGACCAGGCGTGCCTGAGCAGCGTGGGGAACTGGTTGGGAGTTTTCAATACCGGAAAGTGCAAGGGCACGCAGACCGTGCGCTACGTTGACAAGATCGGCAGAGCCATCGTCAAGGCGATGAAGTACGTCTGCGGCGTCCTGCCCGACCTGACGTTCGGCGATCTCGGCGGCTGCAACCCGGCCGACATGGCGAACGTCTTCACGCCGCCGGGCCATCCGAGGCGGCACCGCATGGCGGCAGAGGAGAGGACACCGTGATCGAGACGCCAACCGTGCCAGAGGACCTGCGCGACTGTCGCCCTTGACGACGCCCGTCGTCCTGACTTGTGGTAAACTCGCCCCATGTACGAGAACACCCCTACGTCCGAGGAGCAGCAGGCGAAGCAGCGCCGCGCCCGCGAGGACCGCATCCGGTCGCTACGGCGCGAGATCCAGGTCGCGAAGAGCAGAATGCGCGAGCACGACCACCTGCTGGCCGAGATGCGCGACCTCGAGAAGGACCGGGCAGACGAGATGAGGGAGACCGCGCGCAGGAATCTCAGGCCGGCGGATCCGCCGACGGGTAGCGGCCGGGTCTGATTCCGCCACGGATTACTTGACTCCACCCCCGGCCCGCACTAGAGTCGGCCCCGAGGAGTCAGGATGCCGCCTCGGACGTTCCACGCATCGATCACCGCGCACCGTGGCCTGCTGGTGTTCAGGTGCCGCAGTTGCGGCCACGCGTGGGTCGCCGAGTGGACGCCGCTGACCGGCGGGTGCCCGGAGTGCCACGGTGCCCCGGAGGCCATGTTCAAGGCCGGGGCGCGCGTCTGGCGGCGGTTTCCGCGCAAGGTGGCGACCGAACTCGCGGCCCTGCTGCGCGAGCGGAAGGTCGACGAGGCGTGGGCCTCGGTGCGGTCGCGTGAGGCCGGCGGCGAGAGGTTCGTCGAGGGGAGGATGCGTCCTTGAAAGAACTCCACCTCACGATGACGCTCCGGAACAACCTCCTGCTCCAGAAGCGTCTGGAATCCGGGATGACGCAGGCGCAGGTCGCCGAGGCCGCCAGCGTGCCCCTGCCCAGGATATGGGAGTACGAGCGCCTCGTGAGGTCGCCCGTCGACGGGCATGGGGAGTGGCGGACCGACGCGCAGCGCATCGCGAACTTCTGGTGCTGCGAACCGGGGCAAATCTGGCCCGACGTGGTGCGGAAGGTCCGCAGGTCCGTGGTGCGCCGCGAACTTGACGTGGCGGAGATCCATCACCTGCTGTCCGACTCGGTGCAGCGACTCGCCCTGCCGCCCGATGCCGACGAGGTGCTCGACGCGGCCGACGCGAAGCAGCGAATCTCCGATGTCCTGGAGACGCTCAGCGAGAGGGAGGAACTCGTCCTCCGCCGCAGATTCGGCCTGGACGACGACGAGAAGACGTTCGATCAGATAGGCCAGGAATTCGGGGTCTGCAAGGAGCGCATCAGGCAGATCGAGGCCAAGGCGCTTCGCAAGCTCAGGCACTCGTCGCGCACGGGAATACTGAGGGGCGAGAGAGATGTTCCGGAACACCAGCGGCGTGTGTTCTGTGGACCGTGCCCGGAGCCATGGATCGGCCACTTCGCAACTCGGGCTGCGTGGGAGTCCGGCTACGTCTATGCGAGGGAGTCGCCGATGGTCGGAGCGATGCCGCGCCCGCAGGATCATCCGACCGTAGGCTACCGCTCCGAATACAAGGACCAGAGCATGTGCCGGCGTGCGTTCATCGACGGCTGGAACTGCGGACGTGGGGAGAGGACGGAGTCAGAGGAGCGCACGATCAGCGAGGAGGGAGTGGCCCGATGATCTGCCTCCGCTGCGGCCACTGCTGCGTCTCGTACATGGTGATCGTCGTGGACGACCCCGAGAAGGGTCCCGTGCCGGGCAACGTCGTCGGGCACGAGGGAAACTGCCGCTGCAAGCACCTCGTGGGCGACGAGCCGGGCCAGTTGTCCTGCGCCGTCCACGGCCGACCGTGGTACCAGGAGACGCCGTGCGCCTCCCACGGGCAGATCGAGCAGTCGCCGGAGGCCCCGTGCCGGATGGGCGAGTACGTCTTGGCGCACCCGGATCTCGTGCGCGACCTGCTGCGCGTGCCGTTCAGGCCCGTGCGGCTGACGGAGGACGCATCATGATGGTCCAGAACATCCTGTTCGGCTGGCGCAACGATCAGGAGCACAAGCCCGGAAGCCAGGCCATCATCCGGCTCCGCGCAGGCACGCGCCACAAGATGCGCCTGCGCTGGGTCCGTCCGACGAGGGAAGTGTACGAGGCGTACCTCGGACGCACGTCCAGGATGCAGGACCCGTGGGGCCTCTCGCACACCGTCCTGGAGGTGCTCCCGGAGACCGAGCCCGTCTGGCGCGATGTCCGAGGGTTCGTCGTCGTGGCGACGGACGGGAGCCAGATCCGCGTCATCCACTCCGCTCGCGGCCTCTCGTTCTGGTTCCACAGGAGCCGCGTGTTCACGCCGGGCCGGTACCAGCTGCACGACTGGGGCGAGGACGCGCGGTGGACCACGGTCGAGTTCACGGAGCCCGTCGTCGGCGGGGAGCCACATCTCCACGTCGAGGTAGCGGAGGAAGGAGAGGGGCGATGAAGACGATTCTGGCCGTGGTGGTCGCGATCTTTGCCGTTGGGTGCCAGGGCGTTCGGCGAGACGAGGCCGTCGCCAACTGCAAGAAGGCGTGCCCGCAGTACGGTGCCGTCTACGCGCACTCCACGAGAAAGGCCAACTCGTCGATGGAGGACGCATGGGAGTGCTGGTGCCGTCGTGGTGCCGAGGCCGGCGGCGGCAGCGAGCCGCTGCGGATCTGGTAGGAGGGGGCGTTGAGGCAGTCGCGGCTCAGCGTCCGTTGCGGTCCGGGAAGGAAACTCGCCCTGTGGAGGGCCCGTTGCGGTGGGGCCGCCCCGCTCTGCCCGATCTGCGGCAGGAAACTCGCACCGAGGCCCGTGAACGATCACCGCGAGGCGCGGCTCGGCGGATGGAACCGACCATGGTACTGCCACAGGTGCCAGAGGTACTTCGCGCACGGAAGGGAGTTGGTAACATGAGCGAGAAGGACACGGAGAGCACTACGCACCAGGACGAGTTGACCGCGAAGCGCAAGGCGCGCGATGAGCAGCTTGTTGCGGCGCGGGCGGCCAGGACGACGTTCTGGCTCCCGTCCACGGAGACGGTCGACGAGACGGTCCAGCGGATCGGCAAGGCTGGCGTCGATGCCGCCGCGAACGAGATGCGCGACGGCAATTGGTACGCCGTGATGCTCCGCAACGCGCTGGCGCACCTCGGCGACCGCCTGCTCTGCCTCGTCCACGAGCGGGACCTCCTGGAGGCCTCGTACCGGGAGGAGAAGGCCGAGTGCGACCGGCAGACCGAGATGCACCTGTCGGCCGAGAAGCGGTTGACGGAGGTCTACGGGATGTACCACGACCTCAAGAAGCAGGTCGCGAAGCCCGCGAAGCGGAAGGTTGCGCCTCGATGAGCGTCACCTGGAAGTCGTGGGCAGACGGCTGGCGGCGCGCCACGCAGGTCACGCCGTCGTACAATCACGGGAGGGAGGGCGGCATCCACTGCGCCGAGTGGTGGTACACCGTGTCGGACGGCGAGTGCGCCCTGGTGCTCGTCGTCTTCTCGAACCGCTTCGACCACCGGGAGCGCGACGGGAATCCGGCGTGGGGCACGGACCTGACGCTGCACGTCCCGTGGCCGACGGACCTCGCTTCCATCAGGAGCGGGTGCGCCGGGACGAAATGCGAGTACGTCGAGGGCGGGCGCTGCTGGGTAGCGTACCGCGGATGTTGTATCGCAGACGACCTGTTCAAGGCGCAGGGCGTCGACGCGCTCGAGCAGCCGGAGGCCTTCTGGGCCGCTCTCCGCGCGAAGGCCGTCGAGTGGATCGCGGATGCCAAGGCGAAGCGCGAGCGGCTCGATCACGTCCGTCGGTGCCCCGGGTGCATGGGGCGGGGCGTGACGGGGGCCGAGGGGATCGAGGAGGACTAGCATGGCGGCTCCGAGCCGGTCGGACATCGCGTTGCTCATCGTCGGGGTCGTCGGGTACTTCGCGACGTTCGCGGCGGCGTTCGCCACGCTTGACTGGAAATGGCTCGTGGTCGGCTGGATAGTCCCCGTATCCGCTGGTTCGGCCATCGTCGCGTCCCGCATCGAGCGGCGGTCGTCCATGAGGCGATGCCCGACGTGCGGCGGCGGAGGCCGCATCGGCACCGTGTCGGATGATCGCCTCGACCAGTTCGTCCGGATCGTGCACACGCAGTTCCCGGCCTACCGGGTCAAGGTGCAGGACTGGTCGACCGACGACCCTGGAATTCGGCACTTCGTGCACGTCACAGGCGTCCCAAGAGACCGACTCGCGGCCGTCGAGGATCGGTGCTGGGACATCGCGACGGAAGTCTACGGCACGGAACCGATCCCGTTTCTCTTGACGGCCGTGTCGCCGGAGACGGAGGCTGGAAGATGACGACCGCAGACGACGGAAAGACCGAGGCCACGAAGCAGACGCGCGGCGAGAAGATCGCCCTGCTGGTGATCAACCAGTTGGTGTCCGAGTACGAGAAGGCACTCGAGGCGGGCACCGCGCCGGACGTCCCGGTGTGGCTCGCAGAGCACAAGGAGTTGTACGACAAGTTCGGAGCGGACCTCGCGCGTCCGATCCAGGGCGCGTGGCTGATCCACGAGCGGAAGAGGTTTCTGACGCAGGTGCGCTCCATCCGCGAGTACGCGCTGGCCATCGTCGAGGGCGAGACCGAGCAGGAGGCGTTCGCGCGTGGCAAGCAGGGCGAGGGGACGCCGCTGCATGACATACTGCCCGACGCGCCGCTGTTCGATGCGTTCTACGCGAGCGACAAGGCGGGACGGACGCGCCGGCCCGAACCCGCCGAGTGGATCCGGGGCCTGTTCGCCGAGCACGACGGATGGCAGCGGGCCGACCCGACCGGACTCGCCGACCGCATCCTGAAGGCGTCCAACGAGAAGATCCGGAAGCACGGAGTCCAGTGGCTTCGCGACTGGCCCGAGGCCCAGACGTGGGGCCTCGTCGACGAGGCGCTGGCCTGGTGCGACGGCATCGAGGGCCTCGGTGGACGCCTCCCACTCGGCCCGGACCCGAATTTCGCTAGGCCCTGCGCGCAGGCCATCGGCCTGATGCTGATCGAGCCGCTCGCGCCGCGCGCTCTCGGCGTTCTGAACCTGCCGCCGAAGGACGGGCGGCGGCGGTTCCTGTTTTTCGGGACGAGGAACGTGGTCTGATGAACCTCTACGAGATCGTGAACCCGTCCGACGCCGTGACGTTCCACGCCGAGAACGACGCGGTGGCCCGCGCCGCGGTCCTCGTGCTCGGCAACGGGGCCTACGGGCTGCACGACGTGACCAGCGGCGACCGGGACGTCCCCTGCCTCCTCCTGCTCGCGTCGAAGGACGTGACGGAACAGCTGTTCGTCGAGTGGTTCGGGGCCGGGTCGCTCGGGGCGTTCCTTGACGAGCACTGGTCCGAGGTCACCGCGGCCCTGGCCAGTGCGCAGAACAGCCGTCCGAAGGAGCGGTTGATCTACGAGTCGGCCATCGCCAAGATGACGCCGGAGGCCGCGGCGATGTACCGCCTCGAGGTCGAGGACCACAACCGCTCGTCGCTGAACGAGATCGTGAAGCGGGCGTGGCACATCGCGAAGCACGCGAGGAACGCCGGGGAGGCCGTGCGATGACCGACCAAATCCAGATCCCGGAGTACATGCTCGACGACTTCGAGAGCACTTGGCGTCGGCGACGGAGGCTGGCGAAGGAGTCCGTGGGCTACTTCTTGACCCTGATGACGGCCCTGTCGGCCATCTTCCTGGCGTTCGCCATCGGCCTGCTCTTCGCCGGCAACGAGGTCGGTGGGCTGACCATCCTCGCCTGCGTCCTGATTCCAGCCGCCGCGTGCGGGTTCGTCCTCCTCATCATCCGCAGGGACATGAGGAAGGCCGACGACGTGCTGCTGATGATCGACGGCATCCGGCGGCGGGGGCCCGCCGAGGGAGGACGGCCATGACGAAGACCGCGCGATACGACTTCAAGGCCGGAGACGAGGTGGTGGTTCGCTGGTGGATGTGTATCATCATCTTCCCGCTTCCGACGTGGAAGCAGGATCGGGTGTCGTCCGTCGACGGAGATTCTGTCCTTCTCGAAGGCGGCGGACGGTTCGACCGGAAGACGGGCCGGGAGATCGGCGTGAAGAGGGGCCAGACGCCACGGTGGATCGAGCCGGTCACCGACGAGATGCGTCGGATGTGGGCGGGCAACAAGGCCATACAGCGGCTCCAGGAGACCAAGTGGAACGAGCTGCCGGACGACGTCGTGCTGAGGGCCGCCGACCTACTGCCGAAGCCGCCGACGTCCACGGTCAAGGACCTGCAGCACTGGCTCGACGACGGGACCGTCGTGGACAACGGGAACGGCACGGTGACTATGGGCGTGGACGACTTCAAGCGGCTGGTGATCGAGCCGGCGGCGGGGAAGGAGGCGGCACGATGATCGCCCTCGACGACCTGCTTCTCCTGCTCGCCTCGCACCAGGACTACGAGTCGGCCGCGTGCTTCGCGCGGGACTTCAAGTTCGTGGTTGACCCGGAGGCCGTGGTTCTCGTGGACGAACCCACCGTCTACGAGTACGAGGTCCCATCCCGCCGCAGTAGGGACGACGACGGAGTCGCGCGGGTCCGCATCTGGAAAGCGATGGGCATCGTGGTCGTCTCCAGGCACCCGGAGTCCTACCCCGGATACCTCGTGGACAAGGAGAGGAACCCTGTCCGAGTCAGCGGAGGGCCAATCGTCGCCGCGAGATGCGCGGAGGCCAGCCTAGCGACGTCGCTCGTCCATGGCGGAGCCTTCGCTCTGCTGCGCCTTCGCCCGAACCGCAACCTCCCGATGCTGTTTTCGGACGGCAAGTGGGAGGTCTACGACACGAGCGGCGACGTCCACCGCAACGCGATCAGGTGCTGCAAGCGCCTGCTGTGGGCCGACGTGCCGCCGCAGAAGCCGCCTCTCATCCGTCTCGACCTGACGCAGCGCGAGGCCGACCTGCTACAGCAGGGACTGGAACTCGTCCACCGAGGCATGGATGATCGCGGAGGGGCAGAGGTGGACGCGCTGAACGAGAAGCTGCTGGAACTACTCGAGCAGGGGAAGCCGTGCGGGGAGGCGAAGATGCAGTCCATCGCCGAGGCCGCCCGTCCCATGCCCAAGGAATCGGGCGGCGAGAAACCCGTCGAGCACGTCGCGGGCCGCTGTCCAAAGTGCGGCTCGACGAACTACGGTCCGGACGGCGAGGCGATGGCCGACGCGTGCTGGGACTGCGGGTTCATCAAGGAGGACCAGGAGGAGGTGCCGATCAAGGTCGCGCCGCAGACGCCGACCATGCCGCATGACCGGGAGCAGCCGTACCCGGAGTTTCCAGTGGACCCGAGCAATCCGGAGGAGCCGAAGTCATGAGCGGCGAGACGAAGGCCAACGAGGGGTGCGGTTGCCAACTGTGCGCCTTCCTCGACGCGCACGGGCATGAACTCGGACAGGCGGCGATCGACGCCTGCTACCGGATCCTCCAAGGCGGCCCTGTGCGGATGGTCGGGTACATGCTGGTGCTGCAGTCCGAAGAGGGAGGGCTGAAGTGCGTGTGGGGAGGAGGAGCGGCTCCGGACGAACCGATGGATCGTGGGACGAGAACGAGGTTGGCGGAGCAGTACGAGCGTGTCGTCAGCGACATCGCAGCCGAGATGATCCAGAGCACGCGGAAGGCGCTGATGGAGGGCAAGCATGGACAAGATTCGTGACAGTAGCGGCAGGGTCGTGAGGATTGGCGAGCCCTTCCTCGTCGAGCGCGGGCTCTACACCTCGATCGTCCTGGGCACGGAGCCCCGGATGGACGCGGCTGACATGATGCGCCCGTCCGGAACGGACCTGCTGTGCCAGGAGGTCGTGCGCCAGGTGCTCGCGCTGCCGGCCGACGAGCAGCAGAGGATCCGCGAGATGCTCGGGACGACGAACAGGTACCCGGTGTGCGACGTGGCGGTGGTGGCGCGATGATGCGCCACAGCCACATTTCGTGCAGGCCTAGTTGAGCATCGACGACCCGACCGACGTGACATTGACCGCCTGCGGCGATCCGATGGGCACCGGCGGGTCCGTGTTGGCCCACTGACCGAGTTTCGCGGTGCGGTTGGCGGCCATCGGCCCCCACGACCACCAGCGCGCGCTTCCCCTCGGCGAGGTTCTGGTCACGGCCACGATGCGGGTATTCGCAACGCAGTCCAGGCCGACGACGATGGAGACGCTCGCGGCGAGCTCTCCGATCCCGCCGTACTTGCCGCGGAGCAGTTCGAGCCCCGTCTTCTCGTCGCCCTGATGGACCAGCACCGGCAGGAAGAGGAGTGTGTCCCGGACGCCATCGGCGACCACCCACTTCGACGTGAGTCCCAACTGGTCGATCTTTGGGGCGTCGGCGGCCTGGACCCTTCGGACATCGACCACGACGTTCCACGACTCGCAGGCCAGTGGCCGCGGGCGGGCCGCGACAGCCTC
>Ga0315291_10009319_pt1 | contig 12034 bp, 9 predicted proteins | sample YL17G12_20_MG_FD_203070 | JGI IMG/M metagenome (GOLD analysis project Ga0315291, IMG submission 203070) | Sediment microbial communities from Yellowstone Lake, YNP, Wyoming, USA - YL17G12_20 | ecosystem: Environmental > Aquatic > Freshwater > Lake > Sediment | place: USA: Wyoming | collected...
GGTTTCGATCCACACTCCGCCCCGCCGGACCACCTCGGCCTGGGCATCATGGGTGAACGGGCCGAGGCCATCAATGCCCGGCTGACGATCCAGAGCGAGGTCGGGCGCGGGACGGAGGTCGTGGTCGCGTGGCCGTGACGAGCCTGTAGCCTGGTCACGTGACCAGCGAGAAAACCCCCCTTCTGTCCAGTCCACAGACTCCCCGGTTGGCCGATGCGCCGGGGAGTCGTTTTGTGTTACACTGTAGTCAACATGGGACGGAGCGGAGATGATATGGGATGTTCAGAAACGGAATGCGCGTGCTGATCATAGACGACCAGCCTCAGGTGCGTTCGGCACTGCGGCTGCTATTGCGCGAAGAATTGGGCGTCACCGCGGTCGGCGAGGCCGGAGACCTGGCACAGGCGCTGGAGTTGATCGGAGTAGAACAGCCCGACCTGGTACTCCTGGACTGGGAGTTGCCGGCCCGAGGAGGGGCGGCGGAAGCGCTGGCGAACCTGCGGACCGCGTACCCGGGGCTGGCCGTGATCGCGCTCAGCACCAGGCCCGGGGCGCGGCAGGCAGCGCTAGCGGCAGGAGCGGATGGTTTCGTCAGCAAAGGGGAGCCGCCGGAACGGGTGGTGGCTGGAGTGGGAGAGTGCTGGTGCGCGCAGAGGAGGGCAGAATGAACATTCTTGCCATTGTCAGCGTCTTTGTGATAGGGATCACCGTGAAGAACTTCATCGCCAATCGCTTCCAGGAGCGAGCCGCGATCGGGGAGGCGATGGACGGCCGGCTGTCCTAATCGGCACGTCAGCGACCACGGTGAGAGTCAGGGCGGAGATCGGAAAGGATGTAGCCGATGGTCCTGTACCGCCGGGAGACGGGCCTGGCGCTGGGCGACGCGGGAGGCCAAGTCCTGCTGCTGGGACCGCATGGCAGCATGGCAGACGCGGTCAAGTATGACGTGCTGGGGTCGGACGCGAGTTATAGCCGGGACGAGGCAGGGGGCTGGCACGCGGACTGGGTACCGAGCCTGGGCAAAGCCAACGAGCCTGGCAAGCCCGCGCCTTGAACAGATACGTGAGTCGTGGGGCAGAGAGGGGTGCGCCTGGCGCAAAATCTGTAGGAGCCCGCCCAGACCGCCGTCAAACCTGGATTGATGATCAGATCTGGTCCCAGAAAGACACGAGGGCAATGCCCTGACCAACACAAGGACTCTCTACGACAAGCTACAGGGCATTATCTTCAGTGGTCGCAGGCCAGTTACTCTGTTCCAGTAGTAGGTTTAGCCCCCGGTACTCCCGCGGGCTCCAATGTAGGCAGATTGGTACTACTTTTCCCTTGAGCGTCTTTCCGTATCATCAGGCTCCCACAAGTCTATCTTGGCGTTAGTGTCACTGATAGTATCGGGATAGGTAGTGGCTGAGATGTTGATGGACACTGGCATAGGTGTATACATCGGTGTCGGAGCAACTGTCACGATTGGCGTTGGAAAACACTCCTCCTTCGGCGGCGGTGGAATAAACACTGTCACCACCAAAATCATGAGAAGCGCAACAATTATGCCACCCAAGACACACTGCAAAGGTTGTTTTGCACTGTCGGGTAGAAATCGGTTTAGAATTGCTGCTGCACCGCCGACAAAAGCAATGATCAGGACACCCTGGCTCTCGGTAATATAGTACGCCAGCAGGCAGCGAAATGATCGTGCGAAATAGAAGACGACAACTAGACTAGAAACGAAGCTCAACATGAACAACGCTAATAGCCATTTGGCTGGCCACTTTTTGCCACGGGGACCAGTTTCCGGTCGCTTGGAGGGTTTTTCAGCAAGATGAAGCTGCTTTCTAGCCCGCCTGAGTTTTATCCGAACGCCTCCGTAATTTGGGGCTGTTTTGTAGACTCGTTCAAATGCCTCCACTGCTTCTCGCCACTCTTCCTGGCGCAGAAAGTCCTCACCCTCTTCCAACCACTTGGTCAACTCGTGCTGCCTCTGAACTTGAGCCAGTCTAGTTGCAACGTCCCTGTAGACCCTGCCCAGGCTGATAATCTCTGCGAACCTATCAATGGCCTCTTCCCATCTGCCAGCTTCTTGAAGATCCACCCCAGTCATATATAGGTGAGCGAGTGTCGCCTGTTTTTCTGCCTCTTGCAACAGCTGAAAGACATCTAGATAGCCCGGATCTACTTCATAAATCCGCCTCAAATCACTGACCGCCTGCATCCAACTCTCTTCACGAATATGAATCATTGCCCGCTCGTAAAGATTCTGGAGCCTGCGTTGATTTTGGGCCTGCTTGAACTTGTTATGGGAATCCCTATAGTTTGGATCAATCCTTAAAATCTCTTCAAGTGTCTCGATTGCCTCTGCCCACTTCATCCCTTTGAGTAGTGCCTCAGCGTTGGTGTATAGGATCTCTAGACTCAACTGTTTTTTGGCTTCGTCAAGCAGAACAGCGGTGTCTCGATACTTCTCACGCGACTCGACTATGCGCTTGAGGTAGACAATAGCAGCCTCCCACTGCGCCTGATCGAAATAAGCCTTGCCCATACGGTAGAGGTCCTCAATATCTTCAGACTCTCTAGCCTTTCTCTGTGCTTCGCGCAATTTCTCCTCGGCATCCTTATAACCAGGAGCGATCCTAACCAGCTTTCTGAAAGTTGCAGTGGCTTCTTCCCAGGAATCACGGCGGAAACATTCGATGCCCTGATTGTACAACGCGTCGGCGGTGTTCAAGCTCTGGAGCTTGTGCTGTGCTCGGGCCCATACGAGCCTAGCATAGGAATTCAGATAAGTCCGATCAATAGAGACGATCTTTTCAAGCACATCAATCGCCTCGATCCACTGTTCTGCCCGCTCATGGGCTTGAGCCTGTGCCTCCAGTGCTGCTAACTCCTGTTTCTGTTGCAGTATCTCAACCTGGGCAATTCTTTCGGTATTTCCTGCTTTACGATACAATATCAGCGCTTCGTCTAAGTTATCCTGTGCCAGTGCCGTATCACCCTGTCGTGTCCAGATAGAAATCCGCAGTTCCTGAGCCGCCCGTTCATTGGGGGAAACCTCGAGAGCTTGCTCACAGGCTACCAGCGCACCATTTTCATCTCCCGCTTCTTCCCGTGCTCGGGCCTGGATCACCAGCGCGCGTACGAGGGCATAGAGAACTTCCTGCCGGTCCTGTTCGTAAGCCTGCTTCAACTCATTCACCGATTCGTCAATCTGGCCCAGTTCCAGTAGAGCCTCGCCCAGTTGGAGTCGTGCACGGAAGTGATGAGAATTACTTTGCAGTGCATCCCGAAAGTAACGGATAGCATCTTGCCACTGGCGCTGACCCAAGTAGCCTTTCCCAATTTCGTAAAGGCGTTCTGCAAATGGCTCTATACGGTCTAGCTCATCCTTTACCTCTCTCAGATGCTTGTTCTGGCGTATCCAACGGCAGAACAGCTCAACGGCGAAGCGGTATTCCCTGTCTCCGACCTGTTCCAGCACTCGCCGTTTCACAAGGTCCTGAGGAGCAACTTCTATCTCCCGCCTACGCAACCGGGCAGCGTGGGCTGCAAGTACCTGGATGACACTGTCTTCAGCGATAGTCTGTCCCTCAGCAGCGATCTCAGCCAGTGCAGCAGCATAGATTTTCTCGGCTGGGCTCAACCCATTCCAGAGCCAGATCAATGCGTGGCCACCAGCCTCTAGCGCGTTGGGAACGGCAGATTCTACCTCTGATACATCAACTATAGGTGGCACAGTGAGATTCTTAGTATAGGCTCGCTCCCAGATCCGCTGACAGAGCAATTGGGTCAAGTAGGGATGCCCACTGGTAAGGCCTAATATGCGTTCAACGGCACGATCGGTGAAACGGAGTGTGCCGTTGGTCTCCGCCTGACAGACCAACGCTCCAGCGCTCTCCCAATCCAATACCCAGATTTCTCGTACCAGCGATGCCTTGAAAGTGGCGATGAAGTCCAGGGAGAGGTCTTCAGCCCGCCGGCCGACGGTGAAGACGAAGGCCAGGCGAAGGTCCTCGGCCATCACACGGTGCAAGAAGGGAAAGAGCGCCTTAGCTGCTGCTGTCTGCATTAGTTCCGCCTCAGATACCTGGTCCATCACATCGAACTCGTCGAGGAGCAAGACGGGGCGGCGATTCTCCCCTAGTACTGCATAGAGCTGGGGCAGGAAAGTGCGCCGGAAGAATCGTCCTTCGGCATCGAAGGCATCAGGGGAAGGTGGTTTCATGCCAGTCTGCTCGGCGAAGATATCAGCCAGGTCAGCTAGCACCTGGCTCAGTGGTCGGGCGGTTTGATCTTGCAGGTCGAAATAGACGGGCAGAAAGGCATCAGCAGGCAGGGCACGTTGGAGTTGCAGGAGGAAGGTGGTTTTCCCAATACGTCGCTGACCAAAAAGGACCAGAGCATTAGTAGCCGGATTACGGAGCTCCTGTGCTACCCAGTCTAATGTGTCCTGCCGTCCAAAGAAGCCTTGTTCCCCACGCAAGGGGGCACCGGCTACATAGGGATTGACTGGCCGGATAATCATCATTCTCTCCTCACTAACTTCCAAAGGGAACCCAGGCTAATGTTCAGGAAGTCGAAAGTCAGTGGCAGAGACACTCGCACCAGAACAAGCGGCATAAATAATCACTTCCCTTGCCTTCAGCCAATCCTACCACGTTCACGTTGAATAGCCGCTATCAAGCGCTCCAACTGTCCCCGGCGCTGCAAGTATGCAACGAGTTCTCGTGCTTTGGCTTCTTTCCCCTCGCCCCCCAGTCTATCATAGTCTACGCCCAGGTCAAAACACAACGTGTGCAACTCCTCCAGATCAAAGTGTTCAGCAAGTACTTGCCGCAGTTGATGACCGATTGGCATCCAATTGGTGTGAGTATCCTCTGCCGGGGAAGATGCTGTAGTTGGTAGACCAGAACGCGAGTCCCCTGGTGTTATAGGGACTTTCGGCTCCTCGTGAAGGTTGCTTGAATGCGGATGTAGGCGAGCAGGCAAAGGAAAACCGTATACACCATTCTTAACATTGTGATAGTTCATCACATCCTTCGTCCAGAAGCCTCCCTGTCGGTCACTGTACATCCGCAAGTAGACTGTACCTCTACCTGCGCTAAGATCAAGCCGGACAAAGTTGTACGAATTAGGGTGCTGCCGCGTCTCATAGCAGGCACCAGCAGCGATGATCAGAGCTTCAATGTCGGGAGTGCGAGCCGGGGGCAGGCCAACCTGGTGCATGTGGCCATGCAGCACGAAATCGCAGCCGCTGTATAGCAGCGCTTCGGCATCGTCTCTGTCGAAATCCTGCAGCCAGTCAAAAGGATGGTGCATCACTGCCAGATGGAGATCAGCTTGTTGCACCGTATCAAGCGCAGCACGCACCTGCCGCTCGCCGAGTAACAACCTGCCGCGATCCTCATCTGAAGCGGCCAGCCAAGTGGAATTGAGACCTAGGATACCCACACGCAGACCAGATGCCTGGATAGTTTCGGCGTGGAAGTAGTGTGCACTGTCAAAGTGGGGATGCTCATCCCCCATGTATTCGTTGATAAAATCCTGGTAGTTATGGAAACGCTGGAAGACGAGCAGGCGGTCAGCGTCGCTGGCTAGGAAACTATTGACAGCATCACGGCTGTTGAGGATGCTTTTTGCACCCGCGGCAAGAATGGAGATCGCACTTCGATCTATATCATGGTTGCCGGGTACAAGGAACAGGCGAGGTTTGGGCAGGCCAGTGGTCTTCAGCAAATCATCGAGAAATTGTTGAGCAAGAGCATATTCCTCAGAGCGGCTGGCGAATGCAATGTCGCCCGAGAGGACGGCAAAATCGAGTCGTAGATCATACTCGCATATACACTCTGTAATGTCGCGCAACAGCGCTTTGAGAACGATGCTACTATCGTACGTCTGGGAAGTGCGTAAGTGCAAATCGGAGAGATGTAGCCAGGTAATGGTGGGGCTGAGTATCAGTGGTTCCTCTTCTTTCGCAAGCATCTCTGCGGTTGCTGTAGCGTCACTCCGGCTCCGCATAGCGGCTTGTCCTTTCTGAATCACCCTCTCAGCCTGAGCTAATAAAGCTCGAGACAGGGGAAAACTCGCTTCATATTCATCTAGTTCGTAGGCGAATCTTAGTTCAGTTACTGCCTCGTCAATCTGCCCTTGCTCAAGCAAAGTCTCGCCCAGAAGAAGCCGGGCACGCAGGTGATAAGGATCTGCTTTCAGTGCATTTCGGAAATAGCGGGTGGCCTTCTCCCACTCACCACGTTGATGGGAGATTCGTCCTGTGTGAAAGAGGCGCTCGGCGGAGGACTCTATTCTATCCGATTTGCCGTTTACCTCCCTGTCTCGTGGGGGTCCGCGATGGTACACCCAGCGACGGAAAAGCTCTACAGCAAAGCGATGCTGCTGTCCCTCTACTTCCTCCAGCAGCTGCCGCTTCACCAAACTACGGAAGGCCGCTTCTGCCTCTTCCCATGTGCGCAGTCCCGCTGCGTGAGCGGTGCACACCCGGACGACTTGATCCTTAGTGATACTTATCCCCTCGTCAGTCAACCTTGCCAGGGCTGCAGCGTAGATTTTCTCGGCCGGACTCAGGCTGTCCCAAATCCATATCAAGGCTGAATCGCCAGCCTTCAACGTGTCAGGGATAGCAATCTCCACATCCGGTAAGTCTATCCAAGGTGGCGGGATCAAATCGCTACTATGGGCCAACTCCCACAGACGCTGGCAGAGCAACTGGGTTAGATAGGGGTGGCCGTTGGTCAAGCCGAGGACACGTTCCACGGCACGGTCCGTGAAGCACAGAGTACCATTCGTTTCTGCCTGGCGTATTAGTGCCTCCGCGCTCCCTCTATCCAGGATCTGAACTTCTCGCCTCAGCGAAGTTCTGAAGATCCCAGCCAAAGCCGGGGAAAGCTCCTCAACCAACCGCCCGATAGCGAAGACGAAAATCGGATAGGTGTCCTCGGTCATCGTACGACGCAGGAAGGAGAAAAAAAGCCTGACCGCCGCCGTATCTGACAATTCCCCGCTGTCCACTTTGTCCAACACGTCACACTCATCGAGGAGAAAAACGGGACGACGGTTCTCACCCAGGGCCTGGTAGAGCTGAGGCAAAAATCTACGACGGAAAAAGAGACCTGTGCTATCAAAATCGTCCCAGTTGGGCGGCTCCAAACCTACCCGCTCGGCGGTCGTGTCAGCCAAGTCGGCCAACACTTGGCCCAATGGAAGATGAGCCTGATCTTCTAAGCTGAAGTAGATAGGTAGGAAAGCATTGTAGGGCAGGATGCGCTCCAGTCGCAGGAGTATAGAGGTTTTCCCGACAAGGCGCTGACCGAAGAGAACCAGAGCATTGGCGTCTTGGTTGTGTAGTCCATGTACCACCCAGTCCAGTATGTCCTTCCGGCCAAAGAAACCAAGTTTCCCTCGCAACGGTGCGCCGGCTACATAAGGATTGACCGGTTGGTTCATCGCTACTCTCTCCTTACCAACTCTTCAGAGAGTGCACGGCCCAACGCACCAACTCCCCGGGCTGCCCATCGAGATGCACCACATGCCGCACTCAGAAGTCGATCCCACTGTTCTTGTGTCAGCAGCAAGCGGTAGTGTCTGTCTGCCAACCATCCATCGTAGGCCGGCACTCTACGAGTCTTCGTGATGGCCACGTCGCACACCCACCAGACGAACGCTTGTGAAGTGACTGTCCAACGCTCTCCCCGCCAGAGAGGCAGGTGCGCACAATCGAACTGCCAGCCCTCACTCACCTGCTCGGCCAGGCCCCATTCAGCTAATCTGCGCAACTCAAGGCCAAAAGCATCTACTCTTTCGATCTCGCCATAAGTGAAGTCCTGCCCCAATGCCCGCTCTCCCAGTTCCACCAGGCTGAGAATCACTGCGGTAGTACGATTGCGGTCGTCAAGTGCACGCCATAGATCATCAAAGTGGCCTGACACTCGCTCGTAAAAAGACTCAGCAGCGCGAGCATGGCGTTCATAGCCTACTGTCTCAGTCAGGGCCGCTGCCATCGTCTGTAGTAGGAAAGGATGGCGTCCAGCTACACGGCGGACGAAGCGCCGGTCGTCAAGGGAGAGAGACGTACTCGCCTGGTCGAGGAGCACTTCCACAGTTCGCTCATCGAACGGGCGCAGCCATAGCCCAATCATATGGTTGAAGAAGGGGGAACCGGTTTCCAGCAAATCCCGACCCCGCTCGCTCATCTCCGCCAAAGAAAGACGGCTAGTGATGACCAAGGCCAGTCTCCCGGTGCGTGTCGCCAAGGAGCGTAGAAGACTGAAAAAGGCCGGATCCTGGAAATTAGGATGGCCTAGTAACCGCCCAAACTCTTCCAGCAGAAGCACCAGCACTTGGTCCTGCTGACCCAAGCTACTGAAGAGTTGCTCCAGAGGACGGCGGGTATAACGGGCTTCGGTGGCCTGTCTGAGCCGCTGGGCTATGGCCTGGTGGCCTGGACGACCTTCCAGTGGTTCTAGTGCTTCCTCCCAAAAACTAGCCGGTGTGTAGTCGATGCCGATGGAATGCAGGCCCAGCAGGGAGACAACTAGATGCCGGGCATCGTCGCCCAGGTAGAGTTGCTGCGTCACTTGGTCTGCCAACTTGAGGAGCAACGAGCTCTTGCCAATGTGCGGCTCGCCGACGATAGCGGTGGATTCGCCATTGCGCAGCCGGTTGAAAATCGTGCGCAGTTCGGCCTCTCGGTTCAGAAACTCATCGGGGAGCACCGGGCGGCCGTAGACGAATGGCTGCAGTGTCACCCTCTTGCCAGGCACGATAGCCTCCTCTCCTCGGGTTGCTCATAGTTCCTCTGAATTCCTATTCTCCCCAAGTCCCACAAGTTCCCATTCTCGCTCAAGAGTCCACGTTCCAGTTCCGAGTCCCTATTCCTCTCTGTCCCCTTCCACCACATCCGCCGGGGCAAAGAGATGGACGTTCCGCTCTTGTTCGGCCAGGGCCACCAGCCCTGGGGCCAGGTTGCGGGCGTAGACGGCATAATGGACGTCCCAATGCGCATCGCTGCCCTGCAGCCAGTGTCGCCCCCGCTCCATCAACCGCTCCAGGTCGCGCTGGGTGAACGACTCCTGCCGCCAGCGGGCCTCGCCAAACATCACCGACCGGCTGTGCCGGTCCACCCCGACCACGTCAATCTGCACCTGGCGGCTCCACCACGAGCCGATCTCGGCAACGGGCGGCAGCCCTTCCTGGCCTGCGCTCCGCAGCAAGTGCCAGCGGGCGATGCGCTCCCACACTGGCGCAACGACCTGAGGCATCTGGTGGCGGATTTCATGCCAGAGCGCTTCCTGTCCGTGGCCGATCTCCAGTTCTGCCTGGCGGGGAGCGACGAAACGCTGCCAGAAGCACAGGAAGGGGTCTTCCAGGTGGTACCTGGCCCAATGGCGCTGCGCGCTACTGCTGCGTTCCAGCGGCTGCTGGACGGTCACCAACCCCAGCTCCTGAAGTGCCAGCAGGTAATGGGAGACGTTGTGCGCTTGCAACGCGGCCGCCTGCACGATCTCGGAACGCATATGTGCTCCCTGGGCGATGACCCGCAAGATGCGCATGTACAGGGGCACGTCCATCCCCCGCATCTCCAGGTGCAGCTGCAGCGGAATCTCGTTGAACAAGGGGCCGGTGGGTTCCAGGACGGCCCGCCGCACGTTAGCCAGCAGATCAGCCGTCGGGTCTACGGAAGTGAGGTAATAGGGCATCCCGCCCAACACGGCGTACGTCTCCACCAGTTCATCGGGCGCATAGGTGGGAAAGAAGGCGCGCAGATCGGCCACCGTCAGTGGCTTTAGTTCGAAGGGCCAGGTGTGGCGCAGGTAGAGTGGTGCGTCGGGAGCCAATACCTGCTGGCGCATCACGCTGAGCAACGAACCGGTCAGGATGACGAAGACCTGGGTGTGCTGCAACTCCATATCCCAGACCATCTGGAGATAAGAGGCAATGGGAGGGTAGGCAGCCACCAAGCGCGGGAATTCATCTATCACCACCACGAAGCGACGCTGGCGGGCGATAGGGACCAGGGCACGCAGCACGGTCTCCCAGTCGGGATACGTGAACGCCGGGGCGGGTTCCTCCCCGGCGGCGTGCTTGACCAACTGGGAAAAGCGGCTGAGCAGCGTAGCATTGGTGTCCTGGGTGGCGAAAAAGAAGAGGTGCGGTTTGTCCTGGGCCCAATGATAGGCCAGCGTGGTCTTGCCCACCCGCCGACGGCCATAGAGGACCACCAACTCGGCCCGGCTGCTGGCGTAGCGAGTGTCGAGATAGCCCAGTTCGCGCTCGCGATTGCGCAACATCTCCATCCCCTGGCAGGTTCGTCATCTGAAATGACGATCTACGAAATCGTCATTCTGAATGACGATATTGTACGCTATTTCCGGCGCAAAGTCAATGCTCGGATCGGCAGGCTGGAAAGCCTTGCCCACGAAGACAACCTGATCCCTGATCCCCGCTCCCTACTTGAGATACTTGCCCACGATCGGCGCCAGCCTCTCCTTGAGTTCCTGCGGGATGAGGTCGCGCTGGGTGATGAGGGCGGTGGCCAGGGTCGAGCCGCACTCGCAGCCCCGTTCTGCCGCGGCCAGGCGGGGCAGCAGGATGCGCAGGGTCCTCTGGGCCAGGGCGGCGTTGGCGGAGAGCGTGGCCAGGAGCATCTCGACGTTGACCGGCTCCCCCGTCTCCCGCCAGACGTCGTAGTCGGTGACGTGGGCCATCACCGCGTAGCACATCTCCGCCTCGCGGGCCAGGAACGCTTCGGGACTGGACGTCATGCCAATGATGTCCATGCCCCAGGCGCGGTAGGTGAGGCTTTCGCCCCGGGTGGAGAAGCGCGGGCCTTCGATGGTGATGAAGCGCCCACCCCGGTGAACGGTACCGCCGGCCTCGAGCGACGCCTCGGCCAGGAGGGCGGAGAGGCGCCCGCAGAAGGGCTCCGCCACGCCAATGTGGGCCACCAGCCCGCCGCCGAAGAAGGAGTAGGCGCGTTTTTTGGTAAAGTCGAACAACTGGTCGGGGACGACGATCTCGCCGGGGTGGAGATGCTCGCGCAGGGAGCCGCAGGCGGAGATGGCGACGACCTGTTCGACGCCCAGCGTCTTGAGGGCGAAGACGTTGGCCCGGTAGTTGACCTCGGTCGGGGTGATGCGGTGGCCGCGGCCGTGGCGGGCCAGGAAGGCGACGCGCACCCCCTCCAGCGTACCGACGACGACGGCGTCGGAGGGGTCACCGAAGGGGGTGGAAATGCGGCGTTCCTCGACGCCGGCCAGCCCTTCCATCTGGTAGAGGCCAGAGCCGCCAATGACGCCGATGCGAATGGGGTTGTCTGTCATGGGATGTGCTCCTTGATCTAACATCTGCCGTCCCTACAATGTGGCATTCTTCAGGCTGCAATCGGGTAGGCCTGGTATATCAAGGGCCGGTATGTGGGCTCGGGGATCGGCTTGCCCTCAGCACGGGCCGCCTCAAGCCAGGCAGCCCTGGCAATCTGAACCTGGATGAGTGCCTCTTCAGGCGTGCTGCCGAAGGCCGAGCAGGCTTCCAGATCAGGTATGTCAGGATATATCCCTCGTCCTCTTCACTGTAGAAAATGCTGATGTGGTAATCTCTCATGGCTCGGCGATGGTTCGGGCAAGGTAGTCCCATACCTGCGCGGGCATGGGACCCAAAGCCCTGCAGTCCTCTTTCAGGGTGCGGTACAGGTCAGCCACAGTGCGGCGCAGGTCGTCCAGGGCCTCATTTTCAGTGTCGCCGTAGCCGAACAGGTCGAGGTCGGGGGCACAGGCAATCACTTGGCCTTCGTCATATTCGAGCGCCATAGAAAGTGGTTCCGCGAGTTTCAGATTGATCTTGCCTCCCTCCAATTGTCATTGTACCCCACGATACCTATTTCCGCCAGTGTGCCTCGTAGACAATCATGGTCTGCCCCCCGGCGATGGTGTTGCGCTCCAGGGTGACCTGGTGTACCGGCTCCAGTACGTCGCTGCGGGCGGCCAGGCCGGGGAACCAGGTGGGGAAGATGATCACGTATTGCACGCCTTGG
>Ga0315291_10009321_pt1 | contig 12033 bp, 17 predicted proteins | sample YL17G12_20_MG_FD_203070 | JGI IMG/M metagenome (GOLD analysis project Ga0315291, IMG submission 203070) | Sediment microbial communities from Yellowstone Lake, YNP, Wyoming, USA - YL17G12_20 | ecosystem: Environmental > Aquatic > Freshwater > Lake > Sediment | place: USA: Wyoming | collected...
TTCATTAACTTCATCTTTGATATAAACGTCCCAGCCTAAAATTCTAAACATGGGCAAAATAAAATCTTTACGGGTATTTGCCTCGTTATAATCTTTGCGCTCATGGTCGCTTAGAGCTTCAAACTTTTCAATCAATTGCTCTAATTCTTTTTTTGCTTGAGCTTTAGTCATAAAATTTATTTAAAATAAGACGTTTTTTGTCCATATTTAAAAGCTTAAAATTTATCTTAATTTAATCTCATTCTACCCCCAAAAACTAGCTAAGTCAATGAAAAATTTAAGAAAAATTTAATTAAAAAATCGGTTTTGCCAAAGGAATTCACTCTTCAGAGTTTCAAGTTAATTGAAAGACTAAAGTCTGAAATCCGCTCAAAAACCGATTTTTTGTTATCAAAATTATTGTGCGTTTATATTTCCGCTGTTACCGCTTGAGCCGCTAGCTGAATCAGTAGCACCATTTTCTGGTGAAGGAGTTTCAACTGGTGCTGGCTGTAAACCGACTTCATATATATTAGGCCAAGCCACATAATGACTACGGAAAATTTCTTCTTTTTTCTCACCAGCAGTATTAGTTATATATCGATAAAAATGGGCATCAGCGCCGCGACGACCTGTTTCCATGAGTTTTTTCTGCCCGGGCTTTAAAGCCGGATTTTCTATCAGTCTGTCTGCGGGCTGAGCAGTCCAATTATATAAAACAGGATCTGTTATCTCCACTTTGCGACCGTCACTGGTGCCCCAAAATTCATAAGTTAAAATTGTACCCTCAATATATATTTTCAGTAAAATATTATACCCTGTATCATTAATAAACCTTAAATCCGGATGCGGGCCGTAAATCGTTGCATCCATACCAAGAGGCTTATAATAAGAAACAATATAAGAATGCGGCCGCCTTTCAGTTATAGGTAAACCAGAGTATAAAGCAACTCGAAACATGGTTGTGCCGATTTGGCATAAACCGCCGCCATATTCAGGTATGGTGCGGTCGCCCTTGATCACAAATTCCGGGAAATACCCGGTTGAAGCATCAACCGGACCAATTGCATCCACGATGCTAAATTCTCCCGGTGGAATTATTATGCCATTCAAATGCGCCACGGCATTTTTAATATTTTTAATTCTATTGGTATGGCTGCCTGCAAAATCAGAAACACCGACGCCAATTAATTCTTTTATGCCTAAATTATTAATATCACCGATTTTTACTTTTGGCTCTGATTCTTTGATTAGAATTTCAATCTGATTTTGTTTTAAATTAAAAAATTCCTGGTCAATATTAATCTTAGTATTTTCCTGATCAACTTCCAGGCCAGGCAAGCTGGGTACAAATTCTGTTACCTTGCCTTCTGTCATGGTAAATTTTGCATCCTGTGGTAAAACATTTATTTCCTGAGTAATGATTGCCAGTTTAGAATTCAACAAATCGTCCTTAAAGCCTAATTTAATTTGGTTATTATCTTTTTTAAACACTAGCCAGTTTTTAAATTCCTCTTTTGAAATCTCCCATTTTTTATCTTTAGAGGTTAAGATGATTTTATCTATTTTTAAAATTTCATCGATCTGCGCTTTATTCATTTCTGCCTCAGCTTGGGTAATTTGCGGCTCAGTTGGTTCGGTCTTTAATTCAATGGCATTTAGAGAAATTAGATTTATCTTTGCTTCCATCTCGCTAATAGCTTGATCATAATTAATTTCAGAACCAGAATTTTCTTTTTCAATTATATAGCTACTTCCCGTACTGAATGCTATCTGCGCGTCTTTAGCAGGCAGTTCAAATTGGCTAAAATTTTGTTTTAAAATATCTTTTAAATCATTTTTATTCAATTCATAAATCAATGATATTTTGGGCTGGTTTAAAAGCGCATTGATCTGGCTGCTAATTTTTTCGACTATATCGCCCTGGCGTCCAACTTTAAATGCTTGCTCCACCATCTGATTAGGTTCAAAGTTTAAAATCTGATAAGACAAATCCGGATCAGTCGGAGAAAGAACATTAAAATCAACCTTTAAACGATTCCCCTGATAAAAAAAATTTAAGCCGTTTTGCTTGAGATTATCAATATGGTTATTAATTTTATTTATGGCCTGACTTTGCGTTAAACCTCCCATATTCAGGCCATTAATATAAACTCCTTGATAGATTTTATCTTGATAGATTAGCTCGTAAGCAAAAATTGGCGTACAAATAATAATAGCTAAAAATAAACAAATAAAAAAAATAGTTAATATCTTTATTAACTTTTTTCTTCTTTTAGCACGTTCTGCTTTTTTAAAATCCAAAATTTTTTGAAAAAAATCCTTGAGATTTATCATTGCTACTTCTTAAATATTAACTTTATAATATTTTTAATTTTTATTCTCTTTTTATTTCTGGCTTCTTCATTGAGCGAAAAATTAAAATCGACAATATCGCCTTCTTTTACATTAGGCGCCAAACTTTCCTTAGCCACCACAAGTTTCTGTCCATCCTCTAAAATTAATATGGCCTTGTCTCCTTCAAAACGGTCAATTGTAGCTTTGGGATTCATTTTGCTATTCTTTAATCTCCACATTAATCATTCTTGACTTTCTGGCTTTAGGCATCACTATTTTTAAAATGCCATTTTTCAAAGTCGCTTCCACTTTGTCTGCCTGAACCTCAACCGGTAAAATTATTGAGCGCGAAAAACCGCCGAAGTAACATTCTTTATAAAAATAATCTGCATCTTTTTCTTCTTTTTCTTCTTCCCGCTTGCCACGAATAGTTAATAAGTCATTATGTAAATAAATCTCCAGATTTTCTGGTTTGACACCAGCAATTGTTGACTTAACAATAATTGCATCCTTTGTTTGGCAAACATCAACTGCTAACTGACCCTCAAAGTCTTCGGCAAACCACTCTTCTTCCTCTGGTTTTAAATTCTGAGCAGGTAAACCCAAAAGACGGGATTCGTGTTTTGAATCTTCATCTAAGCTTTGCTTCAAATCATCCAGATTCGTAAAAAAAATTGAAGATTGATCTTGCTCCATTGAAATTATTGGGTATTAAAACTATCTATATTATAATAAAAAATTAGGATCTTAGCAAACAATTCAATTTTTTATCTCAAAAAAGTTATCAACACCAACTCTTGACAAAAATATGCTATAATTAAAGTAGAAAGAAATCTGTTCTTTCATAATTATATAAAGAAAGGGGATGATCTATGCGTATCCAAACATTTACGGCTAGAGCTTTTAGCCCAAAGGGCTGAAAAAAAATTACTCTAACTGGCAAAAACGTTTGGAGGTAAATATGTCAACATATTCAACAAAACAAGAATTTAATTCAAATGATAATGGCAATTTAGGGGGAAGAATTAAATTCCCAATAGTGTGTTCGCTCGCCAAAAAAAATTATTTTTTAAGACCTGTGGCAAGATGCTCATCTGGACACTGAAATTCATTCGAAATGAACAAAATTTAGCTTATCTTATCGATTAATAATCTGAATGAAAAATTTTGACATTATAATTGCTCTAAATAAGAGCAAATTACCTATCAGCATTTACAAATTCTTTAAAATCTAAAGAAATTATTGCCTCTTTCAAAAAAACACAGCCCTAAACTTAAATAACCTTTAGGGCTTTTTTAAATTTAATCGGATTTAATTACCAAATATTTTTCTGCACCCAGCCATGCGAGTTCAAAAAGGAATCTCAATCCATCTGTGATGGATTTATTTTCTATTATTATAGCCATTAATTTACCTCCGGTTGAGACCAGAGCAGCTTTATTACTATAAAGAACTAATTCCATATTGAGAGGTGAATTATTTTGTGGCAAAAATCTTTTTTGCTGTTTTTGCATAAAAGGCACTTGAGGGATAGGCTCTTTAGGGTTAAAAACAATTATTGTTCTCCTCTTTATCTTTCTGCGATTTAACATATTACGATGATCATTTTTTGAGGGAGGAAAATTTTTCACAGCGCTATTGATATTAATAATTTCATCTGTGAATTTCGTTTTAGAATGAAGAATGTCTCGCTGAATCATTTTTATTCCCTCCTTGCCTTCAAAGAATCTAACCTTGGCTTTTTCGCCAGTTACTTTCTCCAGCATTTCCAGTTCTGGCAGCATTTCTTTAGCCAACTTAATTTTTACTTCCACATCCTCTTTTTTTCTTTCCAGCAGATCAATAATCTGTTGAGGACTTTCTAACCTGAAGGAAGTCTTATTTTTTTTATTTAAACGCCGTACCAAGCCCAAATGCACAAGATTATCAAGGGCAATATATGTAGTAGCACGGTTAATATCAGCTCTTAAGGCTAATTCCTGGGCAGAAGCCTCTCCCGCTTCAAGCAAAGATTCATAAACCCTGGCTTCTTTTTCATTGAGGCAAATTTGCTGAAGCTTTTTAGCTAAACTCATATTTTTAAATTATAAAAAAATTAAATTTCATAATTTCTATCTTATAATTCATAATTTTTTATAAAAATAAACACTATCTTTGCTGCTGATATACTCGATATATTCTTCAAATCCTTGATAATTTTCCAAGGGAAACATATAAGAAATAATGCGGCTGCCTGGCTTTAAAAGCAAAAATTTTGGCATTAAGCGCCTTAAGCCTTCGGGTGTAAGAAAGCAAAAAATCACATCAAAAGGCAGCAAATCTATATTAAAAAAATCTTGATTAATGATCTGGACTCTTTTTTTCAAAAAAGGATGGAAAAATAAAAAAAATTTACTTACTAACCTCAGTGTCCATGATTTTTCTATGCCAGTAATTAAATTTTTTTTCTGCCTTTTTGCTGCCATAATAATAATTCTGCCTGTTCCCGACCCTAAATCAACTATTCGTTCATTATCTTTAATATCAGCTAGCTCAATCATTTGCCTAATAACTCTCTTAGGCGTTGGGACAAAAGGGACAATATCCCTAAAACTAAACATGACAAAAGCAATAAAGCCTAAAATTGCCAAAACTAGAATTAGCATTAGATATTTTAAAACATACAAACTAATCACTAGCATAATTAATTGTTCTTAATTTTAAAATAATAATAAAGACAATCCGCTGTCATCCAAATATTTAAAATTAAAAAAGATAGATTTAAATAATTAAAGCCTAAAAAACATAAAAATAAAAAAAGATGGGCTAGGGTTTTAAAATACGGCAAATAGGGTTTAACTTTAAATAACCAATCACTTTTTTCCTTTCCCGAATTTTTAACATTTACTAAAAGATTAACTAATAATTGAATGATAATATTATAAGCTAAAAGAATAATATTTGCAGCCTGCAAATAAATAAAGCCTAAAATTAAAATAGAATACACAAAATGATCAACCACTGAATCTAAAAATCCCCCTTTATCATTTGTCGCATTTAAATATCGGGCTAACGAGCCGTCAAAAAGATCCAAAATCCAAAAAAGTAAATAAAAAATCAAAACGCCTAATAAATTACCCAGATAAAAATAATATATAATAGGCAAAATAAAAATTAAACGAAAAGTTGTAATCTGATTAGGCGTTATCTTTAAATCCGCGAGTAATTTTAAAATCGGACGAAAATATTTTGCCCGCCATTTGTATGACCATTGCCTGAATTTTGTAAAAGATGTTGTAAATCCCATATTACCAAGCGACTTTCTTAATTTTTAATTTATAACCCAGCCAATTTGTCACTATAGGCAAGAAAGGTGAAATTATTAAAATCAGTAAAAAAATATACCAAGGCGGTAAATAAATAAACAGAATTAAAATTAAACCGCCTAAAAAATCCAGTTGGTCCCAAGGGAACCATTTTTCACCTGGCTTTAAATTAATTCTTCGTTTAAAAAAACTTTTAACTGCATCGCCTAAAATCACGCCAAAGCCAAATAAAATTCCATAACTTATCTGATCAACTGCCTGATAGTTAAATAAGCTCAAAACCTTAAAAAAATTAAATTTATAAAGATAGGTCTGAAGATAAATTACTGCAATAGCAATTATAATCCCCGCAATTAAGCCCCGCCAGGTTTTATTTTTGCCTAAAATTTCCCTGCCTTTAATTTTCAGATTGCAATCCAAAGGATAAGCTAATTTATTGCCAAAAATTTTTGTGGCAAAAACCGGCGCCATATTGGCAAAATAAGCCGGCAACATGAAATAAAGCGCTTGAAGTATAATCATAAAGAAATTATAGCAAAATAGTTGATTTATGGCGATATTTTAAACAAAAAATCAGCTTTCAAGCTGAATTTTTAAAATGCGCACCCAGAAGGACTTGAACCCTCAACCTCTTGGTCCGAAGCCAAGCGCTCTATCCAGTTGAGCTATGGGTGCAATTTCTTAAAGTTTAGCAAAAAATCATTTAAATTTCAAGATCTAACCCAACCTTGAAAAAATTATGAAATTAAGATAGAATAATTTTATAATTGAAAAATTTTGGGTCGGTAGCTCCCGCCTACGTCCTTCGATAAACTCAGGACTACGGCGGGCAGGCAGTTTAGAATCTATATGTTAATGGACGGTCTACCAGCTTCGCTATCGATTAATTTTAAAATTGATTATTGAAAATTACAAATTAAATCAGGGTCGGTAGCTCAGCTGGTAGAGCAGTTGCCTCTTAAGCAATTGGTCCTGGGTTCGAGTCCCAGCCGACCCACATATGAATAAATAATGGGTTCGCCCCGAACCAGAACAAAGTTCGGTTCGGGGCGACCAGCACCCTACGTGGTGCTGGTCGAGTCCCAGCCGACCCATATAGTCGAAATTATCAATACTTATTAAAAAATATTAGATTCGGCAGACAGCCAGGGTTTGAATCCCGGGGCTGAAAGCCCCCTTTCAGGGTCGACCCACATATGAAACGCTTGCCATTAATATCTATTTTTACGCTATTGGTTGCTGGCATTTTATTAAACATACTGCCAATCTCTTGGCTTCCTTATTTTTATGATGTGCGCTATTTGGGCTGGTCAATGATTTTAGGAGCATTAACAATATATTTATTACCTGCTTTTATCAGAGTCCCAGTAAATTCACCAGATGCAGCCAAAAAAAATCGCGCAGCTGAGCTTTTACAATTTTTACTTATCATTGCTCTTATGGCTAATGCCCTCGGATCTCTTGGACTTTATGAATTATATCAGTATGGAGTCCCTTATTCTTATATTCTGCATGTTATTATTCCCCTAATAAGCGCCCTGTTATTAAGTATTGTAATTAATTTGCGCTTTAAAATTCGTATTCTCTATGCGACAATCATTGCCTTTTGCCTAGTGATTATTTGTAGCATTGCATGGGAAGTATTTGAAAATTATAGTGACAATGTCTGGGGTACCCATTTGGCTGTTTTAGGCTTAGGGAATACAAATAATACTACTGCAGTAAATTTAATTCAGGATACTATTGGCGCATTAATTGGAGTAGTCATTGCTTTATTGTGTCCAAAATTTAATAAAAATTTTTTAATTAAAATATTATAATTAATAATTATAAATATTATGGCTAAAGGCAAAAAAATCACTACTGGCGTCAAATTACCCAAATTAAAATGGCGCACTAAAAAAATAAAAAAATAAAAAATTCCGCTCTTGAATTGGGCGGGTTTTTTATTTATAGTAATTTATATATGGGATACAATTTTCATTATATTACCAATCTCTGCTATTTGATTAATAGCCAAAATCAAGTGCTTTTGATTATGAAGAAAAAAGGTTTTGGTCAGGGACACTGGAATGGACCGGGAGGTAAAGTTAAAGAAGGCGAATCTTTAGAGCAGGCAGCTATACGTGAAGTTATGGAAGAAACTGGTTACCAGCCAATCAATCCGCTAAATCTTGGTTTTATAGAATTTATCTGGCCGCATAAACCGGAAAACAACCAACGCTGCCAGATTTTTTTAGCTAAAGAATTTGAGGGTGAATTAATAGAATCAGAAGAAAGTTTCCCCCAGTGGTGGGAGATAGCAAAAATTCCCTATAACCAAATGTGGCCAGATGATATTTACTGGCTGCCTAAGGCTTTAGCCGGACAGGAAATTAAATATAGATTTTTCTTTGATGAAAATAATAACTATTTAAAACATGAAAAAATATAATTAGTTTAAAGTTCGTAAAGTTTATAAAGTAAAAAGCCTCAACTTGCAGACTTTATAAACTTTCTACTTTATAACTTTCAAACTTATGCAAATAGAATACGAAGCCACTTTTACCCAAATCAACAAAATAAAAATGCGCCAAAAATTAAAACATATTGGCGCTAAACTTATAAAACCTGAATTTTTAATGAGGCGCCATGTTTATCAACCGCCAATAAAATTAGAAGAAGGCTGGTTACGAGTCAGGGACGAAGGTGATAAAATCACTATGGCCTTAAAACAAATGACTGGCAAAAAAATTGAGGATCAAAAGGAAATTGAATTTGAAGTTAGTAATTATGAAGCTGCCTGTAAACTGCTGGAAACAATCGGCTGTTTCAATAAATCATATCAGGAAACTTTGCGAGAAATTTGGAATCTTAATAATGTAGAAATATGTCTTGATACTTGGCCTGGCTTACAGCCCATTGTAGAAATTGAAGGTAAAAATGAAAAAGAGGTGAAGGCTGCGGCCGCTGATCTTGGCTTTAAGTGGAAAGATGCCATCTTCTGGTCTGCTGATGAAATTTATGAAAGAGAGCTGGGTATTCCCAGGGAAATTATCAATAACCAAACGCCGGAAATCACTTTTAAAAATCCTCCGACCCGTCCACCGAAACTTTAGTGAAGGTGAAAACCTTACAAAAAATAAAAAAGAAAATCCCCGCCAAAATTAAATACTGGCGGGAATTTATTTTTTTATTGGACTCTATGTTCGCGGACCGCGAGAAACCGAGTATCAATACCAGCCCAGTGTGTACCATCGTCATCAAATGAAGCACCTAGGCAAAGAATGGCATAGTCTCGTTCCTTGTCAGGGAAAAAATTCTGAAAATGATCCAGATGTTCCAGGCGGCCTGGCAAAAATCCTTGAATGGCTAAATAGATAATTAGCTGTGTTCTGGTAACACAATCTTGGAGTGCAAGCCCATAAGCTGCAAATAATTTAGCTACTTCTTGTACAGAAACGAACTTAACGTCGATTCCTTTTCTCCCAAAACATAAGGGGACCGCACCATTTTTAGCTTTTTTAAAATAACATTCTTCACAGTTTACATTAAAACTGCAACTTTCAGGGACACGATAAATTTCAGACATGAAATCCTCCTTAAAATTAGTAATTATAAAACATTAACAACAATTCCTGCTTTTGTCAAATATAAAAAATCGGTCCGATGTACATCGGACCGATTTTTTTATTCCCAATTTTTTACATGTAATGCTTCAGCAGCGGCCTGAACTTGGGCTTCCTGCTTGCTCGTTCCCTCACCCTTAGCAACTAAATCTTTCTTTAAAAACACTCCCACCACAAAATGCTTGGCATGATCAGGGCCTGATTCTTCCAAAACTTTATAAGTCGGGGTAACCCCAATTCTTTCCTGGCTAATTTCCTGAAAACGACTCTTAGGATCCTGATATAATTTATGTTCCAAAATATAAGGCAATTTTATAATAATCTTTTCATCAATAAATTTATGAGCCGCTTTATAATCCTTATCCAGATAAATCGCGCCTATAATTGCTTCCATAGCATTGGCCAAAATAAACTGCCGTGCTTTAGAATTTTTATCCTGAGCCTCACCCTTGCTTAGATAAAGAAAATCTTCAATATCCAGATCTTTGGCAATTCCTGCCAAAATTATGGCATTGACTAGTGAAGCGCGCCAATTGGTTAATTCGCCTTCAGGATTGGAATAATTTCTATAAAGATATTCTGTTACAACTAATTCCAAAACAGCATCACCTAAAAATTCCAAACGCTCATTATGCGGCAATTCAAATTCCGGATGCTCATTTAAATAAGAACGATGGACTACTGCTTGTTTGAGCAAATCTTTATTTTTAAATTTTATGCCTAAACTTTTTTCAAGTTTGGATAAATCTTTCATATTTATTTCCTCAGAGGAATGTAGAATTTTAGTTTTACCTATTTTCTTGCTGGTAAGGTAAATGGGTTAAGGTTACGATGCCTGTTTAGCTTAGGGGTTAGGGTTAAGTAATAAAATACCCTTATCTTTCCCCTTACCCATACCGGCTTCTTTACCCTTGTCTCCAAACATAACCCGATATAAAGATAGAACTAAAATTTTAAACTCCCTAAATAATTAATTAAAAAATATTCTTGGGTTGATGAGGGAGAATTCTCCCTCAAGATTATTCGCGAAAAAGAAAGTCATTGACTTGCATGGCCTTAAATTGGCCAAAAAACATGCCCACAAAGAAATTGACACCTTCCCTGACAAACATTTTGCCAAATTCCTTAGCCAATGGCTTCTTTTTTGCTTCTTCTTTTTTCACCTCGGTCATTTTTACCTCCCTAAATTTATTTTGACCAACCTAAAAATATTTTTCCAGTTATTCTTTTATTTTACCTTTTTCCGCCAATTCTTTAAAAATTGCGCCCAAAACACCATTAACAAATTTACCAGATGATTCACCGCCATAAGTTTTAGCAACTTCAATTGCCTCATTTATTGCTACTTTGGAAGGGATATCTGGGTCATAAACTAATTCAAAAATTCCAATGCGCAGGACATTACGGTCAATAATTGTTATTTGTTCCAATGGCCATTCAGTGGCGTATTTTTTTATTGCCTCGTCAATTTCTTTTATATTCTTCGTTACTCCTTCAACCAAATGCCTGGCAAATCCTTCATCATTAAAATTTGGCGCAAATTCTTTGACATTATATTCTAAAAGTGAATCTAAATTACTCTCTTTTTGGCCATTAAAATCCCATTGATAAAGTGTCTGCATGGCAATGGTACGAGATAAGTGACGATTGGACATAATCTTTGTTGATTTATTAAACTCTAATTAAAATCATCTGCGATATTTTACTCCGTTTTTTGTGAAAATAATCAAAAGCCATTAAGCCATCTGGCATTAGGCATTAGCTATAAGAATTTAATTTTAAAAATTTCCAAGAACTAATGCCCATTGGCTTTTTGGCCATTGGCTTAGTGTTGTTCCACGGCGGCTTTAGCCTTCTGTTTACTTAATTTCTTCAATTCCTTTTTATCCAGTTTTGATTTTAAAATTTCCCGATTCTTATAAGTACCGCAATTGGCACAGACTGCATGCGGCATTTTGGGTTTTTTACATTTGGGACACAAATTGTATTTTACTTTTTTCAAAGCAAAATGGGCTGCCCGGCGCCTTTTTGAGCTGCTTGCTCTGCGTTTTGCTGGGACTGACATAAAATGGTTATTAGGTTATTAGTAAATTGGTTTATTAGTTTATTACTAATAAAAAATTTGTAACTCAGTTACAATTATACTTTATCTTACAGCAATTTTCAATTTTTAGCAAGGATTTCAGATATTGACAACGCTAATTTTACTTGTTAAGTTTTTCTTAACCGAGAAAGGAGGAAAAAATGAGTACATTACAATTTGATCAATATGAAACCTGTTCTATAATAACCAGGATCTGCATTGAAAAAGAAGCAATATCATTGTCTAAACAAAACGGGCATATTTTTATTCTTTCGGATTTAAAAGACGGCAGAAAAATCACAGGCGAAAAAAAATCTTTAGTACTGCTCCAAGAAAAACTGCTCAATGCTAATTTGCCAATCGGCGAAATAACTTAAAGGAAGAGGTAAAAACAATGAGAAGCATTCTGATTATCAATGTCAAAGGTTTCCCTGATGAAATAATTGCCGAAATAAGAAAAATTGGGAAACTTGAGAGGAAAGAGTGGGATACTAATATGCCAAGGGCATATTACAAAAAAACCGGCGACCAGTTCAAAATCACTGGTTGGCCAGGATTTGTCAGAGAACTGCACAAGGAACTCAAAGCATATTTTTATCGGACAAGGAAAAAAAGACATCACCGACTTGTCTATGACAGGATGCACAAAGCTCAAATAACTTAAAGGAGGAGAAAATGGCAAAATTAGTCATAAAAGGAGATCGTGATACTCTGGAAGAA
>Ga0315291_10009322_pt1 | contig 12031 bp, 10 predicted proteins | sample YL17G12_20_MG_FD_203070 | JGI IMG/M metagenome (GOLD analysis project Ga0315291, IMG submission 203070) | Sediment microbial communities from Yellowstone Lake, YNP, Wyoming, USA - YL17G12_20 | ecosystem: Environmental > Aquatic > Freshwater > Lake > Sediment | place: USA: Wyoming | collected...
ACCACGTCGTCGATGAAGAACGCTAAGTGGTTCGCCGGCAGCCACTCCCGCGGCGACTGTGGGAACAGGTAGCTTTGCCGCGTGTCATATGTCTTGAACCGTCTCATCGTCTCCCCCTCTGCGCTGATACGAACAACGATTCCTGGCATATTCTAGCGGCAAGTTCTCACACAGGCTGCTAGCCGACGGGTGAGAGTCCTTGGGTGCTCTTCGCGGACGCCCCACTTCACTGCCACAGGAATCGGCTAGAATCATCCTGGACGTGAGCTCACTCACGCACTTTCAAAGGGGGTGCTTGGCCGATGGACGAACAGACGCTCGTTTCCCGCGCGCAGGCGCTGGTCGCTCCGGGCAAGGGGATTCTCGCGGCCGACGAGAGCTTCGGGACGATCAAGAAGCGCTTCGAGCACGTGAACTCGGTCTCCACTGAGGAAAGCCGCCGCGCCTACCGTGAGTTGCTGTTCACGACAAAGGGGATCGAGGCCTTCATCAGCGGAGTTATCCTGTTCGACGAGACGATTCGCCAGGCCACAAGAGCTGGCGTCCCGTTCCCCAAGCTGCTCTTGGAGAGGGGGATTAGCCCTGGGATCAAGGTTGACCAGGGTCTCAAGGACCTTGCGGGGTTCCCCGGGGAGAAGATCACGGAGGGCCTGGACGGCCTGAGCGAGCGTCTGAGCGAGTATCGGGAGCTCGGGGCTCGCTTCGCTAAGTGGCGAGCCGTGATCACGATCGGCCCCGGACTTCCCACGCGGTCCTGCATGGTCGCCAACGCCCTCGCCCTCGCGCGCTACGCTGCCCTGTGTCAAGAGGCCGACCTTGTCCCGATCGTGGAACCCGAGGTCCTGATGGACGGAGACCACACCCTTGCCCGCTGCCGCGAGGTTACGGAGGAAATGCTGCGCCTGGTCTTCTTCGAGCTCGGTGAGCACCGCGTGCTTCTCGAGGGGATCCTTCTCAAGCCCAACATGGTCATTGCAGGCAAGTCCTGCCCCAAGCAGGCCGACGTGCAGAAGGTTGCAGAGGCAACCGTGCGCACGCTGCGGCGGGCGGTTCCTGCCGCCGTTCCGGGGATCGCCTTCCTCTCGGGGGGACAGAGCCCGATTCAGGCGACCGAGCACCTGAACGCCATGAACGCGTTTGGTGCGCATCCTTGGGAGCTCAGCTTCTCCTACGGCCGTGCCCTGCAGGATCCGGTCATGGAGACCTGGCGCGGCGAGGAGAAGAACGTCCCCAAGGCGCAGAAGGCCTTTCACCACCGCGCTAAGTGCAACAGCGCGGCGCGGAGCGGGAAATACACGCAGAAGACGGAAATCACGGGCGTCTGAGGATTCCGCCGGCTGGGATTGACCTGCGGCGTCCAAGGTCAGCACTAGGCTATAACCAGGGCGTGATGTCGCGGTCCCGCAGATGGATCGGCCCGTTGGACCATCGGATGACGCCTTGCCGGTCGATGAGGAACGTATGCGGGATGTCGATTCCGTAGAGATCCTTCACCTTCTCCGCCGCGTCATGCGACTCCCATAAGGTGATCATCTCGGAGTAGCCTCCTGTGGCAAGGAAACGCGCGATGTCCACCGCGTTCTCGTCTAAGCTCACGCCAACGAGGACCAAACCATCCGCAGCGTAGCGCTCGCGCAGGGTTTCCAGGTACGGCAGGGTCTGAGTGCAGGGGGCACAGCCGCTCGCCCAGAAGTCAAGCAGCACGACGTAGCCTCGAAACTGCGAGAGGGAAGTCTCCTTCCCGTCCAGGTCCTGGAGGGTGAAGTTCAAAGCGGCCTCACCCACGCGGATTCCCACAGGAATTGCAGCGCCCGGCTCCGTGACACTAACCATCCGAATCGTCGTACCATTGGCTCCCCGATCGTCGGTCAGCGAGAGCTTCGTCTCGTAGAGGCCAGCTGAAGCGTAGGTGTGAGTCGTTGTGACTCCGTCCCCAGTTCGGCCATCCCCGTAACTCCAAGCGAAGGTCACGATCGTCCCATCCGGATCGGCCGAGGCGCTCGCGTCGAAGAAGACGCTGAGCGGCGCGTTGCCGGCTTCCGGACTGCGCCGGAAGCTGGCCGTGGGAGCGGCATTGAATAGGGAGCAGCCCGACAAGAGGTAGGTGAGCGAGGCGAGAAGGACTATCGCAGACACAGCACGCCGACGGCTCACTCTCCCTCCCTTGCGGCCAAGAAAGGACGAGGCCCCTTGCGGAGCCCCGTCTTGATTTCCTGTGTATGTGGTGCAGACTCGACTCACGTTCCGAAGGTGCACCTTGTTTCCTCTCGTACGCTACAAAAGTACGTCTTCCTTGTCAACCAGGCGTGAACATGGCGTGGAGGTTTGGTGAATCATCGTGAGGTGACGACGGACGCCGGGCGCTCGGTTTTTCGCGAACGCCGCCTCCTGCCGGGCGAAGCTGCGCGAGCAGTCCGCCCCTGTTTGGGAGTCCATCCGCAGTAGGAATCATGGCCGGCCCCACTCGTGAGGGCTTATTCATACAAGTGATGCACCTCTCAGCCACTTCATCCCACTAGTGGAACTAGCCAACAAAGGCCCATTCCTGCCAGGCTTCCGTCGCTTGTTGCTTTTTTCATCTAACCTGAGCTATGCTGGGTTGAGCAGCGAAGCATGTCTGGAAGGGGGAGCCCATGAAGTTGTCTGTTCGAAGATGGTCCATGGTTGGGGTTCTGATCATGGGCCTCGTTCTCCTGACCAGGTGCATACCTGCCCCAGAGAGTGGCAATCCTCCCATTGCAGAGGGGAAGCTGTCTGTCTACTTCTTGGACGTAGAGCAAGGCAACTGCATCCTCATAGTCTCGCCGACCGGGATTGCGGCATTAGTCGATGCTGGGACAGGACAGGAAGGTGACGGGCATTCGGACACTGACCCCGTCCAGTTCATTCGCACTGTCGCGGGGAACGTCGCTGACTTCCGGCTGCAAGTCATCATCGCGACGCACTACGACGCCGACCACATTGGGAAACTCGATGACGTGCTGGACGCCACACCGGCTCTTGTTGCAGACGACTACAGGCTTTACACGAGGCAGGGTGGGTGGGTGAAGCCAACCCCGCCCTGTGACGCCTATTGGCACATACAGGCAGTCAGCAGCGAACATCACGTGACCTTGGCCCCTGGAGGGAATCCCATTGACTTGGGCGGGGGAGTCGGACTCTCGTGCTATGCCGCTGGGGGAGCGTACTGGAACGGTGCGCGTGTCCAGAGCGCCTCGCTCTCCCCCACTGACGAGAACGGTCGCTCCGTCGCGCTCGTGCTGACATACCGCCAGGTCAAGATGTGGTTCGCGGGAGACCTGGGAAGGACTGTCGAGGAGGCTCTGGCCCCCCATCTTCCTGATGTCGACGTGTACGCCGTCGATCATCATGGGTCGAACGGCAGTTCAAGCCTTGGGTTCCTCCAGACCCTCAAGCCGGAGTACGCCATCTGTCAGTCAGGGGACGACAACACCTACGGACACCCCAACAAAGAGGCGGTCAACCGAATCCTATCGGTCTCGACAACCGATGGTGGCCACCCGAAGTTCATCCAGCAGAATCACGCCAAATCCGGCGACCCCCGATCGGATGATGGACTCGCCTTTGCCATCGCCGATCCCGATGGGATCGGATCCCTTCCCGGCACGATCACCGTGACGACGGATGGCCAGACGGATCTGGCGATCCAGACCTCCACAAACGCGTGGGCAACTGAGCTGGAGCGGTTCGCCCAGCAGTGACATTGTTCCAACAGTTTGACCGGACCTGGACCGGAGGACCCCGAGGTGAACAACCCGCACGTAGGATCTGGAGCCTCTCTGGCCGTTTGTGAGACTGTGACAAACATCACCGACGACGACCAACTCGCTGCGGGACCCTGGCGCCCAGTCTGTAATGGATATCATAGAACGCGGAAAGGCATACCGAGAGGGACAAGTGGCTTTGCTCCTCGTTCGGCCGGGCGTCGCGGGGAAGACGTAGGACGAGTGGCTTGCGTGCGGATCGACGGGGGCTAGCTGGGCGGGTTCCTCGGGTCGGCGGCGGTGCCCGGCGCAGACGTCGCCAAGCCTCCTACAGCCAGAGCGACGCGATCGGGGTTCCTGGCGACTTCCTCCAGGATTCGCGTGAACAGCTTGTCTCGCTGCGCGCGGCGCGTCCTGTAGTCCGTTATGTAGCGGACTGTGAACTCCACGGATTCCTTGGCCGGAGCCATCGTCACGCTGGGATCGGCGCTCGCGTCGCCGACCGGGTACTTCACCGTCAGCCTGCGCCACTCGGCCCGGGCGCCTGTCACGTCGTCGGTGGTCACTTCCGAGGCGATCTGGCGGAGCGTCTCGTGCACGAACGGATAGTCCGAGCCGTAGCGGACCGGGATCGTGATCTCGTCCCACAGGTACGGGAATTCGGCCGAGTAGTTGTGGACGGGCGTCTTGAAAGAGGCGCTGTTGGGCACCCTCACGATCGCGCCGGTGTACAGGCCACCCTTGTCCCAGTCGCCTGCTTCCATGATCGTCGTGCGGAGAACCCCGATCTCGACCACGTCGCCGCGGATGCTGCCGAGCTGCACGCGGTCTCCGACCTTGTAGAAGCGGCCGAAGGCGATCACGAACCAGCCAGCAACGCCCGCGACGAGGTCCTGGAGGGCAAAGGCAGCTCCTGCGCCCGCCACTCCGAGCACCACTCCAAAGACCCCCAGCTGATCGCTGAAGATGGAGATCGCGGCGATGACAACCGCGAAGTAGCCGACGAGGTTGGCGAACCGCCGGGTCCGATAGCGGGTCGAGGCCTCCTTGATGCCGCGGACGAGGTAGGGTTGGAAGAGGCGTACGAGCCCGAGGATGACGAGGGTCGTGAAGGCGAGGAAGGCGAACCGAGCCGCCGTCTCGTTATGGATCCACTTCAGCAGGAGTTCCATCGCCTACCTCTCTCTGTTGACCTCCAATCCATCCACGGGCCAGCTTCAGCGGGCGAACAGAGACTAACGTGGCAAGCGACTCCAAGACAAGGGTTCGTGCCTGGCGGCGGGTCTCGTTCACTCTCCGCGAGATTGGCTGGCAGTTGGACTTCAGTAGGCCCGCGCGAAGTAGGCCAGGCCCTGAGCGGGTTTCCCGCACACGGCGCAGGTCTCTCCCTTGGGGAACCATTCGGCATTCCGGTCCAGTGGGAAGCAGCGAGAGCTCGCCTTGGTCTCCTCTTGGATCTTGGCCTCGCACTCGGCCGTCCCGCAGTGCCAGAGGAGGGCCCAGCCGTCGGCGACGATCTGCGAGAGCTCGGCGAGCGACCTAGCTTCGTGAAGGTTCGCGTCTCTGAACCGGGTCGCCTGTTCCAGGAGACCCGCCTGGATCTCGGCGAGGCGCGTCTCGACCGTCGGGATGAGCTGGTCGATCGGGACGGCTTCCTTGCCTTCCTTGCCGGGAACGTCACGGCGTGAGAGGAGGACCGTCCCCTGCGCTACGTCGCGCGGGCCGACCTCCATCCGGAGCGGCACGCCGCGCATCTCCCAGTCGTTGAACTTGAATCCGGGAGTCATCCCCTCGCGAGCGTCCACGTGGACGCGCACGCCCGCGGATACGAGGCGGTCGCGCAGCCGTTCGACAGCCTCAAGGACGGAGGCTTTCTCGTCTTGTGTCTTGAAGATCGCCACGATCACGACCTGAACTGGTGCCAGGCGCGGAGGGAGCCGTAGGCCCTTGTCGTCGCCGTGCGCCATGATGATCGCACCGATCATGCGCGTGCTTACGCCCCACGAGGTGGTCCAGCAGTGCTCGAGCTTGTTCTCTTTGCTCAAGTACTTGATGTCGAAGGCCTTGGCGAAATTCTGTCCAAGGAGGTGAGACGTCCCCGACTGGAGAGCCCACTTGTTTCCCATCATCCCCTCGATCGAGTACGAGGCCACCGCCCCAGCGAACTTCTCCTTGTTGCTCTTCTTTCCCTTGACGACCGGAATCGCGGCCTCGTTCACGGCGAAGTCCGCGTAGATGTCGAGGATCTTCATCGTCTCCCCGAAGGCCTCTTCCTCGGTCGCGTGAGCCGTGTGCCCCTCTTGCCACAAGAACTCTCGCGTGCGCAAGAAGAGGCGTGGCCGCATCTCCCAGCGAACCACATTCGCCCACTGGTTGATGAGGAGAGGTAGATCCTGGTAAGAGTGGATCCATTGTGCGAAGGAGTGGCCGATGACCGTTTCCGACGTCGGCCTGATGACGAGCGGCTCCTCGAGTTCCTTGCCCCCTCCGTGCGTGACCACGGCGAGCTCGGGCGCGAAGCCCTCGACGTGCTCGGCCTCCTTGTGGATGAAGCTCATGGGGATGAGGAGAGGGAAGTACGCGTTCCGATGGCCGGTGGCCTTGAATCGCTTGTTGAGCCCAGCTTGGATCCCTTCCCACAGCTCGTAGCCGTAGGGTTTGATGATCATGCAGCCGGGGGTCGGCGCGTACTCGGCCAGGTCGGCCTTTTGGACCACGTCGTTGTACCAGCGGGCGTAGTCCTCGCTCTGTGGGGTAACGGCTTGTGAGCTCATTTCCTTGTCCTTCTCCTTGTTTGGTTTTCGCTTATCCCTTGAGCGGTGCGCTTGGTGACGCTTCGTTCGCCCGAGAGGCACTTGGCGGCGCCTCCGAAGTGTATCCGGTCTTTCCGAGAGAGCGAAGCCGAGCCCACGTTGCAGAGTCGCTCGCGGGACGGGAGAGATGCCACCCGGGGCCAGGATGTGACAGACGTCACAGAATCGCCCACAGAGCTGTTAGAAACAGACTTTCCGGATCATGGAATCCATGTGATAAACGTCACGGAAGGCCTGGAATGGTCCTAGAGAAAAAAAGGACACACACGTGCTCCGGATGCCGCGGTCAGTCAAGCGGGGCTTCGTCTCCCCTGACAAGGGAAAGCTCCGCGGAGTCGCCTACCCCGATCGTCCAGGTGTGGGGGCAGCCACGCCTGGGGCGCGTCTGAGGATCTCGAGGAGCCGTTGCGGCCAGTCTGTGATGATTCCGGACAGGAAGGAGTCTTGAGCGAGGTAGGCCAGGTCCTGCGGTCCGTTGACGGTCCACACGTAGACGCCGTATCCGCCCTGTGTGAGGGTTCTGGCGGCCTCTTTCTCGAAGGCCGGAAGTCGGATTGCCACGCCATCCGCGCCGATCTCCCCCAGAAGAGCGCTGGCGTTTGAAGGAAGGGTGTGGAAGAGAAGGACTCCCGCGATCTCCGGGGCGATGGCCTTGAGGTGACGGATCATCTCCCTCTCGAATGAGGAGATGAAGACGCTCTTCTCAAGTCCAAACTCGCGCACGAGAGAGACCGTGCGTTCGACGGTGCGACGAGTCTGATCGGACTTGTCCCGGGAACCGTCGTTGCGCTTGAGTTCGATGTCCGCCCCCAGGGTCCCTCCTGCGCTCCAGGCAAGCGCCTCGCGCAGGGTCAGCACCCTCTGTCCGGCCAAGTGCTCCCGGCAGGCCAGAGGGATCATCCCTTGAGCCAGGGTCCCGAAGGGGTCATTCCGGAGGAACCACGAGCCCGCGTCGAGGGTCTGGATCTCATCCCAAGTGAAGTCGGCCGCACGCCAGGGAGATCGGTCCGGGTAACGAAGCGCGACGTCCGTCGTACGGGAAAGAGTCTCGTCGTGAAGGAGAATCAGCTCTCCATCACGGGTTGTGGCCACGTCGAACTCCCACAGATCCGCTCCGAGCGATTGAGCGGCTTCCGCTGCGGCAAGCGTGTTCTCCGGGGCCAGAGACCGGGCACCTCGGTGGGCGATCACGAGTTGCCGGGGCGTGTTGCTGCCGAAGAGGAACGGGCTTCGCGACACGGCTGTCCCACGACGCTCTCGTCCGAACGACGAAGCTCCCGCGATCTTCCCGATGGCTGCCTCCCCAGGTTCTCCTCCCATTATAGCCAGGCTAACGCAAGACGACCCTCCTTCCGGCGGCAGGCCAGTTCGATGCCAAAGGAAGGGCGTTTCCTTTCCCAGAGAGAGCGGGAGGCTACCCTTTCGTCTCGTTGTTTTCGAGAGGACGCCTCGTCCTCTTCCCCCGCCCACTTGTCATGTTCGGCCGTGACAGCGCGCCTCGCCACGAGGCTCGCCGTCTCGTATCCTGCCGGCGGACATCACAAGGAGTGATCGCTGATTGGCTCGACCTACTAGACTGACGTTCGTCCTCACCGTCCTCTTCGTGTGCATAGCGGCCCTTCCGGCAGGGGTAAGTAGTCCAAGCAGCTCGTGCCGTTTCACCGTGGTGATCGATCCCGGTCACGGCGGGAAAGACCCCGGCGCGTCCGCGGCAGACGGGACCTGGGAGAAGGATGTGACCCGGGCGATCGCAGATGCGGTCTTCCTGAGGCTTCTCGAGCATCCCGATGTGCGCGTGATCCTGAGCCGTCAGGGTGACGAGTACATCTATCCGAGCGACCGGGTTCTCGAGGCGAACCGGATTGGGGCGGACCTCTATGTCAGCATCCACTGCAACGCGCACTCTCTCACCTCGATCTGTGGGGAGGAAACGTTCGTCGATGACAGCATCAGTCCGGGAAGCCCGAGCTGGCGGCTGGCGCAGCTTCTCCAGTCGGATCTGGTCGCCCAGACCGGAGCGGACAATCGCGGAGTCAAACAGGCCTCCCTCTACCTGCGCCATGCAACCATGCCGGCCGCGCTCTTGGAAGTGGGATTCCTCACGAACCGCAGCGAGGCGAAGCTTCTGGAGAGCGCCACGTACCAGAGTCGGATCGCGTATGGCATCGAGAAAGCGGTCTACGAGTTCCTCACGGGGCGCTAGAGGCGGCGAGGAGCTGCAGGCGATCTACAGGATTCTCCATGCGGCCTACGGGGCTCAACACTGGTGGCCGGGCGCAAGCCCTTTTGAGGTCGTCGTCGGGGCCATCCTCACGCAGCGGGTCGCCTGGTCGAACGTCGAACGCGCGGTCGCCTCGTTGAAGGAAGCGGGCCTGATGAGCCCGGCTTCCCTAGCTCAGGCACCTCTCGACCGGGTGGCCTCCCTCATCCGTCCCTCTGTGTACTACAACGCCAAAGCAGAGAAGCTTCGGGCGTTTCTCGACCTGCTTTTCGAGCGTCACGGCGGGGATCTCGGTCGCCTCCTTGCTCTCCCGGTTGACTCGCTGCGTCGCGAACTCCTCTCTGTGCGGGGAATTGGAGAAGAGACGGCAGACGCCATCATTCTCTACGCCGCCGGCAAGCCCAGCTTCGTCGTCGATGCCTACACGCGCCGTATCCTCTCTCGACTGGGTCTGGTCGAGGAGAGGGTCCGCTACGACGAGCTTCGTGCCGTCTTCATGGAGAGCCTCCGCCCCGACGCGGCGCTGTACAACGAGTACCATGCCCTTCTTGTCCGGCACGGAAAGGAGCGCTGCAGCCCGCGCCCTGTGTGCGCGGACTGCCCGCTTGGGGCACGATGCGCTTTCCCCGATAATTCACAGGGAACTCCACAGGAGGCGAAGGAAGAGTGATTCGATTCGACCGTTCGCGCCTGCGTGACGTCGTGGCCCGAGCGGAGGCCCTTTTCATTCTGGAGGAAACGCTCGAGGCCGTCTCCCCAAGTCGCTTGATCCGGACCCACGTCTCTCTGCGGGGAGACGTCCTGCAGGTCGGAGAAGCAAGCCATTCCACCGTCAATCGGCGGATCTTCCTTCTCGGGGCAGGCAAGGCGGCCGCGGTCATGGCGCAGGCGCTAGAGATGATCCTCGGAGACGCTCTGACAGCCGGGGTCGTCGTCACTCGTCACGGCCACTCCGTTCCCACGAGGCGGGTAGAGGTGTTCGAAGGCGGCCACCCGCTCCCTGACTCAAGCGGAGCGGCCGGCGCGCTGGCGGTGCAGACTCTGGCAAGAGAGGCGCGCAGGGGGGACCTGGTCCTCTGCCTCTTCTCTGGCGGGGGCTCGGCTCTCCTCTCGCTTCCGTCGCCGGGAATCGACCTGGCGGACCTGTGGGCTTTGAACGACGCGCTTCTTCGTTCGGGTGCGGCGATCGACGAGGTGAACACCGTCCGCCGCCACGTGGTGTCCCTTCTGGGAGGCGGGCTGGCCCGACTTCTCGCGCCCGCGGAGACCATCACCCTTCTCCTTTGCGACGTCGTGGGAGACCGCCCCGAGGCAATCGCCTCAGGCCCGACCGTGCCCGACCCGACCACCTTCGGGGATGCTCGGGAGGTCCTCTTGCGTCGCAACCTCTGGGAGGCGGTCCCTCGCGCCGTTCGCGATCGGATCGAGCAAGGTCTGCGCGGCGAGGCTCCCGAGACGCCAAAGCCCGGCGATGCGGTGTTCGCACGGACGACCACGCTGGTCGTGGGGAACAACCGGACCGCCGTCGCTGCGGCTCTCGGCGCAGGAGAGGAGCGCGGCCGCGTCACCCAGGGTCTGGCGAAGCCGATCGTCGGAGAGGCCCGCGGGGTCGGAGAGCACCTCGCCCATCTTGCCCGCGACCGCGCTGCGGCGAGCTTCGGGCGGACTCTCTTTGTGGCAGGAGGGGAGACCACGGTCACTGTCAGGGGACCCGGCCGGGGCGGCCGTAACCAGGAGGTCGCCTTGGCCGCCGCGGTGGCGCTTGAAGGTACGGCGGATATCACCGTCGTCTCTCTAGCGACGGACGGGACGGACGGGCCAACGGACGCCGCCGGCGCGATCGTCGACGGGGAGACGGTACGCCGCGCGAGGGTCGCTGGGTTCGATCCGGCCGAAGCGTTGGAGAGAAACGATTCCTATCCCCTCCTCCTTGCGACCGGGGATCTGCTCTTCTCCGGCCCAACTCGCACGAACGTGGCCGACGTCTTCTTCGTCTTCCAGGGCTCTCTTCCAACGAACGCCCCGCCCTCGCGCTAGTCTGAGTCTACGCGGCGTGCGGCGTCCCAGGCCGGTCTCTCTTCAACCTGTCGGTCTGCACGCGCTTCGTGGTATGATGCCCTCGCGACGGCGTCCGGTTCGTCGCGGGGAGGATGACGTGAATCGCATCTGTGAACTCCTGCACATTCGCTACCCCGTCTTCCTCGGCGGGATGGCGCATGTGTCACGTGCACCGCTCGTGGCCGCGGTCTCTGAGGCGGGGGGATTGGGGATCATCGGCTCCGGTGGGATGTCTCCTGCGGCGTTGGCCGCCGAGATTGGAGCGGTGCGCGAGAGGACCGGCAAGCCCTTTGGAGTGAACCTGATGCTCCTCGACCCCAACGTCGAGACCCAGGCGGAGGTCGTTCTGCGCGCGGGTGTTCCCCTGGTGACGACCGGCGCAGGAAACCCCGGCAAGTATCTGGAGTCGTTCAAGAAGGCCGGGACTCTAGTCTTCCCCGTGATCGCGGCCGTGGCGCTCGCACGGCGAATGGAGCGGGCTGGAGTGGATGGAATCATCGCCGAGGGCACCGAGTCCGGCGGTCACGTGGGTGAAGCGACCACGCTGTGCCTCGTCCCGCAGGTGGTTGATGCCGTCCGCGTTCCGGTTGTGGCCGCAGGAGGGATCGCCGACGGCCGCGGCCTCGCCGCGGCTCTCGTCTTGGGCGCACAGGGGGTGCAAGTCGGGACACGGTTCCTCGCCTCGGCCGAGGCCCCCGTCCATCCCAACTACAAGGAGGCGATCCTCAAGGCGACCGATCGCTCGACGCGCGTCACCGGTCGCAGCCTCGGGGCGCCGGTTCGGGCGATCGAGAATCGGATGACAAAGGAGTTCGCTCGCTACGAGGACGAGAAGCGGCCGCGGGAGGAGTTCGAGCGCCTGGCCGTGGGGGGGCTGCGCCGCGCCGTCCAGGACGGCGATATCGAGACCGGATCTCTTATGGCGGGCCAGATCGCCGGCCTGATCACCGCGGTCGAGCCTGTCGCGGCGATTCTCGAGAGGATGGTGAGCGACGCACGGGCGCTCCTCCCCAGAGGAGTCCTGGACTAGTGTCTGTCGCCAACGAGAAGACCCTGCGCGACCTAGAGTACGATCGCCTGAAGGACGTGGTCAAGGGGTTCGCCTCGTCCTCGCTGGGAGAGGAGGCGATCGACGCGCTTACTCCGCTCTCCGACCGGGCCGAGATCGAGGAAGCCATCGCCGAGGTGAAGGAAGCGATCGTGTTCCTCGAGCC
>Ga0315291_10009324_pt1 | contig 12030 bp, 12 predicted proteins | sample YL17G12_20_MG_FD_203070 | JGI IMG/M metagenome (GOLD analysis project Ga0315291, IMG submission 203070) | Sediment microbial communities from Yellowstone Lake, YNP, Wyoming, USA - YL17G12_20 | ecosystem: Environmental > Aquatic > Freshwater > Lake > Sediment | place: USA: Wyoming | collected...
CATACCTGCCATAGCATACTTCAGCGACATGCACCAGGTGGTCAGAGAGCTCCACCGCGTATGCAGGCCCGGCGCAAAGCTGGGCATCGTCATAGGCAACGGCTGCTTCCCCACGGGCGTCGTGGACTCTGACACCCTGCTGACAAGAATCGCAGAAAAGTCAGGCTTCATGGCCAGGGAGATACTTGTTCTCAACAAGCGGTGGTGCACGAGGAACCGCGTCGAGAAGGTCGGCGTCACTAGGGAGAGCCTTCTTGTGTGGGAGAGGAACTAGAACATTATAATTTCTGGCTTTCTTGTCGTGGTAATAAGCATTCTTTTCCTGCCTTTCTTCAGCATTACAGAAGTCTTCGGTAACTTCTTTAGCATCTCCGGTTTTCTATCCAAAGCTAGTATAAAATCAAAAGTTTCCACTAACTCCTTTCTGACCACTTCGGGGTTCATCTCTTTCATTCAGGTTTCCGCCTTATTTTTTTGAACTTTCTGATATACTCTTTGTAATTTTTATTTATATCCTTTATTCCAAAGTCGACCGCATGTTTTAAATCGATATGTGATCCCATGTCAATTTTATTTATAATTCTACCCATTTTATCGTAGACATCTTTGTGAAAAAATCCGTGGCAATAGTTAAATCTTACAATCTGCTTCCACTCTTTATCTAAAGAATGTTCCAGCTGAACGGTGTAATTCTCTATCCTTCCCCTTTTAATGAACAGCCGGATACGGACCCTCGTGATTGGATTTCCTTCTTCATCGAACTCGATTTCATTTATAATCTCTTTCTCAGGTTTCTCCCAAAATCTCATGATTTGAATTGCTAGTTTTTGTATAAGAAATCCCATCAAAGTGGGAGAAAAGCTAGTTCTATAAACCACTAAGTTAACCTTACTATATGAAAAACAAAAATCACGACACGATTCCTGAGCTGACAGTGGTCAGCTCAAAAGGCCAGTTGATTAAAGAGGATATGGCCATTCTGAAGGAAGTGAAGAGTGCCTGGAAAGATATAGAGAAAGGGGAATGCAAAAGCTACAGCGTCAAGGACTTCTTCAGGAAATTTGAAGGCTGATTCTGCTGAGATTCATGCACAGAAATGAAGTCTACAGATAAAACCACTCGTTCAAGCGTCATTTCCAGGTAGCTTTTGAGCAGCCTTCACTCCACCTTCAGCCTTTCCTGGATAAAGCCTCATGTATACCTGCCCGATGATGTAGCCGAACACAAAGCCTCCTATGTGGGCGAAGAAGGCGATGCCGCTGCCCGACTCGCCGAGGAAGCTCACGGCCCCGAATATGAGCTGCAGCACGAACCAGAAGCCTATTACTACGAGGGCGGGCAGCTCCATGGCCATGTAGTACCCGATAACCTTGACCTTAACCCTGGGGAACATGGCAACGTATGCGCCAAGCACGCCGGATATGGCTCCGGAGGCACCTATGGCAGGGACTGCGGAGGCCGGGTCCGAGAGGAAGTGCACGATACCAGCGAAGATGCCTGCTAAAAGGAAGAATATGGAGTACTTCAGCCTTCCGAACTTGTCCTCCACATTGTCGCCGAACAGCCACAGGTACCACATGTTGCCGAAGATGTGGTCTAGGCCGCCGTGAAGGAACACGGACGTGATTATGGCAAGTATGGAGAACTGGGCCGGTGTGAAGCCGTAAGTTGCAATGATGTTCTCGAAGTCCGTGAGGCTCCAGATGAACACCACCACGTTCAGGATAATAAGAGAGACCGTAACTACGGGGAACCGCTTGGTCGGGTTCTCGTCCTTGTACGGGAAGAACTGGCCCTTCATCTGTGAGAATATGTGAAAGGGATTTATATTTCCCCGTACTGCCGCGTCCTGTGATGACACCGTGAATCTGGTAAAAGGCATAGGCTTAAAAAATTTTGCGACAATAACATTTATCTGGATTTTCCAGGAGATGCTAATGGCTAAATACAATGCGGTAGTCGGCCAGTCCGGCGGACCCACGGCCGTAATAAACTCGTCAGTTCTTGGAGTAATCAACGGCTGCAGACAGTATCTGGGCGATGTCGGAGCCGTATACGGCATGCACCATGGAATCGAGGGCCTGCTCGGGGAGGAGCTGGTTAACCTGACAGCCCAGCCGGAAGTGGAGCTGAGGCTTCTCAGAACAACGCCGGCAGCAGGTTCGATAGGCACCTGCAGGTACAAACTTCAGTCAAAAGATAAGACTATTTTCGAGGAGGACTACAGAAGGATTGTTGAGGTTCTCAGGGCTCATGACATAAAGTATTTCTTTTACACGGGCGGCAATGACTCTATGGATACGGCCAACAGGGTAAGCCAGTTTGCAAAGGATATGGGATACGAGCTCATTGCCGTTGGCGTACCCAAGACAATAGACAACGACGTCGGCGGGCTTCTGATACCGGACACGACAACGTTCTCGGTGATAGACCACACGCCCGGCTACGGGAGCGTGGCGAGGTTCGGTGCACACAGGCTTCAGGAGGCCAACGAGGAGAACGCCGGAAGCTGCACGGACGACCCGGTGCTCGTCATGCAGGCCATGGGAAGGAAAATCGGCTTTATCCCCGCTGCCTACAGGCTGGGGGACCCGGACAGGAAGATACCGTTGCAGATATATCTTGCAGAGTCCGGGGCAACGCTTCCGCAAATTCGGGAAAACGTGAACGAACAGCTGGGAAGGGACGGAAGAGTTATTGTTGTCGTGAGCGAGGGTTGCGAGTTCGGCGGCAAGGATGCCGTCAGCGACGCATTCGGCCACACAAAGCTCAGTACAGGAACCCCGGCTGCAGAAACACTCACTTTTTACCTGAACTCCAACGGCATAAGCGCGAGAGGCGCTGCGAGGTTCGAGGTTTACGGAACCTCGCAGAGAAATACGATAATGCACGCATCAGCAAGAGACCTGCATGAAGCCTATCATGCGGGGCTTCATGCCGTACGGATTGCCCGTGAGAGCGGGACAGGCTGGATGTCAACGATAGTCAGAAGCCCGTCAGATGTTTATTCTGTCAGATATGACAAAGTCCCTCTGGCCGACGTTGCGGGTTCAGAGAGGAAGTTCCCCGAAGAGTGGATTGCGAAGGGCGGCTCTGACGTGACTGATGATTTCCTGGCATATGCCGCGCCGCTCATAGAAACGAGAAAGCTTCAGACTGTAGACGTAAGGGGCTGGGGCGACAATGATATTACGAAATTCCTTGAGCTGAATGACGAGGGAGCGCTCGCAATACCAATGGACGGCGACAGGTACAGGTTCGCACAGCTTGACGTGTCAAAGAGAGCGGAAAAGAAGCTTGAGGAATACATGCCTCAGGGACACAGGCCAAAATCCTGAACTTATAACCGGACTATTTCTTAATCACTTTAAGGACTTCAACGATTTTCTTTCCCAGGTTCTCGCAGGTCTCTATCCCAATCCTGTCGTCCTCTGGCCTGCTGCCCCTCGGAACCCAGCCGATGCCTCCAAAATGGGCGGTACCCTTGTCCGTGACAGCGAGCATCTCGTGCAGCCCCATCCACGACAGAATCTGCTGGCAGACCAGTTCCTGGCCGCCATTGCGGCTGGCCCCCACGGCTATGGCACCGCCGACCTTGCTGCTCAGCTTCATACCCTGCCTGCGGAGCGGCAGGGTCCTGTCAAACAGATTCTTTATTTTGCCGGACACCATCGCGTAGTAGGTCGGGCTGGATATTATTATGGCGTCCGCGGACTCCATTTTCTTGTAAAGAGGTATAACATCGTCCTTGACGGAGCAGTCGAATTTCGTCTTGCACAGGTCACATACCGTGCAGCTGCCAATTTTTTTGTCGAAGAGCGTGACCAGTTCTGTCTGGAACCCTTCCTTTTTGCAGACATCAAGGGCCTTCTGCAGGAAGAACCGGGTAGTGCTCTCCTTCCTGTGCGAGCCGCATATCCCGATGACTTTCATGACCGCCATAAACATATACCACAAATATTCTTACATCTGATATAATAAAAAATCAAAGAAAAAGGGAAAATCCAAACTGGTTTTACAACAAAGCCACATCCATGCCCCTGTACTTCGTCAGGCCTTCGTATAAGGCATCTGCAACATGCCCCGGAGTCACGCTGACGTGATGCCTATGGCCGTTCTCCTGGACATATCTCATAACTCGCTGCAAATCCGGTATTTCACTTACGCCTGCACAGCCGAAGAAGTTTTCCGGTATCGGGTCTTCTGTGAATCTACCCTGACCTGCATAGAAGCCGGGTTTGCCCTTTTCGGTCCTCATGCTCGCGAAGGTTAAAGGACCGCTCTTTATTCTCCCCTGATTGCAGCCGTACCCGCATTCTTCTCCAAGCGTATGTTTGATTATCTGGTGGTCATCAATCCACCCTTGGTCCTTCATCATACCTTGGGGCACTGGTCCGCAGTGGAACAGTATGCACTTGCTCGGATCGTCTCCGTAGTCGTTATTCCAGTCAAGGCATGCAACCGGTTCGCCGGATGCCTGCATAAGCGCGTACATCGTCACGGCGTTTCCCATGTCAACCTCGCAGCCTGCTGGCATGCCCTTGTCGTTGTACTGGCTCATCAGCACGCAGGGTGATATTCTAAGGTACTCCTGCATCTCGTCCCAGCATCTCAGGCCAAATGCATTAAGCCCGTCATCCTTTATTATCTGGTCAAGGACTACTCCCAATCTTGCGATTGTAGGCAATGCCTGTGCCGAATTCCCCGGCCACCTCGAATACTGCTGGAGACCTTGCACTCTCGCCTGATATGCGGGATCGCTTTCTTTAACAGCTTCCATCCTCTTGAATACCCTTGAAAGGTCATATGTCTCCATGGAGATGCGCGCCCTTTCCAGCGCAACCTCGTCGATTCTTACGGTTTTGAATGCGCTTGTCCTCGCGCCGATTGCTCCTACCCTCAGGTCTTTCATCCCATTAGCAACCCTGCATACGCTGTCGAAGTACTGGACCTGCTCCTTGAATCTCGGGTCAGTCGGCGCAAGAGTAGCTGGCTCCAGAACAGTAAATGGAACACCGTACTGACAAAAGTTATCGGCTATTGAGTTTCTTCCGCAAAAGCCGTCTCTTCTGTCGTCAGGTCCCATCAAATCCAGTCTGTCCGGGTACGTCTGTATGTATATTGGAACACCGGCGTTTTTTAGAGCAGCGACAGCGCCCCTTTCATCCGCGAAATTGGGCATCGAAAGGATGACTCCGCCATACTTTCCTTTGTTAGCATCAAGCCAGTTTGCGAATTTCTGTCCATCGGCTGTAGTCTCAATGCCGCCTGTTGGCGTCTGGTCTGCCGGAAACTCTATGAAGGGGTTTCCCAATGCCTTTAGCGCCGCAGGTATCTCTGTTCTAGCTTGATCTATATATTTACCTGGAAAGAACTGCCTCGTCCCCACGAACAAAGCGAATGTCGTTGGTTTCACTCCCATTTCACTCATAAAATCCCTCCTTATCTGTATGTCTTTTAAAGACCATGATATCACACCCGCAGCGCAGTGTATAAATCGGTGCCTGTTTTGTACGACTGGCCGCCATCGACCACATCAGCCAGGTTCCCGTATTTCGCTCCCCTGAACCCGGAAACTCCCCTGCCCTGTATGTTGAGGGTAGCCGCCAGATTTGCAAGCTGGAATGCACTGGCTATTTCGCACCCGCCAAGCTCGCCTGCCCTGACCTTCTCCCAGTTGGCCAGAAGGTATGCGTGAAGTCCGGCCCTCTGGGAGTCACCTGCCCCGGTTTTGTCGACGGCCGGCAGGGAAGCGTATCTTGAGCGTACGTAATCACCATCCACTCTGCCTCTGGAGTCCTGGAACATGACGTAAGCCCCGCTGTCAGTAGTCACGCCAAATATCCTGAGCCCGGGCCTCCTTCTCAGATGAGCTTCGCCCAGCCGCTGGCCAAGGTCTTTTACGGCCTCCTCCAATACTGCGCCGAAGGGAAGAGTCTGCCCCCCGCATATCGCGGCGGCCTCGTTGAAGTTGCACGCAAAGAGGTCGACCACACCAAGAGCGGGTTCGAGGATGCTGTAATCATCTATGGTATGGGTGTCGACAGAGGTGAAGATGCCCATCTCCCTCATCGCAGAAATCCCGTCTGCGAGATTTTTGCCGCCGTTCCTGTCGAAGCCATGCTGGCAAAGGCCCGCGTATGCGACATGTGCTATTTTTGGCCTGTTCTCCTCGATTCCTGAAAGCACATCAGGCTCAAAGTCAAAATACTGGTTAGCCCCAGGATAAAACCCTATCTTCCTCTCACCGGAATGGTCAACTGTTATGAGAGAGACCGCCGTCGTGTATTTCGTTCTGATGAGAAGATTCGATACTCCGGATTCGCCCTGTAGCCTCTGGCCGTATATCCTCCCGGCGGCATCGTCACCTACATAGCCCATTGCCCCGGTGCGGAAGCCGAGTGTTGCAAGAACAGGCGCCCAGTTGCCCAGGCCCCCAAGGTCGGCCTGCTGCAGCTCCGCCTCCGTGACGTCCGGCTGCGCATCAAGAATTCTGAGCTTGCCTCTCCACGGGTCATCCGCTGTTATTTCCTGTCTCCTTTTAACGTCCGGGACAACGACGCCGAGTCCGAGTATTTCAATATCAGTGTCTGCAGTCAAATCATCACCAAATCACCGGGTTCCACGTTTATGCTCTGCGCTCAAATAGAAATTATTGGCGGTAAAACATTTAAGGGCATCCATTTTACCAGTTTCCGGTAGCGCCGTTGCGTTTAAAAATTTTTCCGTCATATTTTTATGATGTCCAGATACGCCTGCGGGATGGAGAGGAGCAGCGGTGGTGCTTCTGTACTGGTTCTTGACATTGACTCACGCAAAGTGGTTTACAGGAACATGTTTTCCTATGATGACGCGTTCGGTGACAGGTATGACATCCATGGCGGGGTGCTAAGGTCTGACAGTGGCGAAAGGCACGCCCCGCAGAGGATGCTTCTGGAAGCGCAGCAGGCTCTGTTCGACCGTATGAAAGGGGATGGCTTTGACATACCGGAAATCGTTGTCTACAAGGAGGACGACATGCAGCACGCCCTTGCCTTTACACGGAGGAGTACACGTGGTCTTGAGAGGACTCTGCGAAACCTCGACCCGGGCAGAACCCTGGCCGAGCAGATTGGCCCTCATTTTTCAAGGGAAACTACACACATATGGGAGGACAGGACCACCGGAGATGAGGTGGCTTATCTTAATGAAAAGCTGCAGCCTTATGGCGGCATGGTTGCCTTGACCGGAAACCCGGCAGAGCTGAGATTCCCTGCCGCCCAGTTGCTTAAGTGGATAAGGGAGAGACCGGAAGAGTACATGCACACGGGTCTCATCCAGCCGCTGAGCGCCTTCGGTACCTCCGTCCTCGCGGGCAAGGTGGCCCCGGTGGACACGGGCGACGGCTGGGGAACCAACATGAACACCATGAACATAAACAACCCGGGCTGGTGCAGGACGATAACCGACCTCATCGACCCGGCTTTGATAGAAAAACTGTGCGGCATGACGCACTACGATACCAGAATCGGCAACATATCGCGATATTTCGTGGAAAGGTACGGAGCGGACCCGGACGCATACGTTCTTGCGGGGACAGGGGACAACCCCGCATACCTGCTCCCGTTCTTCATCAGCGCGGGGACGAGCTGGACCGTAAACGGCGGCCTGCCCGGGGTCGCACGTTCCAACGGCGAGGACAATGTCTTCGGCTGCAGGCCTGGCAGGGCGATGTCCCTTGTCTGCTTCACCAACGGGGGCAGGCTCCACAGGGAATTCAGGGACAGGTACGCGGGCGGCTCATGGGACAGGTATCATGAATTGGCCGCGGTACCTTATCCTGGAGTGAATATCATGCTGCCCTACCTGCTCGATGAATCGGTCCCGCGCAGGAAGGCCGGAATCGTGAGGGACGGCTTTGACGACTCTGACGGTTCGGCTAACATAAGGGCCTTGTACGACAGCCAGGTTCTGGCTGCGAGGCTGCATTCAAAACACATGAACATCCCCCCTGAGATATGGGTTGTAGGAGGCGGCGGAAAAAGCCCCGTTCTCAGGCAGACCGTCGCCGACGTGTTCGGGAAGCCCGTCAAAACACTGCAGGAATCGGAATTCGCGGCGGTTCTTGGCAACGCTATGGCCGGTGCAGCTGATTTTCTTAACATACCATATGAAGATGCAATTGCGCAATATGCAGCTGAAATGCCGAATTCCAGGACAGAGCCCATGCCGCAGAATGCCGCACAGTACCGGGAGGCTCTTGCAAGATACGCCGAACTGGAAAAGCGGGCCATTGCATAGACGCCGCCTTTTTCTGAAAAATAAAAATGAGCCCGGAGGGATTCCCTGCCGCTACCTTTCGTGTTTTCACTTTTGGGTGAGGCCTAGCCTTTTGCAGAAGGCGGAAGCCTCTCGGAAAAGGCTCGGCTTTCGAACCCTCAACCCTCCGGTTCCCTCCCCGGGACAATCCCATGCATATTCCGTACGCGTTTCATCCCGGGACCGAAGCCGGATGCTCTATCCGAGTTAAGCTACGGGCCCATTGTTTATTGATTACTCTGGTTAGAAATAAATAATAAATAAAAGAAAAAAGTGGAAAGGTTCTGGTCATCTACCGCGTGCATGCTGACAAAGGCCTTCTGTACTGAGGTTCGGCTAAGATGGCATGAATTGCATCCGTAAGCTGCAAGCCTTCATCTGTTTGCACACCCCAAAGGTTCCTGCCGTAAATTCCTCCTTCACCGCCTGCTTCCATGATTACCCTCGTCTGATACTCCAGAACTTCCCGAGCGTTTCCTTTGATTTTTGGTCCTCCTGAGAATATCACAATTGTTCTTGGGGCTGCGTCAATAGCTAATTTGTATCTTGCTACATGCTGTTCCGTCGTCAGTTCTGCCTTCGGGTCAATCTCGCCTTGCTCATTTTTTGGCTCGAAATCAAGATACGCTGGTGCACTTGGAACCTTTTTTTCCACATCAGAAATCCAGGTTCTATATGCATCAAGGCCTTTTTCCTTGACCGGTACCGGAGGCTTTGTTTTACAGATATCCACTCCTAAGTCCTCTGCGGATTTCACTGCATGATGCACCCAGTAAAGGCTGTCCCCCTGAGTCTTGTCTACCATCGGCCCTCTTGGATACGACCAAAGCACCACCGGAACTCCATAGTTGTGCGCCCTTTCCACTGTTGCTCCTATACGTCCAACATCCCTGCTATTATCAGTGGATCCGAGATAGTATGTCATGCCTATAGCTGAAGCGCCTGCTCTCATCGCTCTGTCAAGGCTGCAGAAATCCGCATGAGTTGGCATGTCCGCATCCTTTCCCGCAGAAGTATGCCCGTCAAGTTTCACTATCAGAGGCAAATCCGGGCGGATTTCCTGGCCGTATTTTTCTGCCATACCAATCTGCAAAACTATTCCGGAGAACTTGCCCCGGTTCGCAAAATCTACTACTCTCCTCGGGTCCGTGATACCTTCTCCCATCAGGCTATGAACCGGGCCATGTTCCCAAAGCTGGTCGAATGGCAGGAAAAGAGCCGTCCCCTCTCTGCCATGTGCATACAGCATCTGGGCAAGTTTGGAAGTAACACCTCTTCCCAGGTACGCAAAATCACCCATAGTCGGCCTGCCAGAAATAACTGCTTGTTCTACCATAGTGTTTCCTCCTATAATTTAACTAATCTGACTTTGGCCGCAAGAAATTTAAGGCTGAGCAGGAAAAGTGGGAAATGGTGCTGTTGCGTACTTAAAATTTCCGGTGATAATTGTGCTGATGAGAAAGGAAGCCGGGTACAGATTCAAATATCACATAAGTATGGCAGACGGGAGTATGCTGGATACTGAGTCGCTCGATACTCTTCTGGCAGACATGACATTTCATTTTACCGGACGCCTCTGGTACGAGAGGGCGAATGTCACAAGCAGTTCTGGTTGCACATTATTTGAAACCGACCGGAGGATGCCGTCAGAGGTAATATCCGGAAACGGCAGATACTCAATAATCCAGATATAGAAATTCTGCCGCACCCGGTCACCTTCAGCTTTACGGTAAAGTTTTGAAGATTTCCGGTGAATTATTAAATTTATAGCGCTTCTGATAGTATTCTATTTATTGTCATACCGGTGATTGATAATGAAAACACTTAAGACTCATCTTACATACATGCTGTTTTTTATCGCCGGAATCCTGCTTCTGGGGCTGGCTGAGAAGTCACTATTCTCAATAGCCCTGTACTCTGTCGCGATTCTCATGGGAGCCCTGATAATTTCATGGGCCGCCGAGTCCTCTGAAATCATAATATCAGAGGGCCTGGCCCTGGCGATAGTCGCGTGGGTCCAGGTCTTCCCGGAGTTCATGATTGAGGCGACCATATCGTGGGCACAGGACATACCCAACATGTTTGCCAACTTTACCGGCGCCAACAGGATTCTCATAGGCATCGGCTGGCCGCTGGTGTTTTTCGTGACGTCCTTCTTTTACAGAAGAAAGAACGGCCGCTTCCTGAAGGAGATAGTCCTTAGCGACGAGCACAGCGTGGAGGTGGTCTTCTTCTTTGCTGCGACGGTCTACTCTTTCGTCATAATATTCCGCGGTGCTCTCACCATATTCGACAGCGTTGTCATGATCGGGCTTTACATCACATACCTGGCTTTTGTTGCGAGGCTGCCGCATCTTTCGAGGAAAAAGAGCAGTGAACTGGTGATGGGTGTTCCAAAAAAAGTCATAGGCCTGAAGAAGAGTTACATAAAGCCCGTCATCGCATCCATGTTTCTTATCGGCGGCCTTCTTATTTATTTTGCGGCCGGGCCGTTTTACGATAATTCCCTTGTGCTTGCCACTTCCCTTGGTATTTCCCAGTTCCTGTTCATACAGTGGGTCGCGCCATTTCTGTCGGAATTCCCGGAGAAGACTTCGGCATTCTACTGGGCAAGCAAGGTCAAGCAGGCCCCCATGGCGCTGATGAACCTGATATCGAGCAAGCTCACCCAGTGGACACTGCTGCTGGCAATGATCCCGATCGTATTTTCACTAAGCACCGGCAGCCTATCATCCATACCGCTGAGCAGCCAGGTTGCTGGCACCGGCTTCACCGTATCCATGGAGTTGCTGCTCACGATAGCAACATCGGTATACGCTTCTGTGCTGCTCTTTAAGATGCGCATTTCGTGGTATGAGGCTGCGAGCCTGTTCCTTTTGTGGATTGTTCAGTTCATGTGGGTTTCAACAAGGCCTGCTATGATATGGGTATGCTTCGGGCTGGCAGCATTGGAGCTTATCGTTTATCGAAAAGAATTACTGAAGACATTCTCGGGATTCATGAAGATTTTTAACGAACATGTGAAAAAATAGCTTATTTCAGCAGTTTCATTATTTCCTTTCTGATGGAATTGGCATCTATCCTTCCCCTGGTTTCCTTCATGACCTGTCCTACCAGGAAGTGCAGCGCCTTCTCCTCTCCCGCTTTGTAATCCCCGGCTGCTTTCGGGTTTTTCGTTATAACATCACTGATGATTTTTTCTGTTCCGCACCTGTCATCCACAGTGCCCAGTCCGTACTTCACTATCAATGGCAAAGGCTCCTTCTTCTCCTCGACCATCTTCCTTATGACCAGTTCCGCGTTCCTGTCGGTTATCATGCCTTTCCCGAACATCTTCAGCAGTTCGGCCAGCCATTCCGGCTTCAGTGCGGTCTGGCTCAGCCTGACAGTGTAATAGTTGAGCGTCTTCTTGACCGGGCCCGCAACCCAGGTGGCCGCCACCTTCGGGCTGACTTTTTTCGATACTTCCTCGAAGAACCCCGCAATCTCCGGGTCAGAAACTATGGACTCGGCCAGCTTGGGCGGTATCTTCAGTTTAGACACGTACCTGGCCATCTTCTCATCAGGCAGCTCAGGGAGAGACCTTTTCGTTTTTTCAATGAGGGCTTTGGGGATTTCCATCCTCGTCAGGTCCGGCTCGAAGATGTAGCCGTACTCCTCTTCCTCCTCCTTGCCCCTGAGAGGCTGCGTGGACCCCATGTCCGGGTTCCAGGCCCTCGTCTCCCTCTTCAC
>Ga0315291_10009326_pt1 | contig 12027 bp, 9 predicted proteins | sample YL17G12_20_MG_FD_203070 | JGI IMG/M metagenome (GOLD analysis project Ga0315291, IMG submission 203070) | Sediment microbial communities from Yellowstone Lake, YNP, Wyoming, USA - YL17G12_20 | ecosystem: Environmental > Aquatic > Freshwater > Lake > Sediment | place: USA: Wyoming | collected...
TAGTCTGAAAAAAGTCTCTAAAAAAAAACTCTTGCACCCTTGTAATACGGATGAGCACGGATTTTTAAACAGGTTATCCGTGTAAATCGGTGTCAATCCGTGGATAAAAACACTGCGTGAAGTGAATTAGTGCCCCCCGTAATTGAGGGATTACCCCCTCAGGCGGTTTCCCGAGCCCCGGTGACCGCCAGCCGCACCAGACGCCGATCGGTCGCCTCGGAAACCCGGAACGCCAGATGCTCGTAGGAAGCCTCGGCGCCCGGGGGCGGGATTTTCCCCATGAGATTAATGACAAACCCACCGATCGTTTCACACACGTCTTCGGGGATGTGCTGGCCGAACTCGTCATTGAAGTCATCGATGCGCATCCTCCCGTCGACGATGACCGCTTCGCCGCTCTTCTCCCATGCGGCGCGCCCCCCGGCGTCGTACTCATCATCGATTTTGCCCACGATCTCCTCAACGATGTCCTCCATGGCGAGGACGCCTGAAGTGCCTCCGTATTCATCCGCCACGATCGCCAGATGCTTGTTGTTGCGCTGGAGCTCGGCGAGGACGGCCTCGATGCGGGCTGATTCAGGAACGATATAGGGTGAGCGCATGACGTCGCGGATTGATTGTTCAGGGGGAAGACCGATCAGGTCCGTGGCATGTATCGTCCCGACGATGGTGTCAACCCTCCGCCGGTATATCGGTATCCGGGAGTGGCCGACGTCGGCGATGAGCTGCCGCAGCTCGCCGGCGGTAGCCGTCTCGGGAGCGGCGATGACATCGATGAGGGGAACCATCGCATGCCGGGCGGATTTCTCTCCAAAGTAAAATATCTCCTCGATCATCTCCTTTTCCTCGCCCTGAAGCATTCCCGCCTCGTGGCTCTCCTTGAGCATCAACTCGAGCTCCTCCCTCGTCACGAACGGGTTCTTCTTTGTCCTGCCCCTCGTGAAGATTCTCGTGATTCCCATTCCAAGGAGCGAGGCCGTCAGCACCAGCGGGAAGAGGGCATAGTAGGCGACTCTGAGCGGGCTGGCGAAGGCGAGGCAGAGCCTGTTTGCGTATTGCCTCCCGTAGGCCATCGGCACGATCTGGCCCACGATGAGCACGAGGGGCCAGTAGAAGATGAGTGAGCATATGTTCTCGGTATTGCGCGGCGCGTAGTGGGATATAAAATTATTGAGCACGCAGGAGCCGACGACTACCGCCAGGTTGTACCCGACGAGGGTTGTGGCAAGGAGGTTCCGTGGTTCTTCCAGGAACCACTGCACGATGCGGGCCCGCCGCTCGCCCATCTCGGCCTTGTGGCGCACCTTGATACGGTTACAGGAGATGACCGCCATCTCCGCCCCCGCAAAAAAGGCCTGGAGCATCACGCACGCGAGGATAATGGGGAGGACGGTCAGGATCATTTTCCCCCCTCGCTACTCACGATGATTTCCCGGATGCGGCTCTTCTCGGCGGCGGAAACGATGAACCGAAGATCACCGTACGAGAAGCGGTAGCCCTCGGGGGGGATTATACCTATCCGGCTCACGAGGAAGCCACCGATGGTGGCGTTGCGCTGATCTTTGAGTGCGCTCCCGAGCAGTTGGTTGAACGGTCCGAGCTCCATGCGCGCGTCGATCCTGAAGCTCCGCTCATCGAGTTTCTGATAGAGGGGAGCGGTATCTCCCTTATCCCTGATTTCACCGATGATCTCTTCGAGCAGATCTTCGAGGGTGATGAGGCCCGAGACCCCCCCGTACTCATCCACCACGATGGCGAGGTGCGTTTTCCTCCGCTTGAACTCCCGCAGGAGCGCCGCGGCGGTTTGCGTCTCAGGAACAAAGTACGGCGGCCTGAGTAGCGGGGTGAGATCCGCCCCGGGCGACAGGCACGTGGAGCGCAGGAGATCCTTGGCGTAGAGGATGCCGACAATATTGTCCAGCGTTTTGTCATAGATGGGTATGCGGGAGTACTCGCGCGTCCTGATCGCCTGTTCGATTTCGCGCAGGGGGTGCCTGAGGTCGAAGGCCACGATCTCCTTACGGGGCCGCATGATCGCTCCCACGCGCCTGCTGGCGAAATCGAATACCCCCTGAATCATCTCCTTCTCCTGGGGACCCACGATCCCCTCACGGGAGCCGATTCTGATTGCGGTTTTGATCTCCTCTTCAGTGATCGCCGTCTCTGTCGGGGGGATCGTGGGTGTGAAGAGAGTAATAATCCTGTCCGAAACAATGCGCACGACGCGCCGGACAGGATACTCGACCATTCCGATCACATTGATGATCGGGGCAACATAGGGGGCGAATCGCATGTTGCACCTGATGGCGATGGTCTTCGGGGTGACCTCTCCTATCACGAGAATGGCGAAGGTCATGATGAGGATCGCATAGAGGGTGCCCTCGGCGCCCGGGTGGAGGAATCTCATGAGTGACTCGCCGAGTGTGGAGGAGAGTATATTGACGAACATGTTGCCGATGAGGATCGAGATGAGGAGCCGGCGGGGATTGCCGAGCAGGTGGGCGATGAGGGTGCCGCGACTCGGATGTGCGCGCTGCAGTTTCTTTACCTGGAAGCCCGAGAGGGAGAAGAGAGTGGTCTCCGCACACGAGAAAAAGAACGAGAAGCAGAGGAGTACGAAGATGCCGAGTATGTGAAAGAGGATATACCTGTTCAAGACTTCCTGCACCCCCTCTGGGCGCTGCCACCTGGATCGGGACGTGATACACTACTCTGATGGGATTTGCTTCTCCCCGGTCTGTTTTTCCCCAGGGCCTATCTCCAGGGCGTTCTTGCAGCCCTGCACGATGTAGTCGAAGCCGTAGAGGACCGTCTTGAATATGCCGAGGAAACGGCCCATCTCCTCCCGGATTTCCCTGAGATCGTTCTCGATTGCCTTGACTTTGATCTTCAGCTCGGCGGTTTCTTTCCGGGAAGTCTCAAGGGCGCGCTCGGTCTCTTCCACCTTCTGGCCGAGATCGGAGAGACGGCGTTTCATCTCTTCAAAATCGATTGCCTCGAGCTTCCGGCGCGTCTGGCGCACGTGCAGGAGGACGGCCAGGGCGAGTACGGCGAGGGACGCGATCAGAAGGGTCTGGAGCGTCATGACGAATGAGAGTGGCATGGGATACTCCTTGTTAGTTAAGGTTGAGAGTTGAGGGTTCAGGGTTGAGAGCAAAATACATTTGAAATATAACCCTCGACTCTCAACACTCAACCCTCAACCATTTTTTCAAAGGGCTTTGCCCCCGCAGCCGAGCAGCTTGATCTTTCGCATGACCACCTTTTTGATCGCGTCCCGGGCCGGGCCGAGGTAGTGGCGGGGGTCGAAGTTCCCCGGATTCTCCACGAGCGACCTGCGTATCGCCCCGGTGATCGCCAGGCGGATATCGGTGTCTATGTTCACCTTGCAGACGTTCATCTTCGCCGCCCGGCTGATCATCTCCTCGGGAACGCCCCGTGAGCCGAGGATTTTCCCCCCGTATTTGTTGCATATGTCGACGAGGTCCTGTGGGACGCTCGATGCGCCGTGGAGGACGAGCGGGAAGTTCGGCAGCCGCTCCTGGATTTCGACGAGGCGGTCAAAGTCGAGTTTAGGCTCGCCCTTGAACTTGTAGGCGCCGTGGCTCGTCCCGATCGCCACGGCTAGCGAATCGCAGCCGGTGCGTGCGACAAAGTCCTTTGCCTGGTCGGGGTTCGTGAAGATGGCATCCTTCTCGCTCACCGAAATGTTGTCCTCGACGCCGGCGAGCTTCCCCAGCTCTGCCTCAACCGTGACGCCCCGTGGATGGGCATAGTCGACCACCTTCCGGGTGAGCGCGATGTTCTCCTCAAAGGGGTGCTTGGAGCCGTCGATCATCACCGAGGTGAAACCTCCGTCCACGCACGCCTTGCATATGTCGAAATCCTCGCCATGGTCGAGGTGGAGTACGATGGGGAGGTCACCGGTTTCCAATGCCGCCTGGACGAGCTTGACGAGGTACTCGTGGCGGGCGTATGTGCGCGCGCCGGCGGAAAATTGCAGGATGAGCGGAGCATTTTCCTCGGCCGCTCCCTCCACGATACCCTGAATGATCTCCATGTTGTTGACGTTGAACGCCCCGAGGGCATAGCCGCCCTTGAGGGCTTTTTTGAACAGTTCCTTTGAAGTTACCAGTGGCATGTAGTACCCCCTGTATAGTGGTCGGTGTGATGCCTCCCATCGGCATTATGCCACAGGGAGAGGTTCCGGCGCAAGCCATTTGGTTTTTTGAGTGAGACGAATGATCTTGGGAGGTCTGAGAACGACAATCCCCCCTGCCTCCCTCTCCTGAAGCAGTCTCAATTGACGCTTTTCTTCCCCCCAGGCTAGCGGCGATTGAGCGGGAGAAATGGCCGGCGCCGTTGTATTGCCTGAATATAGGCAGATTAAATCAGCACTGACCGCTGATGTGGGGGCCGCCCGCCCAGGGGAGGGGGATTACGTTTTACAACAATTCTATGAACTCATCCACGGAAAGTCTTGCGGCATTCAGGATGCTTTTGAGAGTTCCTGGGACAATCTCTCGGTGCGCGGGAACGGTGAGTCTCAGCGTCTCACCGGGGAGATATTTTTCCAAGCGGATATGACTCCCTTTCTGGCGTACAACCACAAAGCCATCTCTACGGAGGGCCCTGACCACTTCTCTCCCTGAGACGAGAGGGAATCTGGTCATATTGCCAGCTCGATGATCTTAGCGTGGGAGTGTTTTGGAAGCCGCACGGGGATGGGCTCTAAATAGAGATCGATGGCTTCCTTGATGTTCTCGACAGTCTCTTTAAGCCCCTTCCCTTGCGAGATGCATCCCGGAAGGTTCGGGACCCGAGCGGTATACCAACCTTTTTTGCCCCCCGGCTCGATGATCACCTTAAGTTGCATATTATTATGTCTCCTCGTATAGAATTTAGGGCCAGGCCTCTACTATTAACTGAGCGACGGAAAAAGAAGCATCGGACATGTACATGCTTTCTCCCATACCATATCAGAATTGATGTAATCTTCCCTGAGTAACTAATACCCGGTTCCGGCCACCTCTCTCTTTCAATTCCCCCCCCCTCACATGAACTGCCGGCGTCTCTAATGCTTTCAATCAGCATTATCGCATGTCCGCAGGCTATGTCTCAAGCCATTTGCGCTGGCATGGAGGCCAATGGCTTCCTGGAGGCCAATGGCTTCTCGCATGTTCATATGGAAGGTGTTATACTGCGCCGTGGGCACTGTGGAGGAAAGCATAATGGAGAACAGGCAGATCGCTGACATCTTCACCGAGATTGCCGACATCCTCGATATCAAGGGAGACAACCCGTTTCGGATACGGTCATACAGGAACGCCGCCCGGGCGGTCGGCGACATGTCCGAAAATGTCGCGGCCATGGTGCGCGAGGGGAAGGACCTTGAACGGATTCCAGGGATAGGCACGTCCATTGCGGAAAAAATAAAAGAGATTGTCTCCACTGGCAAGCTGCACTTCCTCGATGAACTGAGGGCCGGCCTCCCAAGGGGGCTCCCCGAGCTCTTGAAGGTCGAGGGGCTGGGACCCAGGAAGGTAAAGCTTTTCTATGATAGCTTAAAAATAGACACCGTGGACAAGCTGGAAGCGGCGGCGAGGGAAGGAAAGCTGCGCGAGCTGTTCCGGATGGGAGACAGGAGCGAGGAGAACCTGATCAAGGCGATCGCCCGATATCGGATGGGGCAGGGGCGCTTCAAGCTCTCGGTCGCATTTGACTACGCGGAATCAATTATCACCTATTTGAAGAAATCAAAAGGTGTGAAAGCGATCGAGGTCGCGGGGAGCCTCAGGCGGAGGAAGGAGACGATCGGCGATCTGGATATCCTCGCCATATGCCCCGAGGGGACAGACATCATGGACCGCTTTGTGAAATACGACGGCATCGAAGAAGTGCTGGCACAAGGCATGACGAAGTCGAGCGCGCGGCTCGCCTGCGGCATCCAGGTGGACGTGCGCGTCCTCCCGAGAGAGAGCTTCGGCGCCGCGCTCCAGTATTTCACCGGCTCGAAAGAGCACAACATCGCGCTCCGCACGCGCGCGGTGGAGCGGAAACTCAAAATCAGCGAGTATGGCGTGTTCAAGGGGAAACGATGCCTCGCGGGGAAGAGCGAGGAGGAGGTCTATGCGGCGGTTAAACTTCCCGTGATACCTCCCGAGCTCCGGGAGAACCATGGCGAGATAGAGGCGGCGGAGAAGGGGAAGCTGCCCGACCTGATCGAGCTGAAAGATATTCGGGGCGATCTCCAGATGCACACGACCGCCACCGATGGGAAGGCGTCAATACTCGACATGGCCTCCAAGGCGCGAGAGCTCGGCTACGAATATATCGCCATCACGGAGCACTCCAAAGCAGTTACGGTGGCGCGCGGTCTCGACGAGAAGCGGCTCGCGAAGCACCTGAAGGCGATTGAAGAAACCCAGGAGAACATACCGGAGGTGCGCATCCTCAAGGGGATCGAGGTGGATATCCTCCCCGATGGGAGCCTCGACCTCGACGACGGGATCCTGAAAGAGTGCGATGTGGTGATCGGCGCGGTCCACTACCGCTTCAACCTTTCTGAGAAGGAGATGACGAAGCGGATCATCAAAGGGATCAGCAACCGGCATGTGAATATCTTCGGGCACCCGACGGGGCGGCTCATCCTCGAGCGCCCCAGCTACGAGGTGGATATCGAGGAGTTCGTCAGGGCCGCGAAGGACCACGGTGTCACCCTGGAGATCAACGCGCACCCCGACCGCCTTGATCTGAGGGACATCCACGTGAGGCTCGCGAAGGATCAGGGCGTCAGGCTGGTCATCTCCACCGACGCCCATTCGATCCAGAACCTCGAGTTCATGCGCTACGGCGTCTTCACCGCCCGCCGCGGATGGGCGGAGGCGAAGGACGTGATCAACACCTACCCGCTCCAGAAACTGCTCAAAGCGCTCAAAAGGTGATCGCAGGGCGTTTCCATAGGGCCTTGTTGCGAGGCACGAACCACGATCCACGAGCGACGAAAATCAGCGGCCGAGGCGCTGGCGGGTGAGGGCGTCGAAGAAGTTGGTGATCTTCTTGCTCACCGGGGTGAGGGGGATGAGCGTGATCTTCGGTCTGGCGAGCGTGCCCGTGATTTCAAACTGGGCCAGACTGCCCGAGAGGCTGTCGAGGGCCGGCTGGATCAGGAGGTCGGCGAGAAAGATCGGTGTTTTGCTCACGGGCCTGGCATAGCAGGTGAGTTTCAGGCTTCCGTCATATGCCGCCCAGCCCTCCCCGCAGATGTCCAGCACGTTGCTCACGAGGCTGACCTCTTCCAGGTTGAATCCTTCTTCCGAGAAGGAAAATTTGATTGTGCAGTCCTGGAGCGGCTCTTCGCCTGTCCAGAGAGGGTACCTGAGTTGTGAGAGGATCTGGATTATGATGGGGAATTTCCAGAGGCGCGCGCCGGGGATGAGCAGTTCCCCGCGCCCCTGGAACTCGTCGAGGCAGTGATCTCCCTGGAAGGACACGTAGCCGCTCCCCCTCCCGCCGAGCGATTGCGCTCCCGCCTGAAAATCTTTCAGGAAATCAGTCATATCAACTTCGTTGAAGCTGTACCGGTTGAAGTACGTGCACGGCGCGGCAAGGTTGATGATGCTGTATCCCTCAATCGCTCCCTTGAACATCGTGCCCTTCAGGTGATTGATAACCGCCGACTGCGGGTCAACAAAGAGGCGCGCCGTCGCTCCGGTGACAGGAAAAACGAGCCAGTGAAAGGAGGAATCCTTCGCCGTGAAGATCAGGCTGAAATCGTTCGCGCGCGAGTCTCCCCAGGAGTAGGTGATCGTTCCCGTCAGGTCGAAGAGCCCCGCGGGGCGGTAGCGGGTCCAGATATCCTGTCCGACAAATGGGAACTCGCTCACCCAGTCCTCGGTGAGAGTGAGATCCCTGCTTTCGAAAGAGAGCCTGACTGTCTCCTGGTTGCTGTCGAGGGACCCGCTCACTCGGTAGCTGCCCCAGAAGTGATCGTCCATGCTCCCCCGGATTGCGATCGTGTGTTCAGAGGGGAAGGGGATCAGTTCACAGTTAAGGCCTTCAAATATGTAGGTGCCAATCGTGACCCGGCCATTTTTAAGATTGAAGGCGGGCGGTTTCCCCTCGCGGGGGGCAGTACTTCCCTTGAGCACGCCCGCCCAGTTTGAAGTGCCCGCCGGATCCCTGCGAAAGACCACGGCCGCATTTTCCAGGCCTATTTCCTTTATCTGCAGTCGGAACCGCAGCAGCGCGCTCAGTCGGGGCCTGATGCGGATCCGGCCGGCATGGAAAATCGCGCTGCTCCCCGGCGCCCTACGCACATCGAGCCCCTCCAGTGTGAGGCCGGAAAGAGGACGCAGTGACGCCGATCCGAGGTCTATGTCGGCGGCGAGGTGCTGCTCCAGAATGCTCTTGAGATTGTTCTTGAGTGCGGGGGGATAGAGGAAGAGGAAATAGCAGGCGCCCGCTGCCGCGAGAATCGCGCATGCCATGGTGATCAGTGAACGCCGCATTCTGGACATGGAACTATTGTAATAGCGGCGCGCGACAGGGCAAAGCGAAAAAGCGAGATGCGGGTAATGGGACAGTTATAGGGGGAATAAAAAGGTTATCCACAGATTTCACGGATTTTATTGAAAGGAATTTCAGCAGCTTTTGAATCTGTGTTAATCCGTGCCTGCACGCCGGAGTGCGTTTCGGTCGCCTACGCTCCAGAGCTTCAGCGACGGGGCGCACGCAGGCGTGTCAATCCGTGGATGAAAGAACACTATTTGCATGAATCCTCTGCCCCCACGCAACTGAGGCATTACGGATGCGGGGGGACCTCAGTTACACAGAGGGGCGCGTGTTGACTCAACTATGGGAAATAGGCGCGATAGAGTTCATGATAATATTCACCACGGAGACACGGAGCACACGGAGAAACATAACGGATTCTCAGTAGTTTCAGTGTCTTCAGTGGTTGAGCATTTTTACCACTGAAGCCACTGAATGCACTGAAGTAGCAAGGGGTAAAAGCGCCCCGGTGCTGTTCATGGATTTTCGGGAGGCGGGAAGGGTACAGGAGGCGCCCCGGTGCCTCCGGGCCGTGTCTCCATCCCCTCGGAGAATCTCTCTCTCCTGCCCTCCTGCCCGGATACAGGTGTCCTCTCCTGTCGAATGTCCCCGTATGCGGTCACTACAACCTTCTTCTGTTTCGGATGGTCGAGGTAGAAGACGATGTTCGTTCTCACCCTGCCGCTCGGCGCAGAGGGTTTTCCCGCCAGGGTGAATGTGTGCGAGGGAGAAGGAGTTGAGGACGGTTCCGGGCGGATCACGAAATCCTTGTTATCCACTTCGACCCGCGCCACTTTAAATGATTGCCCCTTGGTGTTGGAGAGGGTGATCGTCCGGCTGATCTCCTGGCCGGTGGAGAGGGGGCCAAGACTGATGCGGCTCGGCGCTGCCTCGATATCCCCCCGCACCGTAATCCGGACGGGTATCTCGATTTTGGGCTTTGCGGCGCAGTTTGTCGCGATGGTGATATTTTCGAAGTATCGCCCCGGTTCGATATCCGGCTTGAGGCTGATGTCGACGGAGTAGCGTTTCTTCCCGTTCTCGGGCGCCTCTTCTTTGACCTGGGTGTTGACAAGATTGAGGCGAGAGGTCACCTCTCCGAGCTTCAGCTCTTCTTCCATCGTCTGCGATATCTTTACCGTGCTCATGCTGACCGTATCCTTGGGCTGGAGGAATACACTGGAAGGCTCCACGCTCACCGGGGGGATGATAAACCCCTTGAGCGTGAGCGTCGCCCGCGGCTCGTTCGGGTCATTTGAGAGCACGTAGATCTGCCTGGTCTGCTGGCCCTGCCTGCCGCCCACGGTGAAAGTCGTCGTTACATCGCCTTTCCCGCCGGGCGGGATCACGTTCGCCGAGAGCAGTGCAGCGGTACAGCCGCAGGTGGTGTTTACCTTGTCGATTTTCAGGTCTCCCTTGCCTTCGTTGTGGAATTTAAAAACGTGCTCGACCTTGTCAGCTCCCATGAGTTTGCCAAAGTCATACACCTTTTCTTCAAAGACAATCTTTGGCTGCGTGCCCAGGGGGACCGCTGTCCGCTCCGGCGCGCCGGGCTCAACGGCTTCGGGGAGCGGTGCCTTCTTGAGTTGAGGGGGCGGCGCGGTCGCCCGGCGTCCCATGGCGATGATATTCTCAGGGGAAAGAAGATAGGCAGCGAGACAGGCGGAGATCACAAACACAATCCTCTTCATGCGGCAGTCCTCCTTCACGATGGTATGAGGGCGAAAACTATAGCACAGTAACGACAAATGTTCAAGCGGAGCGTATGACAGCGGAGCGTATTAAAAAACGTAATGGGTCAGTTATGGGGGGAATGAAAAGGTTATCCACGGATTTCACGGATTTTATTGAAAGGAATTTCAGCAGCTTTTGAATCCGTGTTAATCCGTGCCTGCACGCCGGAGTGCGTTTCGGTCGCCTACGCTCCAGAGCTTCAGCGACGGGGCGCACGCAGGCGTGTCAATCCGTGGATGAAAGAACACTATTTCCATGGATCCTTTGCCCCCACGTAACTGAGGCATTACTAAAAAATGCCATGCAGTGATCGCTCACACTCATCAGCTAATAAAGCATTACCTGAGGGGGTTACTCCCTGTATAATGGTTCTTCATGAAGGGGTTCATTGTTCTGCTATTCCTGCCCCCCCTGATGTTCTCTGGCGGTGGGGCCCTGTGCGGGGCGGGGGGGGTGGGCTCCGCCGAGGCTGAAGCCCACTACCAGCGCGGGCTCCGGTTGAAGAGCGGTGAAGAATATGACTCCGCACTCAAGGAGTTTGAGCACGCGATCACGCGCTCGCCGGATTTCATTCCGGCCCACCGCGAGTATCAGAATATCATGCTCGATTTCGGATTTCAGGAAGAGCTCGTACGCGATTATGGAGCGCGTGTGAGGAAGTGTCCGGTGAGCGCGGGGGTCCACTACCTCTATGGCAGGCTCCTCGATGACCCGACTCAGCAGGCCGGTGAATTTGAGAAAGCCCTCAGGATCGAGCCAAACTATTTCTGGGGGCATTATGGCAACGCAATGATCGCCCTTCGTATGGGGGGGAACAACCTCGCGAAAGCTGAGCTCACGAAGGCGCTGGCGATCGAACCTTCTTCCCCATCCGCCCGCTGGGCGATGGGGCTTGTCGAGTCGGCAATCGGCAGGCATGGCGCTGCAATCGGGATTTTCGAGCAACTGATTCAGGAGGATGCATATCACCGGGAGGCGTATCAGTCCGCGCTCTCCGAATGCGTGTTCCTTGAGCGGTGGGAGGCGGGGGGCATAATCAGCGAGCGGGCAGTGCGGCTCTTCCCCCGCAGCGCCGCGGTGCGTGCATACCGCGGCTACTTCCTCTCCAGGGCCGGCCAGCGCGGGGAAGCGATAGCGGCGTACGAGAAGGCGATTGCGATCGAGCCCCTGCCCTTTATTTTTATGCGGGACCTCAGGCTGCTGTACGTGAAAGAGGGGATGTATGGGAAGGCGATTGATCTCTGGAAGCGCTCGTTCGGAATGCAGATCGCATGCGGGGAGAACCGCCTCCTGCCGCTGTGGCGTCAGCTTGAAGGTGCTGCCGGGCGTGCCGCGAGTGCAAAGGATCCGGCGCGGCGCGGGGAGCTGGTAAGAGCATTTGTGGCGATGGGCTGGTGGGCTGAGGCGGCGGCGATTGACGGATCCTCTGAGATGAGCGGTGCGCCCGCCGCTCAAATGTTGACCGCGGGGGAGGGAGAGAGGCTCATCGCTCTCCTGAGCCGATATGGCAAGAGGCTCAGGACCGAGCTCGCGCAGAAGAAGAGACGCATCTCCTTCTCGGGCGCCGTGCGGGAACTTAAGGCGGCAATAGAAAAAGACCTGGGACGATCGCTGATTTCGCCCGGAGCTGTGTGCTCAGCCCCCGGGATCCGCTGGTTCGGGGGAAGCCTCGGGCGTCCGCAGCCGCTCCTGGATATACTGCGCGGCGGGAACCGGGAGATTATTTTTTTTGAAAATATC
>Ga0315291_10009327_pt1 | contig 12026 bp, 9 predicted proteins | sample YL17G12_20_MG_FD_203070 | JGI IMG/M metagenome (GOLD analysis project Ga0315291, IMG submission 203070) | Sediment microbial communities from Yellowstone Lake, YNP, Wyoming, USA - YL17G12_20 | ecosystem: Environmental > Aquatic > Freshwater > Lake > Sediment | place: USA: Wyoming | collected...
TAATCAAGAGCTCAAATGCGCCAAATCTTATAAGAATAGAGAAAAAGATAGATCAAGCATTAAAGAATATATTCGTTATGGATGACAGAACCCCAATTAATAAAGTTACCGAGGATCCAGGAAGGTTAAATGACATCTCTGATCCTGATAAATTTTTAAATGAAATAGATGAACTCTTTAGTGCTCATTTTTCTGACAAGAGATATTTTCGCTTAACTATAACCCCTATCAATTTAAAAAATAACCTTATAGATCCTTCTAATAAAGAATTTATGGAAATGCTTGCAAATCCTCCAAACCAGCGTTATTCGGGATGGAACATTATACCAGATTCTCAAATCCGCGTGGATTCCCTTGGATTACGAACCGTGAATTTTGACTACCATCACTTGAGACTTACTAAATCCGGGCACTTGGAATTCTGGACGCAAATAGATGAAGAATTTTGCGCGGAACAAAGAGAAGAAGATTTCCAAAAACATCCTAAATTTTATCCATATGCAGTAACAGAATATCCGGTAAGCTTTTTAAGATTTGCAAGATGCCTTTATGATAAGATTGGCCTGAAATGTTTCTTTAAATGGAGATTGCAATATTGGAATATAAAAGAGTGTATTCTTTTGCCCTATCATCCAGAAGCAAAAGATTATTTGGCTCCGCGTCAGCCTCTTGAATCATATCCATATGATAACTTTAAAAAGGAGGCTCAATTATTAAATAATTTTGAGCCCGACAAGAGTGCCTTTGTGCTAATTAAAGAACTATATCAAGCTTTTGGGTATACGGCGAGGCAAATTCCATTCTTTGATGAAGATGGAAAATTCAAAATAAATTAAGATTGGTAAGATTGGGGTCAACGCTTCACATTACACATAAGCCAATAAACAGTAAACAGTGCACGGTGAAGAGTCTTAGCGGATGCGCGGATGAATGCGCGGGTGTGGTCACCCACGCCCCTAGAGTCACAATTCGGGGGACACCATACTTAATTCACGGTAGAATGTCTAATTAGGTATGGTGTCCCTTTAATTCTGCTCCCACCGCTGGCGATATTCCGCCAGGTAATTATCTAACGTCTTCTGATAGCTCATCTGCACGGAGGGATCGCGCTGCCAGCGGACGGAGATCTCGGAGGTTTCCGGTCCGATCGGGATTACCCGGTTTTGGATCTCCACCGGCCGGCCGTTGACCAAGACTTCAGTGGCCGTGACGTAGAACGGCAAATGGACCAGGACCGCCTGCGGCCGACGGCGGAATTCGGGTTGGAAACGGATCACAGCGCCTTGCTCTGAGGAAACCACCTCCAGGCGGACCGGGCCGAAATAAGTCGGCGCGTTCTCGAACCGGATCACGTCCCCCGGCTTGGTCCATTCCGGCGAGAGGGCGGACAAGAGGTGCAGGGTCTCCCCTTCCTCGCGCACTAACATATTCCGAAGCAGAGTATTCAAAAGCGCCGCATACCAGCCGTGGGGCGTGAAGTTGCACACCTGGACGCCGAACGGGGCGTAGCAATAGTCGCGGCCGTCCCAGGGGAACACGGTCCATTCAAAGCCCTCGTGGCAGGAGCCGGTGTGGACCAGCATGGCGTAGAGATCGCGGAGCGCCAGCTCCTGCTCGCCCCGGCGCAAGGCCATCTCGCTCAAGCGCTCGGTCACGTAATGGTGCATGGAATTCTGGTAAGTGGCGATCCCCTCGGCCATGTGCTCGGCCCGGTAGTGGGTGAAAGTCTGGGTGATCAGCGGATCAAAGGGATCGAGGAACCCTTCGGGAAAAACCTCAAACAGGTTGCCCCAGTCAATGCCGCCCTTCACGTCCAGGCCCGGGGGGATCAACCCGCCCCGCTGCTCCGCCACCTCGCGCAACAAATTCAGGAGGTGCTGCTGAAAATGGTCGCGCACTTGCTGGAAATGTTTTACCGCGGCTTCCTCGCCCGCGGCCTGGGCAATGGTGACCGCCGCGTTCAGGCCGGCCAGCGCCCAGAAGTTGTGGCCGGTGTAATGGCCGATGAGCATCTCGTTGTCCAGGGCATTGGTCCGGGGCATCAGACCCCACTTGTCCTCGGCGCTTGCCTGCTCGAACCAGCTCACTGCCCGCTCGACCGCGGGAAAGATCTCGCGGGCGAAGTCGGCGTCGCCGGTGAGGCGGACGTGCTCGCCGAAGGCCCAGAGGGCCTGGCCGAAGCCATCCAACTGGCCTTTTTGGGAGAGGAAGTTGCCGCTTAAGTCCTGGTATTTGAGGAAGTGGCGGAGTTCCTTCTCGGCGATATCATGGAAGCCCCAGAGGTCGAACATGCGGGCGAAGAAGGCGCCGTCGCGGAGCCAAAAGCGGTTGTATTGGAAGCGGTTGACGTGCTGCTCGATCTCGTTGTCGGAGAGGATGTTCATGGTCATGAGGTTGTGGACGCGGTAGGATTTGCTGGCGTCGGCGACTTTGGCCTCGGGGAGCGAGAGGGCGGCGCCTTGGGCCAGGAGCTTATCCCAGTAGCTCTCGAAGCGGGCCAGGCGCTCGTCAAAGCCGGCCGCGATCAGCTCTTCCCGCCGGGCCGCCTCCAGGGGGAAGTGGGGCAGCTTGAAGACGAGCCGGGCCTGCCCGCCGGGCTTAAGCGATACTGCATAGACCGCCAGGCCTACCGGCCGGTCCGGCTGGCGGTTGTGAAAAGGCTCGGAATAGGTTTGATCCAGCCGAGCCAGCTTGAGCGAGGGGTTGGTGCCCCAGGCATAGATGATCTTGCCGTCGCGCCAGGCCGCGCTCTCCTTCATCTCGTAAGCCCAGCGGCCGGAGAATTTCTCCTGGATCATTTGCGGAGGCCGGTGGTCCCCCCCGCCGAAGCTGAAACCCACCCCGAACCGGCTCTCCGCCTCTTGGGTCCCTTCGTTCTGGGCCAGGACCCGGATGAAATTCACCGGCGGGGAGTTCATTTCTTCTCCCAGCCAGAACTGGAAAGCCTCGATCTGGAACTGGATGCCGTCCCGTTCCACTTCCATCTGCACGCAAGGCAGGTAGCCGCGGCGGAGCGTGCGGATCCGCTGGTTAATAGGTTGTAAAGGGTCCCCGGCGAAAAAGATCAGCTCCGCGGCGCCGGTGTAAAGGCGGCCTTCCGGCGTGACCTGGGTGGCGAAGACGTTCTCCGAGCGGTTCCGGATCATGTCGGTCAGGCCGGCCGGCCGCGTGACCTCCGGCGCGGTAACCCGGCCGGGCAGGCCGAGCTGCTGGCTGGGCTTGACGAAGTAGGAGAAGGGTCCGGCGGGATCGTCCAGGCTCGGGTCCAGCAGGGGCTGGGGCCGGATGGTCAAGACCTCGTGGGATGCGTGACCCATCACGTTCGTTTTCACCCGGTCGGAAACTCGGGCATGGGGAAGCGGCTCCGCAGCTCTCCGCCCTGGCAGAGGAAAAGACAAGAGCACCCCAAGCAGGATTGCGCCCCACCGGCCGGCACCATTCATAGGCATTTCCCCTTTCCGAAAATTCCGCGGCCCCATCATAACATGATTTGACAATCTCGCCATCGTTCTCTTAAGATGAGGCCACTGAAGAGAAATGCCGAAAGGATGAAGGGTGAAGGATGAAAAAAAATAAACCGAGCAGCGTTTGGATGGGGATTGCCTTGTTGGGGGTCGCGGTTTTAGGCCTGGGGAAGGAGCAGTCAGCGCCGGCCGAGTATGAGATCCGGGAGGCGGACGGAATCCCTTACCTGTTCATGAACGGGATCCCTTACTTCACCCGCTTCCAGGAGACCGACCATCCGGTGCTCGACCTCTCGGGAACCTGGAAATTCAAAGCCGACCCGGAAAATCGGGGTCTGGCCGAGCAATGGTTCGCGCCGGAGCTGAATGAAGCGGACTGGAAAGACCACCCGATTCCCGGCTCCTGGCAGGCCGTGTTCCCGGAGCTCTTGGAATACATCGGCGCGGGCTGGTATCGCCGGAGCTTCACGGTCCCGGCCGCGTTCGCGGGAAAGTTCAACCGCCTGGTGCTCGACGGGGCCGGGTTCCACACCCGGGTCTTCTTGAACGGCGAAGAGATCGGCCGTCATGCCGGCAATTATTCGCGCTGGTCGCTGGATGTCTCGAAGAATTTGAATTATGGCGAGCCGAACTCGCTGGTCCTTCGGATTGATAACCTGCTCGGCTATTCCGACGCGCCGCCGCGGCTGTGGCAAGGGTCGCGCCTGGGCTGGTGGGAATATGCCGGGATCGGCCGGCTGGTCCAGATCGAGTCCGCGCCGGCACAGACCATTTGCAAGCTGGCGGTGAGCGCGGAGCCGCGGCCGGACGGTTCCGGCCGCATCCGCATTGAAGGCCTGGTCTATAATGCCGCGGGCCGACCGGTCCAGGCCGAACTTTCGACCCGGCTCACCGATCCGGAGCGCAACCCCATGGTCCTCTTCCCGGCGGAAACCCTCATGCTCCCGGCGAAAGGCGTGGCCGGCTTCAAGCTGGAAGGGAGCCTGCCGGAAGCCAAGCCCTGGTCGCCCGATGCACCGAGCCGCCGCTACCGGCTCTCTCTGCTGGTGTCGGGACCGGAGGGTTCGGAGCGGCAGGCGCTCGAGATCGGCTTTAAAAAGTTTGAGGCGCGCGGCGCGGCGCTGTATTTGAATGGTAAGCCCTATTACATCCGGGGGATCAACCGGCATGAAGACGACCCGGCGACCGGCCTCTTTCAGAGCGACGCGCGGATGGAAGAAGACATCGCGCTGCTCAAGGACTTGCGCGTGAACCATATGCGGATGGCCCATTACCCCAACGACCCGCGCTGGCTCGACCGCATGGATCAGGAGGGCTTCACCATTTGTGAGGAGATCCCGCTCTACCAGACGGCCATGGGGTTTACCAAGTATGGTGAGACTTTTTTCCTGGGGGCGCGGGAAAAGGAAGAGGCGCCGGCGGGGGTGGAGCGGCGTTCTCCTTTCGGGCTGATCCACCAGCAAGCGGACGAGAAGCTGATTCAGAATGCCATCCAGCAGGAGTTGGAAACGATCGAGCGCGACCGCAACCACCCCAGCATTGTGATGTGGTCGGTGGGCAACGAGAACATGACGCTCGGCTTTTTCCCGTCCTCCCGGAAAATGCACCAACGGGTGATCGAGGCGGTCCGCCGCTTTGACCCGGACCGGCTGGTCACCTTCGCCGTCATCACTTCCGTTGGCCACCTTTCCCCTCGTTTTGAAGGAGTGGCCGACCTGGCTGACGTGATTTCGATCAACGAGTATTACGGCTGGTATTACGGCGAGATGGAACAGCTGGGACCCTACCTGGACCACATGCACAAGAAGTGGCCGCAGAAGCCCATTTTGCTTTCGGAGTTCGGGGCGGACGCGGTCCCGGGCAAGCATGCGCCGGCCGGGGCGGAGCCGGAGAAGTTCACCGAGGAATATCAGGTCAAGATGCTGGAGCACGTCTGGTCGGAAATCCGGAAAAGGGACTTCATGGTGGGCGGCATGCCCTGGGTCTTTGCCGACTTCCGGGTGGGATGGTTCGGCGACATGCACCCGACCTATCACATGAACGAGAAGGGCGTGCTGACCTACCGGCGGGAGAAGAAGCTCGGATATAAAGCGCTAAAAAGCGTTTATGAGGATATTGAGGTAAGTGGTTCCAAGAGGTAGTTGCTTTGGAATAAAGTTAGGAGGAGAGACATGTTTAGGATCAAAAGAGAAGGCTCAAAGATTCAAGCACAAGAATTTACCGTGATCGGAGCAAAGGAATTGGAAATTATTGAGACTTGCATTAAGAATGGAACGACTGGCCTCGATTCCCCCTCACCCCCTCCCCTCTCCCCCAGCGGGGGAGAGGGGAGGGTGAGGGGAGCAATGTTCCATTAATTTGACGAAACTCAATAAGTGCCGACAGCAGATTAGGCCGAGAGAATGAAAAGTCTGGTTAATCTTCCTCTTTTAAAAGGCGGCTGAACCAAAGCGCGACGGCGGCAGGGTTGATTTGCTTGACGGCGCGTTCAAGGTCGCGGCGATGCACCACGCGGAGGATGATGACCTCCTTTCCGACCGGGAGGAAGAGGGAGCGGTAGTCGCCGGTTTTGATCTCCCAATAGGAGCAGCCGGCCAAGGGTTTGATTTTGCCCGCCGGCCAAGGCGGAGATTCCAGGATTTCCAGATCGGCCAGGATGCGCTCGGCTTCGCGCCGAGGCAATTTGAGCCAATCGCGCTCGGCGCGGGGAGCAAATTTGACGGTTCGTTTATCCATGCCGCCGGCCGACTTTCCGCCTCATCTCCGCCAGGGTTTTGCCTCCCTTCGCTTGATACTCCCGGTAGGCTTTATCCAACTCCGCCAGCAGGGTGGGATGATGGGCGATGATGAAGTCCTCCAAGGTGTCTTCATCGAGCGGGATGAGCGCGGCCGCGGGCTTGCCTTTCCTGGTGACGACCACTCCTTCACGCTTGAGTTCTCTCAGCACCTTAGAAGGGTTGATCTTCAATTCGCGGAGAGTCACAAATCTCATTTTTCTTCTCCTTGTAGCCCATCCGGACTACATCTAAACTTAACCTCAAACCGCGCCTTCTGTCAAGTGCGCGGGCTTTCCGGGTTACGACCTGATCCGCTTAAGGCTTCAGTCGAGTCCTGATCTCGGAGAGGCGAGAAGGGAAGTCGGAAATAAGGCCGTCCACGCCTAAATCCAGCAGGCGCTGGATGTCCTTTGGCTCGTTCACGCCCCAGGGCAGCACCTTGGCCTTAATTTTTTGCGCATAAGCCAGGAACGCTTGATCCACTTGCGCCGGCTGGGGATGAAGAGAGAAGGGGAGCGCCAGGGGCCGGAACCAGATGCGACGCAAAGGCGCATAAAAATCCTGCAAGTAATTGCAGCCCACTTTTAATCTTGAATCCAGGGCCTGGACCCGCCGCACGATGAAGGGGTTGAAGCTGGAGAGGATCACGTTCTCGAAGAGCTTCCGCTCCTGAAGCAGCCGGACGATTTGCTCCTCGATGCCGTCGGTGCGGATGCTCCGGCCCTTGATCTCGATGTCCAGCCACATCCTGCTCCCGAACTGGTCCAGGACTTCCTCCAGGCGGGGGATGCGCTCGCCCGCGAACCGGGGGGAGAAGTAGCCGCCCACGTCCAGGGTTTTCAGCTCCGAGTAGGTATAGGACTTGACCCGGCCGTGGCCAGGGATCAGCCGGCGGAGCGTCAGGTCATGAGCGGCCACGATCTCGCCGCTTTGGCAGCGGAGCACGTCGAGCTCGATCCCGTCCATGCCCAGCTCCAGCGCGCGCTGGAACGCGGGCAGGGTGTTCTCCGGCGCTTCCCCGGCCGCGCCCCGGTGGCCGAAGCAAAGCGGGCGTGGGTTCATCATGAAAAAAATCTCTCACCACTAAGACACAAAGGCACTAATAAAAAAGCTCCAGGATCATTTTATCTTTTTCGTGTCTTTGTGCCTTTGTGTTTCAGCGCTTTTTGCTCGATCTCCGCGATCATCTCGACCGCGACGGTGGCGTCGGAGGGGAGCACGGGCACGCCCAGGGTCATGCGGGTGTGTCTTCCCCGCTCGCCGAAGACCTCGACCATCAGCTCGGAGGCCCCGTTCATCACTTCGGGCTGGCCGATAAACCCGGGAACCGAGGCCACGTGGCCGGTCAGGCGGACGATGCGCTTGACCCGGTCGAGGTCGCCGATCTCGGCCTTGAGCACGGCCAGGCAGTTGAGCGCGGCCAGGCGGGCGCCTTGCTTGGCAAAGCCGACCCGGACCTCGGTGTCCACCTTGCCTTTCACCGCCATGCGGTCGCCCTCGCGCGGGAGCTGGCCGGAGATAAAGACCAGGTTGCCCACGGTCAGGGCCGGCACGTAAGCGCCCATGGGCGTGGGCGGAGCCGGCAGAGTGATTCCCAGCTTGGACAGTCGCGCTTCGATCTTTGCCATGATGATCCCCCTTGATCGAAATGGCATCATTATACGCTACTGTGATCCCTTGACAAGCCGGGGCGAGGTGGGCCAAGATAGGCTGGCTCGGGACCGCGGCCGGGGAAAATCGGGAGAAGCGCCGCGGCCCGTTCCGAGCATGAAAAGCAGGGAGGCGTGAGATGCTCTACGACCATTACGATTTCGAGTCCCGCTACCAGGTGGTGGACGGCTACCGGATCCATTACGTGGACGAGGGCAAGGGCGAGACCTTGCTCATGGTCCACGGCAACCCCACCTGGTCTTACCTCTACCGCCACTTCATCCGCGACCTGCGCTCGGACTATCGCTGTATCGCGCTCGACCACCTCGGCTTCGGATATTCGGACAAGCCTTGGCTCGCCGACTACAGCATGCGCGCGCACATCATGCGGCTGAAATCCTTTGTGGACCAGCTCGGGCTTAAGGACATCACCTTCGTGGGCCAGGACTGGGGCGGGATCATCGGTCTGGGCTGGGCGGTTTATCACAAGCACCTGGTCAAGCGCCTGGTCATCCTCAACACCGCCGGCTTTGCGCCCGTGTTCCGGGAGATGGCGAAGAGAAAGGGGCCGGTGCCCTGGGCTTTCCCCATGCTCTGGGCCTTGAAGATCCCGATCCTGGGCGAGATCTTTGTCCAGGGGCTCAACGGCTTTGCCAAGTATCTGATCCCGCTGGCCACCTATCACCGGGAGCGGCTGACGCCGGAGGTGATGCGGGGCTACCTGGAGCCTTATCCGACCTGGGGCTCGCGCCGGGCGCACCTCAAGTCGGTGCGGCAGATCCCCATGCTGCCCACCCACCCCACCTGGCAGCTCCTGCGCGATATCGGGATGAACCTCCGGGGCTGGCCCGTGCCCACCCAGATCATCTGGGGCATGAAAGACCCGGTGTTTGTGCCGTGGTTTGCCGACAAGTTCGAGGAGCTGCTGCCCAACCACCGTCCCACCTTGCGCATCCCGGACGCCAGCCATTTCCTGCAGGACGACACCCCCGCGCCCATCATCGCCAAGATCCGGGAATTTCTCAGCTCGGCTGAGCTCGCCGCAAGCCGCCAGTCCTAGCGAGCCCCAAATCCTGGTGTCCAGGTTCAGATACATGGTAAACACCCGGCCTTCCTGCCAATGCCGATGGGCATCGGAACCTCCGGATAGAGAAAGGAAGACGAATGTCCGCCAACCCTGAGAACCCGGCCGGCGGGACCGACGCCGTCGGCCCGGACCGCCGGAGGCTCTTGAACGCGCTCCTGGGCGGGAGCTTTTTGGCCTGGGCCGCGGTGGTGATTTATCCGGTTATCCGCTACTTGCGACCGCCGGCGGAAAGCGGCGGCGCCAGCGAGAGCCCGCTCAGCGACGAGGACAAGCACAAGGTCCAGGAGGAGAGCTTTGTCATCATCCGGCTGGGCACGAGCCGGGTGATTGTGTTTGAGGATGCCCAGGGCAAACTGAAAGCGCTCTCGGCCGTGTGCACCCACGAGGGCTGCACCGTGACCTATAAGAAGAGTGAAGACCTGATCTGGTGCCCCTGCCACAACGGCAAGTTCACGAGCGACGGCCGGGTGATCTCGGGGCCGCCGCCCAAACCCCTGGTGGCTTACAACGTGACCGGCGACCCGGTCGGCGCCGTTACCGTTTCCCGGCAAGGAGCCTAAGCGATGTCTGCGAACCCCTCCCCCGCGGCCGGACCGGGTTCCGAGCCTGGCAACCCTTTCCAGGGCAGCATCCTGGAACACCCCTGGTCCTGGCTGGACCAGCGCTTCCACCTCCAAGACCTGGTCGCCTTCGTCCGCCACAAGGAGGTCCCCCTGGGCGGGGATACCATCTGGTATTACTTCGGGGGCGTCACCCTTTTCTTCTTCTTGATCCAGATTGCCACCGGGATGCTGTTGCTCATGTATTACCAGCCCGGGGAGGCGAGTTCCTTTGAAAGCATGAAGTATCTGGTCGGCGTGGTTCCCTTCGGCTGGCTGATCCGCAGCATCCACTGCTGGTCGGCCCACCTGATGATCATCTCCCTGCTCGTGCACATGCTCAGCGTATTTTTCACCAAGGCCTACCGCCAGCCGCGGGAGGTCACCTGGTTCACCGGGCTCGGGCTTTTGGGCCTGGCCCTCACCTTCGGCTTTTCCGGCTACCTGCTGCCCTGGAACGAGCTCGCCTTCTTCGCCACCGCGGTGGGCACCGACGCGGTCAAGTCCGTCCCGGTAATCGGCCAATGGCTGCTGGAAGTGATGCGGGGCGGCCCGGAGGTCACCCTCAACACCCTTTACCGCTTCTTCGCGCTCCACGTCTGCATCCTGCCTTTGGCCACCTTCGGCCTGGTCGGGCTGCACGTGTTCCTGGTCCAGCGCCAGGGCATGTCCGAGCCGATTCCCCACGCGCAAGGCGGCAAGCCCCGCCGGCTCCGCTACATGCGCTTCTTTCCCAACTTTACCCTGCGCGACCTGCTCCTCTGGGTGGTCTGCCTGAACGCGCTCGCCATCCTCGCGGTCTTATTGCCTTACGGCCCCGGTATTCCCGGCGCGGAGTGGGAGCTGGGGGTCAAGGCCGATCCGCTGGCGCCCGCTTACCCCGGCATCCGGCCCGAATGGTATTTCCTTTGGATCTACCAACTGCTCAAGGAATTCCCCTCCCACTTCCTGGGCCTGGAAGGGCCCCAGGCCTGCCTGCTCCTGGTCAGCGCGCTCGTCGGGGTTTGGGCGATCATCCCGATCCTGGATCGAAGCGCCGCGCAAAACCGCCCCAGCCCGGCTTTCAGCGACTTCGGCGTCGGCGTCATCCTCTTCCTGCTTTTCCTCATGCTCAAAGCCTGGAACCTGGGCTTTGCGCCGGAAAAGGGAACGGACCCCTCCGCGGACCCGATCCAAGCCCTTCTGATCGCGCGCAATGCCGGCCTGGCCGTGCTCGGCCTGGGCGCGGCGCTGATCGGGTTCCGGCGCCTGGTCCTGAAAACGAAATACTTCTACCTCTCCTCGCTCGTCCTGCTCCAGGCGATCTTGCACGGCCTGGTCGGAATTTCTTACCTCGCCGCCACCGGCATCTGCCTGCTCCTGCTGGCGGCGGTGCTGGCCGCGACCTGGGCCCGCTGGCCCGGCCGGACCGCGGCTTTTCTGATCCTGGCCTGGCTGGGCTTGAGCCTGGCTCCGGCCGGCGCCCGGGGCCAGGAGCCGGCCGCCTCTCCGGGGGCGGTCGAGGGACAAACCATCCCGGAAGCCGACTGGCCGGCTTCGTTTCAAAAACTAATGCAGGCCCGGCCGGAGGGGAAGCCGGTCTTGAGCGAGGACGCCCGGGCGCGGTTCCGCAATTTCGCGGGTTTTGTCCAGAAACTCTTTTTCCGGGGCGCCGAGTCCGGGCTTCTCTCCTCGCCGCAACAACTCCAAAACCTTCTCACCCTGGAGACCGATGACCAGCAGTTGGCGGTGCTGCTCTCGGACAACTGCGTGCTCTGTCACTCCAATCCGGACCAGCAGGACAACTCCACCCTGTTCCGGCCCCGCCAGGACCCGGCGGACCCTTACCGGTTCCTGGACTTGCGCGAGGTGGTGGCCGACGTGCATTTCCGCCGCGGCCTGCTGTGCTCCGGCTGTCATGGCGGGACCCCGCAGGTGAAAGAGATGGTCCCGGAGATTTACAACCGCTGGCCCAAGGCCGCGGTGCGCCGGACCGACCGGACCTGGATTCCGGCGTTTTGCACCCAGCGCTGCCATGCGGTGCCCGAGTTCATGCGCCGGTTCAATCCGGACCTGCCGGTGGACCAGATGCTCAAGTATGAGCAGAGCAAGCACGGCGAGCTGCTGCTCAAGAAGCACGACTCGAAAGCCGCCCAGTGCCTCTCCTGCCACGGGGTGCACGGCATCCGCCGGCCTACTAGCCCGATCTCGCGGGTGAACCCGCGGAACCTCCCTTCTACCTGCGGCTACTGCCACGCCAGCCCCGAATACATGAAAGGCTACACCAAGGACGACGGCAAGACCCCTTTGCCCACCGACCAGCTCGCGCTCTATAAGACCTCGGTCCACGGCCAGGCGCTCCTCCTGCGCCGCGACCTGGGCGCTCCGGCCTGCAACGGCTGCCACGGCAACCATGCCGCGGCGCCGCCCCAGGTGCAAAGCATCGCCCAGGACTGCCGGAGGTGCCACG
>Ga0315291_10009333_pt1 | contig 12021 bp, 11 predicted proteins | sample YL17G12_20_MG_FD_203070 | JGI IMG/M metagenome (GOLD analysis project Ga0315291, IMG submission 203070) | Sediment microbial communities from Yellowstone Lake, YNP, Wyoming, USA - YL17G12_20 | ecosystem: Environmental > Aquatic > Freshwater > Lake > Sediment | place: USA: Wyoming | collected...
GAGACCCGGCCTCATCCCAGGCCTTTTATGGCGGAGAGAGAGGGATTCGAACCCTCGGTATCGCTTTGGGCGATACACGCGATTTCCAATCGCGCCCCTTCAGCCTCTCGGGCATCTCTCCCCAAACATGTATGGCGGAGAGGGTGGGATTCGAACCCACGGTCCCTCGTGAAAGGGACAGCCGATTTCGAGTCGGCCCCGTTACGACCTCTTCGGTACCTCTCCTAACGCCTTACCTGAAAGAAAGTCTTCAACAAGGTGCCGCACTCTTCCTCGAGCACCCCCGGTATTACCTCAGGCCTGTGGTTGAGTTCCAGGTCAAAGGCATTCACCAAGGAACCGGCAGCCCCATACCGTTCATCCCGTGCGCCGAACACAAGGCGGGCTATCCGCGCATGTACGATCGCACCGGCACACATCAGACAGGGCTCCAGGGTCACAATGAGGCTTGCCTCCGAGATCCGGTAATTCCCCACTGTTCGAGACGCTTCCCGGAGCACCACGAGCTCGGCATGGGCAGTCGGATCGGAGTCCTTGATCACCCGGTTGTGTCCCTTGAATATCCTACCGTCTACAATGAGCACGGCCCCGACCGGTACCTCTCCCTCTCTGGCCGCTTTTTTCGCCTCTTCAAGCGCTTTTCTCATCAAAGAACTATCGTCAAGTCGGTGCATTATCATCAAGTCCTCGCCAAGTCAAGCCTACCTTCCTTCTCAAAACAGGATAAGGAGGTCTCTAGGGGACATACCAGGGAAGATAGACCAGGATGCTTCGAAAGGACGCATCGGGTTGTATCCCCTGCTTATCCAAGAGATTCTTCCAGTGCCTGCCGTCCTCCAGGAGCGTGTCGATGGCCACGGTTTTTATCAGCTTTCCGTTGCACATCACGTCCGCTACGGTAAGCCATGAGTTCTCAGGGTATCGCTGCGCCACGGAAGTCCCTGCATTTTCGAGCGTAGGGACATCGGCCAGGTAGACGATATTCCCCTGCGCATAGAAGGATATCCACTCCCGGTTGGAAACAACATCCTGATGCGGCCCGAGGCGGGAATGGATCCATAGCCCGGTCTCCTTACGTGCCAATCTGTCATCATCCGGGGGCTTGAAGGCCTGGCCAGCCCAGATAAAAGGCAGGGCAGCCACGGTCAGGATCGCGAGGTATTTTAAGGTCCGCCGGGTGGACTGCCAGGCCCGCACGATTTCGTAGGCCGCGACCGGTATGAGCCAGAGGGCCGGAGCTAGAATATAGCGGTCGGAGCTCAGAGGGGAGTATTGCCACCCGATGCCGATGCAGAGCAGGAAATAACCCGCCAATACGAAGAGGTAGTGACGAGTGTAGGATGTCATACGGAAATGATATACACCCACCAAACCGAACAGGGGCATAACGTACTGGGAAATGCCCAGGAATTGGAGAACCATGCGTGCGCTTGCGTTTCCTACCTGGAGGGGATTCTGGTAGGACTTGTGAAAGTAAGCGATTAGGCTTCCAAGAGCAAAACTCCGGCGGAAGAGCGGGATGTCCGGTCTCAGATAATACAATGCCAATAAGGTGCAGGCAGGGACCAGCACGATCATTGATCTCCAGCCCAATCCTTCCCGCTGGTGAAAAACCCACAGTAGGAGCCAGGACCCCAGGAAGATGAGCGCTGTACTTCTGACCATAGCCCCAGCGAGGAGGATCACCGCCCCCAAGGATAGATAGAATGCTTTCCACGGCTGGGAAACGATTCCCTTGAGGATGAAATAATTGCCCCAGATAATGATACACACCAACAACGACTCCTTCAGACAATCCACAGAGTTGTGCAGCAATTGCTTGTTCGCAAGGAAAAACAGAACGCTCAGAAGCGCCATAATTCTGTCCTTCAAGAGCTGCTCCGTAGCCTTGTACATACCGAGGGAGCCCAGGACATAACAGCTCGCGGATATCAGGCGGCCTGCTGTCTCGGGGACAAGGCCGGAAATCTTGGAGAGAACGAAGATCAGGGTCTCATAGAGGGGGAGCGGGAACAGGGGTTGGTAAGAACCAAAGAGCGCCTCATGGAAGCGGCCTTCGAGTAAGAGGGTCGCAACAGGTACATAGAGATGGGCGCCATCGCGGGCAATGATATCATAATTCGTCCAACCGGGGATAAGGGCTATGACGGCCAAGCAGAGCACCCCACCTGTGATGTAGGGCTGTGGCAAATGTTCGATGGCGTTTCGCATGGAGAGGGCGTCCATGAGTCTAGCTTTCAGCACGTTCTGATCAAACATGGATTAGGTGAGAGGGTGAATATTTTTTCTGGCACGCCTATTTTATGCTCACGAGAAGATGCGATCCACATATTTCCGCACCGGTGCGCCGGCGGAGAAAGGTGGACAGGTCGTGCAATGGTTCTGAGCTTCTCATCCACAAGGGTATCGGATGAGAAACCATGGGGATTTCTTCCTACTCTCTATTCCCTATGCTTTTGGGGAGGGGGTTGCCCTGGTAGGCGGGGACCAGAGTTTTTAATATCTCCAGGGCGGCCTTATGATCGTTTGAGTCTTTGACCAGCACTTTGAACCGTTCGATGCCTTCATAGAGGAGGCGTTCATCGATCGGCTTGGCATTCTTGCAGATCTTGATCTTGTCATAGGCGGTATCCATGACGCCCTCGCCCGCGATGAGCAACTCCTCGTAGAGCTTCTCGCCGGGTCGCAAGCCGATGAACTCAATGGCGATGTCCTTATCCGGTACCAAGCCAGCCAACCGAATCATGTTGCGCGCCAGATCGACGATCTTGACAGGCTGACCCATGTCGAGCAGGAATAGCTCGCCGCCCTTGCCGATCGCACCGGCCTGGAGCACAAGCATCACCGCCTCGGGGATTGTCATGAAATAGCGCATCACCTCGGGATGGGTCACAGTTACCGGCCCGCCTACGGCTATCTGCCGCTCGAACAGGGGTACGACGCTGCCATTGCTTCTCAGCACATTTCCGAAACGCACCACCACAAATTTCGTCCCGCTGTAGTTTATATTCTGGACTACCATCTCGGCCACCCGTTTCGTAGCTCCCATGACGGAGGTAGGGCGTACCGCCTTGTCAGTCGATATCATGACGAACTTCTCGACTTTATACCGGCAGGCGACACAGGAGAGCTTATAGGTCCCCAAGATGTTGTTGTTGATGGCATCCAGGGGTGTCATCTCCATCATGGGCACATGTTTATAGGCCGCTGCGTGATAGACTACCTGGGGTTTGAACCGTTTAAAGATATGGTCGAGCCCCTTGAAGGTCCTGATATCGCCTATGCAGGGAATGACTTCGGTGTCGCTGGGATTCTGCTTGAGCTCCATGTCGATGTTGTACAACGGGGTCTCTGCATTATCGAGCAGGATGAGCATTCTGGATCCGAATCCCAGGATCTGCCTGGCAAGTTCGGAGCCGATCGATCCGCCGGCCCCCGTTACCAGGACCGTCTTGCCCTCTAGTTCTTGCCGCATGACGCCCATATCTAGACTGATTGGTTCCCGTTCGAGCAGATCCTCAACCATGATATCCCGCAAATGATTCGCTATCGCTCCGTTGATTCGCTCGGTGATGGAGGGGATCACACGGAAGCGCACTCCCAGGCCAGTACAGGCCTCGATCAATTCCTTGATTTGGTACCCGTGCAGCTCCGGGGCGGTGATAAGGATATCGTCGATTGAATAATACCCGACCAGATCGGGAATATCCGGGAGGGACCCTAGGATGGGTACACCGTTTATCCTCATACCCTTATGGGTGTCTACCTCATCGATGAAGCCCACCACCTTGTATTTCGGATTGCTGTTCCCATGCAACTCCCGCAGGAGCCTCTCAGCTAAGGGGCCGGTCCCCATAACGATGACCTTGCGGCATTCATGCTTGATCCTACGCCAGAAGATGATGTCATCAAAGAAAATCGCATGTGTCTGATAGTACAGCCTGATCATCAGTCTAAGTCCGCCGATAACCACGATAGTGAAGATGAAGTCTATCAGGACGACAGAGCGCGAAATACCGACGAAATGGTACCGTCCGGCCAGGTAAACGACGAAAAGCAGCGTCCCCAGGGCAGCCCCTTTTATGGCATTGATCAGATCGTTGATGCCAGTATAGCGCCACATGCCTCGGTACATGCCGGAGAAGAATAAGCTGATGATCTTGCATAGCAGGAGAGGGATGATCGTGACGCTCAGGATATGCCAGTTGGGCTCATCGATCTTGCCGTCAAATCTAAGCCAGTAAGCTACATAATAGGAGACGCCAAGCAATACGATATCGGCAACAAACATGATCAAGAAATTTTTCCGCATTATCGTTTTCACAGGATGAATCCCACCTAATATGTGCAATCTATAAGTACGATTAGGCGATAAGTTCCCATAGTGTAGTTACAATGTATTCCAGCTCTGTCTCTGTTAACAAGGAGTAGATCGGCAACGAAAACGTGCCTGCCCAGATTCGCTCGGCATTATGAAAATCCTCTGCCCGCAGGCCATAGCGTTCCCGATAGTACGTCATCCGGTGTAGCGGCTTATAGTGAACGGATGTACCAATGCCTCGCTCTGCAAGCAATCTGATCATTTCATTCCGCGAATGCCTCGCCTCAGATTTCAAGATGATGGGAAACAAATGCCAGGAATGATCCCTAAACTGACAATGCATGAGTGGAACATCAATCATAGAGAGCCCCTTCAAACGATCCATGTAAAAGCGAGCACAATGTTCCCGTGCAACTCGCATAGACCCCGCCCGTTCCATTTGAGCCAGCCCAATCGCCGCATTGACATCCGGCATGTTATACTTGTAACCTGGTGCAACTACATCGTATTCCCAGGAAGGTTTCGGTGTGCTGAACCGGTTCCATATGTCACGGTCAATGCCATGCAATCGCATCACCCTCACGCGGTGAAAGATTGCCTCGTCATTCGTTACAAGCATACCGCCCTCTCCCGTTGTCATTGTCTTGTTGGCGTAGAAACTGAAGCAGGTGATATCGCCAAAGGTTCCGATGAACCGGCCGCAGTGCCGTGTTGGGTAAGCATGTGCTGCATCTTCGATCACCCGTACTCCATGCCTGTGACAGATGTCAAGGATTCCCTCACCGCGCTCATTCATTAGCTCCGCCGCCTGTCCTCCAAAATGCACAACTATAACCGCTTTTGCCTCAGGATACAGCTTCAATCCTCTATCGACAATCTCTGGAGTCAACAGCGAACTACCATATTCAACATCCAGAAAAACTGGGTCAGCGTCAAGGTAACGGATCACCTCAGCTGTTGCAGTAAAAGTCATGGTTGGTACCAATACTTTATCACCTGGCCCGACTCTGATCGCCTCTAAGGCAAGATGCAACGCTGATGTACATGAATTCACGGCACAAGCGAATCTAGCGCCAAGAGCCTCAGCGAATTTGGTTTCTAGTTCTAAAGCCCGTCCCGCAGTCGTCAGCCAACCACTTTCTAGAACGTCCTGCACATATCTGAGTTCATTCCCGGAACAATCGACTTTGGAGAAGGGGATGCGATACATACGAACCAACCAATCTTAGATTTTCACACGGGCTTATGGAAAACCGCATGAATCTGTATCATGGCAAACAGTCAGCGAAACAAGGCGACAAATGTTTTCCAGAGAATCCCTAGATCACCCAGAAATGTACAGTTCTTTACATATTGCTCATACAGATCAAGCTTCCGTTGAAGGATAATCTCTCGATAGTATGACTCAGGGTTCCTCTGGGTAGCCAGCAATTCCTCTTCGTTTCGAAATTCGATCGAGGCCGGATCCGTAATCCCGGGCCTTACTGCCAATACAATAGCCCAGCGCTTAGGATAGGCATCCACCCACTTGCGCACTTCCGGACGAGGGCCCACGAGAGACATGTCCCCGCGCAATACATTCCAAAGTTGCGGCAGTTCATCCAGCTTGGTTCTTCGTAGAACCCTACCTACTTCCGTAATGCGGGCCATGCTGCCAGCATCAAACGACCCGCCTTCTGCCCCCTCATGGACATTCATGGTTCGAAATTTATAAAGAGTAAACTCTTCCCCCCCTCGCCCAACTCTTTTCTGAAGAAAAAAAATGGGGAAATGATATGTGAGAACTATTACCACTGCTATCAGAAAAAAAACGGGGGAGAGAAAAACAAGGCCAGACAATGCCGAGACCACATCAAAACTTCTTTTCCACATGCTGGCATCCAAAGTCCAATGTATATCGGTTCATTTTCCGTCCATCTTTTGTAACAAAGGAGGACTCCAAGATCCATCCACAGCTTCCATAGAACCGGTTAACCGCATCGTTGCCATCAGCATCTGTTGTCAGGTAACAGCCACGAACAGATTTTTTGGATCTCATGGTCTCAACCCAAGTGCTTACGAGCGCTTTTCCAACTCCACTATATTGCGCAATTGGGTCCACGGCAATCGAACTCAGCAAGGCACGAGACGGACCACAAGGGGTATCTCCACGATAACAAAGAGCGCGAAATAATCGTGGTAGAATCGCTGGTCTTCTCAGTATAGCAGAAAAGCTCGCCCAACAAAACGCCCACCACCGTCGTCTCAGGAGACGCTTGAAATATCCATTAGAATTGCTCGATCCCACTACCACACCTACCACACGTCCATCAACCGCTTCTTGGGCAACTAAACCCACGCCTACCGAATCATTTAGGAAAGAAGAATAGAATTCACGGAGAAAGCTAGGTCCTAAAAAAGAGAGAAAAAAACTCGGAAAGGCTTTTAAATGCAGTTCAACAGCAGAGTGAAGATGACGTTTTTCGAGAGGAATAATTGTCCAGCGCATATCACTCATTCACAGAAGCTAGAAATTCAACAAGTCAACTTTCTTTTGGACTTTGGATGTAGACTCAACTACTGCATGTTGAGTGAGTTCTATAATGTGACTTTCAGTATATGACAACATTGTCAGCCAAGTGTTTCCAAGATTGCACAGAAACGTTCTGATTGTACCTTACGGCCGAATTCACCCACAAAAAACCGGCGGGCGTTTTCCCCCTTCCTATGACAAGCCTCTTGGTCTAGTGACGCATTTTGAATTGCTCCAGCTAATGCATCCCCATCACAAGGTGGAACTACCCAACCCAGGTCATTATCCCGAACAAACTTGGCCGTTGAGCTGTCATCGGCAACACAGGCAATAACCGGCCTGCCAGCGGCGGCATAGCCATACATTTTTGATGGAATTGAACTCTCACCAGCCTTTGGTAGCAGGGTGACCAGACCGACGTCTCCTGTTGCCTGCATAAAATTAAGATCCTGTTCCTCCTGAAAAGGCAGGAATCGGGTATTGGACAGATTGTACTTCCTTGCTAATGCTTCAAGTTTGCCTTTCACCGGCCCCTCTCCAACTATGAGAAAGAGAATGCGCCGATTCTCTCTGAGCAGTTGTGCAGCATCGATAACCACCTCCGCCCCGCTGATAAAACCGATTGTCCCTGCATAAAGTACCACGAACGTATCCCTCGATAGCCCATGTCTCATCCGCCATGGATTTTCTCGATCTGATGGATAGATGCGGCTCTCGTTAACCCAATTGCGTTGTACGATGACCTTCGACGCATGCAAACCGCGATGCAGCAGAAGCAATTGCATATCATCTGTTAATGTACCTACGATGTCACTGGATTGGCATGCCCAAGTGTCAATTGCCTTCATAAGTCTTGCTATGGCCGCATTACGCAGCATACCGGAGTTGATCGCACTTTCAGGGTGCACGTCATTTACCCAGTAAAAAATCTTTGCACACTTCAGCTTTCCCAATAAAATCGCTGTTGTTACTCCAAACAATGGCGTGCTCTGTATCAAGACAACATCAATCTTCTTGATACGCATCCCCATGAGAAATGATGAAATTGCAAACGTTAGATAGTAATACATTTTACCAGTTAGCTTAAGCCTTGGTTGAAATGAATGAATACATCTTACCAGTGTGGTTCGAACACCGATTTTCTCCTCATGCAGTAATTTCGCCTTCCACCCAGGATAAAGCGTCCCCTTTGGATGACTGGGCCATCCGGTGAGGATTGTCACTTGATGACCACGTTGCGCCAATGCTTCCGCTAATTCCCGGGCATTGATTCCCGCGGGGGCATGTTCAGGAGGATAAATATATGTGACAATCAATACATGCATGTTTTCTTTTCTGTTTGGTTTAATTAGTAAAGAATCTCGCAATACACCTTGCAATGAATAGAACATCTTCTTCTTTCAGTTCATAAAACAACGGCAAGCGAATAAGACAGTCACTATACTTATCAGAATTGACCAGTTCCCTTCCATCGTGCCTGCCTCGGTAATACTCGCTCATGTGGAGGGACTGATAATGAAAAACCGTTAGAATACCATTCTCCCACGTATGTCTAATTAATTCCGTCCGCTGCTGCACATTTTCACAGACGATGTAAAAAATGTGTGCATTGTTTGTGGCGTAATATGGAATCAGCGGCAATTGAAGATACCCTTTTTGTGCCAGAGGGAAAAGTGCTTCCCAGTACAGGTCCCATAAGCGACTCCTCCTTTTCTGGATATGGTCGATATTTTCTAATTGTGCATAAAGGAAGGCAGCAATAATTTCCGATGGGAGAAAGGAAGAGCCTATATCAACCCACCCGTATTTATCCACCTCACCCCTGAAAAAAGCGGATCTGTTTGTCCCCTTTTCTCGGATGATCTCTGCCCGCTTTTCGAACCGTGGATCATTTACCACGAGCATTCCTCCCTCACCAGAAATAATGTTCTTTGTCTCGTGAAAGGAAAAGGCAGCAAAATGACCAAAAGACCCAAGTGGTTTACCCATAAAAAATGAATCGATTGCTTGTGCGGCATCCTCAACAACAAAGAGATCGTACTTACTGGCCAAGCTTAGTATGGCATCCATATCACAGGCAATTCCAGCATAGTGAACCGGGATGATCGCTTTGGTTCTTTTCGTAATGAGTTCCTCTATCTTGGAAACATCCACATTCGGCGTAGATTCTTCGCTGTCGGCGAATATGATCCTTGCTCCCCTCAGGACAAATGCGTTGACGGTCGATACAAAGGTATAACTGGGGGCGATCACCTCGTCTCCGGGCTCTATACCGCACAGGATGGCAGCCATTTCAAGTGCATCGGTACACGACGTCGTCAACAATGCTTTGTTGAAACCATACCTTTCTTCAAAAAATTTATGGCATTTCATCGTGAAAAGCCCGTCGCCTGATATCTTGCCGGTAGCGACGGCATCCCTGATATAGTCGGTCTCTTTTCCGGTCAAATAGGGTTTGTTAAAAGGGATTCTCATGATCAGATCCAGAAATGATAGAGGTACTCTGTCTTATCGATCCTATACCCGCATTTCTTGTATAATGAATAGGCAGCGGTGTTCCTTTCCTGGGTAACAACCTGTGCATACCGGAACCCCTTGGGGACAGCCCAGGCATGTACCGTACAAATCAACGCTCTCCCAAGGTCTCTCATGCGCATACTCACATCAATGGCGATTAAGCCTATGGCACAACGCCCGTTTGCCTCCCCCATGGTTACCATGCCTACAATCTTTTCCGACAAGCGCGCTACAAAAACCGCATCTGCAATTTCCTTTTTGACAGAGTTCCTGATCCAAAGTGTGTACAGTTCGACTACCTTACACTCGGGTATTTTGGGATCCTCCTTGAATCGCGAGTAATTCCCCGCCCGAACGGCAAGGTTTTCCAACTCGGCATTCGCGTATGATTCAAGATACTCGTTTATTGTCAGTGGTGAGAGGCTAGGTACAACCGGGACACCCTCCAGATCGGTGACGAAGGTGACTTTCTTATCGGCTAAGAAACCCGAAAAGAGGGTAGCGGCTTGTTGCGACTCGTCATCGTCCGGATTTGAAGCCCAATATGCTAGGGTGACATGGTCTTCTTTCAAATATGCCAGAATCCGCTCTAGTTGGTCCCTATGTAATCTGTCCGGTAAGATTCTTGCTACGGTGAATCCGAAAAAATCGGAATCCCATTGTAGAATCTTGTAATCCCCCTCATAATTTCTAACCCTGTCTGACATGGATTCCATTGATCTTCGATTCAATGAGCTTTCTAAAGGCTTCAACCTGCACCTCAGGATGGCAGAGTTGGAGGCCCAAATTGCGGCATTCCCAAGACATCTTGACCGCTCCATCCGAATCTAAATCAAGGATGGATTTTATGCCGTGAGCCAGATCAGCGCTGTTCTTTAGTTCGGCACGGTAACCTGTCACTCCCGTGTGGACAAGATCGGGGGCTACCCCCATGGCGAAGGACACAACCGGGGTTCCGCACATGATTGATTCATTGATCATCATTGGTCCGGAGTCTTCTACAGACGGACAGATAAACATATCAGCGGCTTGATATGCAGTAGCCAGCATTTCGTCACTATCGAGGAACCCAAGATTTATATAATTAAAGGAGGTATCAAAAAAGGCCCTATTCTGGTCCATATCACCTGCAATTGCAATCAACAGGCTCCCTTTATCAACGTCATTCCGATTGGCCAAGATCTGGAGGGCTTCTAGAAGATACGACATCCCCTTGCGTTTGAGACTAAGTGCCTGATTTCCAAATAAAATGATCTTTTTATCAAGCGGTAGCTTGAGCCTTTCTCGTGCACTTTCCTTTATTTCTGGTCTAAAGATCTCAGGATTGACAGCTAAGAGAATCTTCTCTATCTTCCTAATGCGAAATAGAGACGAATGGTGCGCCTGATGGTCGAGCCATGAACTCGCAGGGACAATGGTTACGTCTATATCAGTGGCGCAGTCCCACTTTGTTTTCCAGATGCAATGCGAAACATCGTTCGGATTGCTTGAGTAGAGGGCCGGACACTTTCCACAGGCATGGAAATATCCTGTGCAATCCCATGCATAATGGCAACCTCCCGTAAGAGGAGCCATATCCATCAGATACCAAAAAACAGGGGCTCCAGTCAGTAAACTTAACCGTCTCACGTCATTCAGCGAGACGAAGTTTGATACCCAATGCACGATGATACTATCTGGTTGGAAGACGAACAGGTTGGAAAAAGGGGTCTTTCTTTGCAGCAGCGATCTTGTCTGGTCTTGAAAGTAATAATCCTGATTCGAGACCAGTTTTAACCATCCCTTTGCAAGTGTTCCATATAAACGCGCCAAGGGACTAGTCACATTCAATTCCATTACGTCGCTATCGAGTTCTTGCTTTTTCTGCACCACCATCTTCGATTTGAAACCACAACCTTTCATATTTCGGTGCAAACGATAGGCGGCCTTTCCTGCCCCCCCGAAATCGTAAGCGCTGAGATGTAAGATATTCATTATGGAGTTGCCCCTCATGCAATTATGCAGCAAGGTTTTGCCACAGCCACCGGCAAAGCCGGTGGCTTGCGAAAACCATGAACCGCTCAAAGCGGTTGAAAACCCTTAGCCACCTAAAGGCAGCCTCCTCTACTCAAACATTCTGAGTTGATCAATACGCTTGTCCTCTTGTTCTTGCTTCTTGATGTACTCGCGAATTACACCTTCATTCATACCAACTGTCGATACATAGTATCCTCTTGCCCAAAAATGATACCCTCCAAAATTTTGCTTCTGTCCCAGATAATTCCTGGCTATGTGTATGGCGCTCTTCCCCTTGATATACCCAACTATTTGCGACACCGAGTATTTTGTAATAAGCATATGCACATGGTCCGGCATCAAATGCCCTTCTAAAACCTTACTCTCTTTCTGCCGTGCCGGTGATCTCAGTATATCTCCAAGATATCTTCGTAAATCCCCATACATTACCTTTCTCCGACACTTCGGGATCCATACTATATGATATCCATGCTATATGATACTTGCATTCCCATACGGTGTGACTTAAACTCGACACATCTTCCATGACAGCCTCCTTCTGTAAACTTTGAGCGGTTCCCCTCTGTGTCAATATAGCTGAGACACCTTCCCCCTGGTAGATTAGTGTCGAGGGTGGGGAAGGAGAAAGAAGCATGAGGAGTGGTTTAGGCATGGT
>Ga0315291_10009335_pt1 | contig 12019 bp, 3 predicted proteins | sample YL17G12_20_MG_FD_203070 | JGI IMG/M metagenome (GOLD analysis project Ga0315291, IMG submission 203070) | Sediment microbial communities from Yellowstone Lake, YNP, Wyoming, USA - YL17G12_20 | ecosystem: Environmental > Aquatic > Freshwater > Lake > Sediment | place: USA: Wyoming | collected...
GAGCCGCTGCTGCGTCTTTGGCCAGCGGGGACGGGCGCGAGCTCAAACGTGACGCGACATCCTTGGCCCGAAGGATGCGTAAGGATCTGGGGCATGGGCGCCAGGCGGGGAAACCTATACGGCCGAGTGAGCCGGCAGGCTACCCCGGTGGCTTCACCCCAGGTCGTCCACTGAACTCACCCTCCTGTCCCCGCCGGCCAGGTGGCGTCTAAACACCAGGGGCGGCCTCTAGGACCGCCCCTGTGGCAATGGACTGGGTTTGCCAGAGCCGAGCCTACTTGCACAACCCTGGGATCTCCCCGAACTTCGCCTCCAGGATGACATCGCCGGTGAAGTTGATGACGTTGTTGCCGTCGATGTCGAAGTCGCCATCCCTCCCGAAGGCTGACGGGTCGAGCATGGCGGCCTTGGCGTAGTAGATGACATCGCCCGTGAAGTTGACCACGCCGTTGCCGTCGACATCGGCCGCCTCCTGGCAGTCGCCGAGGGCATCGCCGTCGCTGTTGATGACAGCGGGGTTGGTGCCCCACTTGCAGACCTCCCAGGTGTTCCTGAGGCCGTCCCCGTCGTCATCGCCGTTGGGGTTCACGGCCAGCGGGCAGCTGCCGGGCACAAGGTCCTTGCCGTCCAATATCCCGTTGCAGTCGGAGTCCCAGGAGGGGCCGTCGTCGGCTGTGTCTGCCGGGCACATGATCCCGTTGCTGTTGTCGTCGTAGGTGACGTCCCCGCCCGGGTCGGTGTCCGAGGCGTTCGGGATGCCGTCGTTGTCGAGGTCAGCGTCACAGGCGTCGCCGAAGGGGTCACCGTTGGGGATTGTGACATCGTCCCCGGGGATGCCCGTGCCGTTGCCGATGGCGCCCGTACCACTGGGGCGCGGCCCGCTGTCGGAGTTGTACTGGCCAGGGTTGGGCACAAGAGAGCAGTTGTCAGTGCTGTCTGCTATGCCGTCGCAGTCCTGGTCCCCAGGACAGGGCGTAGCTGTAGGAGTAGGTGTGGGTGTGAACGTCTCAGTCGGCGTCGGAGTCAAGGTGTCCGTCGGCGTCTCGGTGGGCGTTGGTGTGTCTGTGGGCGTCTCGGTTGGTGTGGGAGTGAAGGTCTCTGTCGGCGTCGGCGTGAACGTCTCAGTCGGCGTCGGTGTGAACGTCTCGGTTGGGGCAGGCGTTGGTGTTGGAGGCCCGGCCGCCAGTTCAGCGATCTCCTCGTCGCTGAGGGCGCGGTTGTAGATGCGCACGTCATCCAGTGTTCCTCTGAAGTAGCGGCCAGAGTCGTTCTGGCCGACGCGCAACACCTCGTCGTTGGTGAGGATGGCGGATGGGCCGGCGACGGAGTTCTCCAGCACGCCGTTGTAGTAGATGCGCATGGTCCGAGTCAGACCGTCATAGGTGCCGGCCACGTGGATCCAGGTGTTGCCGTCAGTGGGATAGCTGGTCGTTGAAGCGATGCGGTAGGTGTTGCCGTACGTCGCATCATTGAGGCGGAAGAAGACCTTGTTCGGGCTGGGAGAACCAGACCCCGTAGCAAGTGTGATCTCGTATCCATCCACGGTGTCCTTGACGGCCTTCTTCACCATGTCCTGGGTCGCCAGTTGGGTCGGCCTCACCCAGAGAGCGATCGTCAGGTCATTCGTGATGTCCAAGCAGTAGTCGTCGGGGACTTGGGCATAGTCGCTCGCGCCGCTGAAGTAGAGGGCGCGGTTGTCGACGCCGGCCACCCACGACGGCGCGCCGTAGAGAGTTCCGTTGTTGGCCGGCGTCGTCGAATCGACGAGCGTCGTTCCGCCGTCCTCGTCCATCGGGTAGTGAGCCACCAGCCCGTCCGCCCCGCACTCCGGCGTGGTCGTCGCTGTTGGCGTCTCCGTAGGCGTGTCGGTTGCTGTGGGTGTAGGCGTCTCCGTAGGCGTGTCGGTTGCTGTGGGTGTAGGCGTCTCCGTAGGCGTGTCGGTCGGCGCTGGCGTGTCGGTGGGCGGCACCGGCGTCTCGGTAGGCGTTGGCGTGTCGGTGGGCGGCACCGGCGTCTCGGTAGGCGTTGGCGTGTCGGTGGGCGGCACCGGCGTCTCGGTAGGCGTAGGCGTATCGGTCGGCGTCTCGGTAGCCGTCTCGGTTGGTGTGGGCGTATCGGTCGGCGTCTCCGTAGGCGTCTCGGTCGGGGGCGGCGTATCGGTCGGCGTCTCCGTGGGCGTCTCGGTTGGTGTGGGCGTGTCGGTCGGCGTCTCCGTCGGCGTGGGCGTCGGCGGCTCGGCAGCGAGGGCCTCTATTTCAGTGGCACTCAACGCCCGGTTGTACACGCGCACTTCATCCAACGCACCCTTGAAGGCCCGCGTGCCGTCGTTCTGAGCGCCGATGCTAAGACTGACGGTGTTGGACGCGATGGATGGCAGACCAGGTACCCCTGAGCCCTCCTGGACGCCGTTGTAGTATATGCGCATGGTCGTCCCATCGTAGGTGGCGGCGACGTGGAACCAGGTGTTGCCGTCGTACGGGTAAGAAGTGGTGGCGTCGATGCGGTAAGATCCATTCAGCCGGAAGAACGGCTTCATGGTCGAAGTGCCAGACGCCAGGCTCACCTCGTAGCCGTCAACGCTGCCCGAGGTCGCCTTCTTGACCAGGTCCTGTGTGGCCTGTTGCCCCGGCTTTACCCAGGCCGCTAGCGTAATCGCGTTGGTGATGTCCAGACAGTCATCGTCCGGAACCAACGCGTAGTCGCCGGAGCCGTCGAGGGCCAGCGCGTGCGCGCCGACCCTCCCGGGTGTTGCCCAGGTCGCGTCCCCATGGAGAGTCCCGTCGTTGGCGGGTGGCGAGGAGTCAGTGATCGTCGTGCCGCTTCCCTCCTCCATCGCCCAGTAACCTACCAGCCCATCGGCACCGCAGTTCGGCGTGGCCGTCGCTGTTGGCGTTTCCGTGGGCGTGTCAGCCGGCGTCGGTGTGTCGGTGGGCGGCACCGGCGTCTCAGTCGGCGTTGGTGTGTCGGTGGGCGGCACCGGCGTCTCGGTAGGCGTGGGTGTGTTGGTAGGCGTCTCGGTCGGGGGCGGCGCCATCGCGTAGAGGGCAGCGATCTCCGCGTCGCTGAGGGCGCGGTTGTAGATGCGCACCTCGTCCATCGCCCCCTGGAAGGAGCGGGAGCCGGTGCTCTCTGCGCCGATGCTAAGGCCGAGAGTGTTCGTCGCGATGGCCGTCGATGTCACGAGCGAGCTCTTCAGAACTCCATTCATGTAGATCTTCATGGTCGTCCCGTCGTAGGTGCCGGCGACGTGGATCCAGGTGTTGCCGTCGGACGGGTACGTTGTCCCCGAATTGACGCGGTAGGTATCGGCTGAGGACTGCTGGTTGAGTCTGAAGAAGACCTGGGTTGGCCAGGTCGAGGTGCTAGTAGAGAGGCTCAACTCATACCCGTCGGTGACCCCATTGGTGGCCTTCTTGATCAGGTCCTGCGTCGCCACCTTTTCGGGCTTGACCCACCCGGCCAGCGTTATCGCGCTGGTGATGTCAAGGCAGTCGTTATCGTCGACCACGGCATAGTCGCCCGTGCCGTCGAGGTCTAGCGCGTAAGAGCCGACCTTCCCGGTTTCCCACGTCGGGTTCCCGTAGATCGTCCCGTCGTTGTCGGGCGGCGAGGAGTCTTCGAGGACCGTGCCGCCGTTCTCCTCCATTTGGTAGCCAGCCACGAGACCGTCCGTGCCGCAGAAAACCGGCGTAGGCGTGGGAGTGGGCGTAGCGGTGTTACCGGGGGTAGGCGTTGCGCAAGGCGTCAGGCCCGCCAGCACACGAATCTCGCACTCGCTCAGCGCTCGGTTGTAGATGCGCGCCTCGTCCATCTGCCCCTGGAACTTGGAGACACCGTCGCCCTGGGCGCCGAGGCCGAGAAAGAGCGCGTTGGCGGCGATAGACGCTGGGCCTGCCTTGTTCGAGCACGGGGTGTCGCCCGTCGGGTTTCTGCACTCCTCTACCCCGTTAACATAAAGGCGCATGGTCGTCCCGTTGTAGGTAGCGGCTACGTGCATCCATGCGCTTCCGTTCAGCGGATAGGACGTTGACGAGTTGATTCGAAAGGTGTCAGCGGATGTCCCCTGGTTGAACCGGACGAACACCCTGCCTGCACTAGAAAGCGATAATTCGTAACCGTTACCCGCGGCACCACCATTCATGGTTGCCTTTTTTATGATGTACTGCGTGGTGTAGGTCGTCGGGTTGGTCGGCTTGACCCACGCCGATAGCGTTATCGCTGTTCCAGGATCAAGACAGTCGTTATCGTCTACCTTCGCGTACTGGCTCGTGCCGTTCAGCGACAGGGCATAAGGCCCCACCTTCCCCGGGGTCACCCATGTTCCAGCCACTTGAAGGGTGCCGGTGTTCGCTGGCGGCGAGGAGTCGAGGAGGGTCGTACCGCTCCCCCCCTCGTCCATCGCCCAGTAGCCCACCAGCCCGTCCGCGCCGCAGGGGTCCGGCGGGGTTACGTCGCTGGTGACCAGCACGCCGTTGGCCTGGCCGCCGCCCTCGGCGAGCACGACCAAGGTGTTAGTCCAGTTCTGCTTCGTGCTGGTCGCGTTGTTGAGACTGCCGCCCGACATGAGCGTCTGGGCGGACCCGAAGCTGATAGACGATACAGGTGACTCTTTGTAGACGATGCCGCTGCCCGTGTAGATGACGCGTACCGTTCCCGCGGCTTCGTTGAGAACGACGATCGGCCGGGTACCCCCCGAAGTGTCGAGCGCGTAGAGATTGTCCCAGGTGCCGGCAGGGCGGCGGACAAGCAGGGCCATGAACGGATAACCCGACGTGTCATAGCTTGTCTTGACCGCCGCGTACAGGGTGCCGTCCGAGGCCACCGCCATGTTCAGGTGGTCGTCGGCCATCCCCGCTCCGATGGGAAGCGCGGATTGGGACGCCGGGCTCTCGTCGGCCGACCAGGTGTTGGGGTCGGCGCCATCCAGGTGGGTCCTGAAGCCAAACCGCTTCGTGGTCTGGTTCGACCAGAGGACACCAACCTTGTTGGGGGGTATGGCGATCACGTCGCTGATGTCATCGTCGTTGATGTTGCTGGCCAGGGCGGGACTGATAGGACCGGTAAATGACGAGTAGGGAGAATCGCTGTAGTAGACTTCCACGTTCGAGCCGTTTTCCGTGGCCAGCCACATGCGGCCGGTGGAGTCGATGTCGATCGTGGCGGTCTCGCTGCCGGGCAGCGATATGGAGGTGGCCGTCGCGCGAAGCGACCACAACTGGTAGGTGTTGCCGGCAGACACGTGCTCAACCGATACGAGTTCGGGGGTGCTGTCATGCAGCAGGATGTGGGTCACGCCACCGACGGCCTTGACGTCCGCCCTGGCATTGTCGCTAACCGACAGCTTGAGGACGCTCGCCCAGGTGTTGTCGCCCTCTAGTCTCCACAGGTAGGTGCCGGAGCTGTTCGGCATTACCGCCCACCAGGTGTTGTTGTACTGCCAGACCTTCGACTGAGGCTTCTCACCGGTGTCTTGGGAGACAACCAGCGGCGTAAGAGAGGTGGTGGAGGCGCGCGTGATCACCGCCCCCCGGGAGGACAGGAGGACGAGGCCCACAGCCACGGCCATGGCCATCGCTATGATGGGCAGCAGCCTTGGGCCAGCCCACCGGACCAGCACGAGCGGGGTGCGGGTAGTTCGCTTAGAGTACGCCTTCATGGCACGCCTCCCAATACACTTCTCCGCGCTGCTGCAAAACCAGGCGCGTATCCCTTTCAGCGAGCGGCTTACTTTCCTTCAAGACTGGCCGCAATCGAGCGGCATCCGTTGGCGGCGCGGCGCGACCTGGCTGGTGGTGAGGAGGTCGCGCCGCGCCGACTCCCAACGGAGCCCCCCGGCCTCCAGGATAAGGATAGAGCAGGCTTGGCCAGCTTCGGCGGCGCAGGCGAGGTGTGCGCCAGCCTCCCGGGGCAGCATCTACCCCCGTTGGGGGAGACCTAAACAGGATGAACTTCGTGGCGGGGTCGTTAGCAGCCGTCTCGCCTTGCGCTACCTGGCGGGGCAGTCGCTCCGGCGGTCCAACTGGACGAGAGAGGGACGCCGCACTATGTGGGCTCCCGGCGCAGAGTATCACGCCTCGTGCGGGGACTGCATGCGTATTTGTACGTAGTTGAGGGCTCCATATGCTGTCGGATGTGAGTTCCTACCTGGTCTTGTTGCATGGCAAGCAGCCACCCATTGGTGCTTGACACGGCCGGCATGCTCTCCCCCTGGGTTGCTGGCTGATTGCCGAGCGGCTTGTGCGGCCGAACCTCCCGGTCTCGACCAGATGAAAAACCCGGCTCCTCGCTGCGTAGGAATCCGTATCGACGAGGCTTGGCGCGGTGGATACGCTTCGGACGCGGGGAAGGGATGCCTCGCACCTTGAGACCAGCCCGGGCCTGAGGAAAAAGGGCGGCCGGGGAAGGGATTCCTCGGCTTCCTCGAACCCGAGCTGGTCGGCTTTTGTGGATGAACAAGGGTGGCCCGGGCTCAGCCGGGTTGGGTTGCCATCGGCCTTACTGGGGTCAGGCGTCAGATGGCCGCGCTAACGGGAGCGGGGTTTGCTGGGTACCGAAGGGGAAGGCACGGCTTCAGTCCGCATCACCAACTAGGCCTTCTCGGAGAGCTCGCACGCTTGCCCCTGTGCGAGATGCAACGCCCATTCTCTGAAGGATATTCTCAACGTGCTTGCTGGCCGTGCGGGGGCTGATACCCAACTGGAAGGCAATCTCCTTGTCCGCCCTTCCGGCTGCCATGAGATAGAGGACGGTCAGCTCACGGAAAGTCAGGCCATAGGGATTGCCTCGGCGCATGGCGTGCTCTACTCTGCTCTCCAGTTCTTCCCTCGCCGCCTGCGCCGCCTCCTCCGCCCGCTTGCGCTCAGAGATGTCCCGCATGACACCTACCCTGACCTGGCGGCCCTCGTAGGAGGCGGTTTTGCCACAGACCTCCATCGGGAAGGTCGTTCCGTCCTTCCTGAGGCCCCGCACCTCGTAGGATTCCCCATATCCTGAGAGAATCCGCTGCCGCACCAGATCATGACAGTCGGGCGCAAGGAAGCGCCAGGCGTCCGTCCCAAAAAGCTCAGAAAGCTCATATCCAAGCATCGCCGCTGCCCGCGAGTTGGCGTCCAAGACTCGCTCGCCGTCGTAGATGACGACTCCCTCGAGGGTGGCTTCCGACAGTCTGCGGAAGCGGTCCTCGCTCTCCCTCAGTGCCTGCTCGGCCTGCTTTCGCTCCGTGATGTCATAGGCCGTCCCAATCACGGCCGGCTGTCCTTCGAATTCGATGATGCCGGCGGTGAAGTCCACCCAGCGCTCCTCGCCGCTCCTCCTGACGATCTTGAACTCGTACCGGGAGGGAGCGTCTTCTCCTTGCTGGCGAGCGCGAGAGCGCTCTCTTAGCAGGCTCTGAAGATCCGGGTGCACAAACTGCCAGAGTTCCCCGCCCAGGATCTCTTCTCGGGCATAGCCCGTCAGTGTTTCCATCGCGGCGTTGACATAGAGAGGCTTCGCTCCCCGATAGATGAATATTGACGCTGCGGCAGTTTCCGTCAGCGTGCGGAACTTGGTCTCACTCTCGCGCAGCGCCTCCTCCGCCCGCTTGCGCTCGGTGACGTCCCTGATCACCCCCAGCCGTGCCCACCCTCCCCGGTAGGTTATCGTACTCACGGAGATCTCGGCTTCGAACTCGCTGCCGTCCTTGCGCAATGGTCTGAACTCGTAGAGGTCAGGGACATCCAGCCCTTCATCTCTGGCCCGGCCTCTCTCCACCATCAACTCCCGGTAGCCCTCTGACACGAAGTCGGTGAAGGGGCGGCCCAAGACCTCCTCGTCGCTCTCATAGCCGAACATCCGGACCAGCGCCGCGTTCGCGAACCGGACCTCAGAGCTTTCGATGAGCAGAATCCCATCTATGGAGTCCTCCGCCAGCCTGCGGAAGCGTTCCTCGCTCTCCCTCAGCGCCTCGTCCGCCTCGCTCCTAGCAATGGCGCTTCCGATTCGGGCGGCGATAGCCTCGAGCGCGGCTCGGGAGGCAGGTGGGATGTCGTCAAGACTGTGTGACGCGACGCAAAGACAGGCGATGACCTCATCCCCGTGCTGAACCGGAACGGCGGCGAAAGCACGCAGGCCCTCACGACGCCGTGCCTCGTCCATGCGCACCCTCAACTTCTCATACCGGGTGTAAAGCGGCTTGCCGGTCATGACCGTCCGCATGTGGTCGGAGCCCGCCTCGAATCGCAAGATCCTCTCCACGAACTTGTCGCCCAGGCCTTCGTGTGATGCCAGGTAGAGAGCCCCAGACGACCTGTCGCCGAGATAGACGCACCCAGAGTCCACATCGGACACGCGAATGGCTGCCTGGACACACAGGCGCAGCGTGTCCTGAAGATCGGTGATAGCGCTCAGTGCGAGGGCCAGGTCGCGCTGGATTCGCAGCCTCTCCTCCGCCCGCTTGCGCTCAGTGATGTCGGTGCCGACGGCTATGCCGCCGGACACTTGCCCGTGCTGATCGCGGAGCGGGGCGTAGTGAGCCTCGAACACTAACCCCCCTGCCAGTTCCACCGTTGCCGTGAACGATTCACCTGCGAGGGCGCGCCGTGCGGCGTCGATGACCTCGGGGACGTCCCGGTACACGTCGAAGACGGAGCGGCCCACGTTCTGGCCTGGCGTGAGTCCCAGGCCACTCAGGCCTTTGCCTTCCTCAACCGTGAACATGCCCTCGCGGTCAATCGCAAACAGGATGACCGGTGCATTCGTGACGAGGGTACGTAGGCGTTGCTCGCTCTCACGGATCGCCTGTTCCGCGCGCTTGCGCTCTGTTATGTCTCTCGCGATGCCCTCGATTCCGACCACCGCACCATCTCGATCACGAAGCAGGTGGCTGCTTACCGAAGCATCTATCAGTCTCCCGTCACCGGTCTTCAGGCGGACCTCGTAGTCAATGACTCTCCCCTGCTCCAGGAGTAGGCTCAGGAAGGCTGACCGCCCCTGCGGATCCTCATAGACATCCGACACTTGGGCTCCAATCAGCTGCTCTACGTCGTGTCCCCACCACTCTACTGACGGGCTGATTTCTGTGAAGGCGCCGTTCGTGTCCGCCCGGTAAAAGACATCGTGCACGTGCTCGAAGACCTGGCGGTACTTAGCCTCACCCTCCCGCAGGGCGTCCCGAGTCCGTCGACTGCGGGTGATGTCACGCACAATGGCCACGACCTCATCCTTGGCGCTTGCCGCGATACGTGCCTCATAGTCGCGCGGTTTCCCATCCGGAAGCGGCACTGGAACCCTGAACTCCGAGACCTGCGTTTCGCCTGTCCGCAGTGCCCTTTCGATGGAGTCCATCGCCCGGCGAGCGAGATCCGCAGGCAGTACCTCGCATGATGTCCGCCCCAAGAACTCGCTGGGAGGGATCAGCGGCTGCTGCCCCTTTGCAGGCACATAGTCAAGAAAGCGGCCTTCCCTGCTGAGACGAAAGATCATATCCGGTATCGCGTCTAGTAGGGCCCGATATTGCGCTTCGGTCCCTTGCGCGGCTCCTTCCGCTCGCGCATGCCGCGTCGGTCTCCTCGCCCGGCTACGATCGATCCCCATAGCCCCGTCTTCACTTCCCCGACGGTGTCCTGGGTTCACTGCGAGCAATGCTCAAGTCGGCGCGCGCCTTGATTCCCGATCTCAGCAGCCCGCGTGCTATGCCCAGAACCTCCGCAAAGACCCGATCACCGGTTGCAGGCCACTCTTCCTACAAGGAGCACGGCCTCGACCGTGCTGGGCCACCCGGTCCGGCTATTCTTGTTCCGCAGTCTTGGCAGGTGCAACGAGGGACAACGAAACTAAGTCCACTTACGCTCTGCACGGCCCCACGTATATAGCTCCCGAGCAGCCCTGTCAAGACGTGTGGCGTTCCGGGGCGTCTCAGCACCCTTGGGTCTGAGACAAAGCTGGTGGCGGGGATGATCCCTGGCCGTCTCGCCTTGTGCCAACTGGCGCGGCAGTCGCTCCGGCGGTCCTAGCAGAGAACAGACATACGTCCGCTTATATCTAGACGAGACACGAGGTGACACGTCGTGCGCCTCTATATGACGCGCACCAATAGTGTACCACTGGCGTCAAGGGCCGAACGGGCAGACCGAATGGCACGAGAAGCGTGGCCTTCGATGTAGATTGGCGCGTCGTCCCGGCAGCGCCTCTTGGCGCTTGGGGTCTCAGGCTCAACATCGGCGGAGTGCTGCTCGTCGGCGAGGCCAGCGAACCTCTCTGCCAGATGCCCGTCGAGTTGAACAAGATCGGAATGGTGCTGCTGGGCGGGCTGAACCCGGTGGCCGCCGCCGAGGAAGCGGGCATGGAGGCGGAGAGCATCTCCGAGAGCGGAACGATCGACTTCCGTCAGCTCGTGAGCTACCACGAGCTGTAGGCCTCAGGCTGAACAGGCGGGTCTGCGGTCTGCACCTCAACCAAGAGGCCCGTGTCATATCGCCCGCGGCGGCGTCTGCCGCGTGACCCTGTGGCGCAGGCGACTGTGACGCCCGCCTCACGGCCGGTGGCTGAGAGGGTTCGGCCCCCAGGATCACCCCCCTCAGATCCGGCCCGTTTCCAGATGATAACTGGACAGTTTTCGCTCGCCTTAGCCGATTCCGCGCCACAGCGTCATCGCACAGATGGTTTGCACACAGAAGATCGCAGGCCTGCCTGCCGGCTTGCCCGCCTCAGGAGGGCAGGCAGGTTCAGGTCCTGCGTCGCCTACCAAAGCCCAAACGGATTCCGACAGCGCGGAAACGGACCTCACGCGGCTGGCGTTCCCAGAGAATGCTCTCCCGCTATGGGGCTAGGGCTGCGGACGAGTGGGCTAGGGCAGCTCATCGTCGACTAAGCCCGGGGTAGATTTTAGGTCTAGCTTCTCCCTATGACCGCGGCTCCGGCTCCTGTTACAATCCTGACGAAAACTGAAGGAGGCACACAATGGCACGGAAGGATAAGGGCGGCAAGAAAGTCAAAAAGCCTAAGCAGGACAAGGCCAAGAAAGGGCCGAGCGGGAAGTAAGGCGAGATCGATATCCTAGACGACGCGGTTGACGAGACCGGGCCTTTGCGGCCCCGTCTCCGTTCTCGGCGCGTGCACGTCCCCCAAACACCAGGGGCGGCCTCCGGGACCGTTCATTTGTGGTCTCAACCTGGCGTCTGCGCCTGCGCTATCCCCGTGGGACTACGGAAACCGTGGGCTAAAGCCGAACGTATTAGTGGTGAGAGGATGCATCCCCGCCACCAGCACAGACAGTCCTCTCGCTCGCGCCCTTGAGCACCCCAGTCACCAGCTCAAGGGTGCTCCTCTTTCTTGTGGCAGCAGCGGGCCGGGCCTCCAGGTGGGGTGACTCGATGCCCGCTCCCCGCCTAGCGGAACACCCGCATCTACACCCAGCAAGCCCGGCAGGGGAGTACCGGCTGCGCCAAAGGCACAAGAGTGGGGCCGCGTTAACCTCGGTTTGCGCTACAACCCTTCGCAATTGCCGCGCGTCAGGCGGGAAGCGCCGGAGGGGCTACTGGCCGGCGATGTGGTAGGCCATGTCTCGTAGAGAGCGGAAGAGGCAGATGACATCGTCGCCGCAGACGGAGAACTCGAAGCCGCCGGGCGCGGAGCGGGCCTGGCCGTACAGGGCCCTGCTCACGCAGGCAGTCCGCTCGGTGACGCCGATGCCCTCGAGGGAGTCGCAGAGCGCCGGGTCGCCGCTGAGCATCACCAGGCAAGAGACGCGCATCTGCTCCCCCATACCGCCCAGCTTCTCGCATGCCTCGGTGCTGTGGTTGCGGAGAGCGTAGTCGAAAAGACAGTCGATATCGTTGCACTGATCGAGGGGGACCGCGCCCTCGGCGACGGCGATGTTGTGCTCGCAGCCGGCCTGCGACTGGGTCCGGTCGCAGAGGGCGACGTCCTTCGAAGCGACGGCGACGTACATGTAACAGTCGGCGGCGTGCTCGCCTAGCGCGAAGAAGGAAGGGTCGAAGTCGGGGGCGATCGTCCCTATTCTCTCGCAGATGCTGGCATC
>Ga0315291_10009337_pt1 | contig 12018 bp, 20 predicted proteins | sample YL17G12_20_MG_FD_203070 | JGI IMG/M metagenome (GOLD analysis project Ga0315291, IMG submission 203070) | Sediment microbial communities from Yellowstone Lake, YNP, Wyoming, USA - YL17G12_20 | ecosystem: Environmental > Aquatic > Freshwater > Lake > Sediment | place: USA: Wyoming | collected...
TATTTTTATAGATAATAAGAATTACGCAGCTTCTTCTCCCACTAACATATTAAACTGATTTTCGGGTATCGCTTGTCCGGTATCAACATATTGATGTAATAGATGGAAACCACCTTTGTCATTCTTGAAATTCCATAAATATTTGAACTGTTCATCACTTAATAAGTGACCTCTACCAATATATTTTGATTTTTCTTCAAATGCCAAATTCTTAAACCAACTAATATCCGGGTTATTGCCACCCAATTTTTCTTGTTCTGCTTTTTCTTCCGGAGTTTTAGGTTTGTTTTTAAATAATTCATCCGTAGGAACACCCTTACTCTTCAAATATTCCAAATATGCATTAGCATCTTCCCCAAATTCTGCAATGTGTCCGGTGCTATTACTTGCATCTGTCAACTCAATACCATACTGTGTGGCATCAACAACAACAATGTGCAATGGGTCGTTTAAATCACGAGTTTCATCAATTACATAATGGAATGTACTGGTTTTGGTATCTCTATATGACTGCCACATGGTATTTGCTGGCTGACCAATACAAAAGCCATAATGCTTGCCTGTGAGAGCACCTGTTGTGTAGTGAATACATTTACCAACATCATTACCATCGTAGATTTTAATGCCATTTCCTTCCCAAATAGGTGGTTCATCAGTATCGACATTAATCTTACCCTTCCATTCAGCATGACCTTTAGCCATTCCTTCAAGACCGTGGATGAATTCGGCAAACTTCAAATAGGTTGCAAATGTTTTATTGTTGACAATATACCCGGCATCAGATATCTGTGGAACGCTGATTTTATTCGAATTAATCATTTCGGTGACACTTTTGAATAACGTCAATAATTCTCTCATGCCATTGGGACCTGCTTCGAGGTATGCTTTAGCCATAATTGGTATAAGTGCTTGATTTTTTGAACCATCTGCAGTTCTGAAATTATTTATTGCTTCTTGAGCAACATCATCAGCGACACCACCCGCTTTTAGTATGGATGTTGCTTGCTGTTCAGTCTGTTTTGATTCGAATATAGCATTAACATTTTCAAGAATAACTTTCTTGTCTTTTTTATTATCGTACTCTGCTAAGTATAAGAGTCTTTTAAATCTTTCGTCCATCGTTTGGTAATATTATATAAATACATTTATTTTTCGTTTAATCAAGTTCATATCCAAAATATGGTTTCAATTCCGGTCAATCTTCTCCCGGAAAATATTTTTTCAAATATGGGTGTAATCCCATATGAAAATCATACAATTTTTTTAATGTTTCTTTACCCAAAACACTACTTAAATCAAATCTATCTGCAAATTGTGGTTGATTTCGTATTAATGATTCTATTTCGCCACCATTCAATTTAGTTAAATCAAATCTATCTGCAAGTTCTGGTTTATTTGACAAAATTTCTGCAACATCCCAAGAAGTCAATCTACTTGTATTTAATTTATTATTAAGTTGTGGCTGATTTCTTAAAATTTCCCTTATATCATAATTATTTAATTTACTTAAATCAAATGCGTTAATAAATTGCGGATGATTTTTCAAAACACGTGCAATATCTTCACCCCAAAATTGATTGAAATACGGTTTGAATGCATCTAAAAATTCTGGGTGGCTTACTAATAAAACAGACATCATGGTGCGTCCCAAACTCTTAATATCAAATTTATTAAGTAATTCCGGATGTTTGTCTATCAATTCCCATTTAGAATTGTAAGTGAAATCATAATCTGCAAGAATACCAGAAATAACCCCATAACGCATTTCATATGGTTTTAATTCATTAAGTCTTTCACCCTCATTATTAGTTAATTCAACCGCAATCTTACGTTTACGAAAATAAGTATCAACTAATTGTTTCTGTGCCTTATCCATATTACATTAATTTATCTTTAAATCCCGGACTTTGATGTATTAATACTCCCTTATCTTTATCATTTAAATTTTTTAATATATCCCGTTCTTTATAAAGAGAATAAAGTTCTGGATGATTTCTAAGTGTAATCCAAATATCACGAGATTCTAATTTATTTAAATCAAATAATTTAGCAAACTGAGGTTGTTTATCAATTATTTCATGAATACCCGTTCTACCTATTTTACTTAAATCAAATTTATCAATTAATTCCGGATGTTCACCAATTAAAAATCCCATTATTTTACTATCTTCATATTCGCCAAATTTATGAAACACAAGACTATGTGGTTCGATTTTGTTCATATCAAGAAATGGAATTAAATTATATTCTTTAGATGCCAATTGTCGTGTTTCTTCCCCACTAAATCTTGTTGTATCATAATTTTTTATTAAATATGGTCGTTTGCTAAACAAAGATACTGCGTCTTTAGTGTCCATACGATTCAAGTCGAAATAATTACCTAATCCATATTGACGACTAAGAACTATAGGAATATCTGCACTATTTAATTTATTCAAGTCGAAATTTTTAACGGCATTTGGATTATATGATATAATTAATGCAATATCTTTTCCCGGTAAACTATTTAATTTTTCTGGTGTAATCATTGATATATAGTCTTTAAACCAATGTTGTAATAAAAACACAAGTCCGCTATCATCGACTTTATTCAAATTAACAAAACGTTTATTTTTCTGATAATAAGGATATGGATTATATAAGTCTTCATCATTTTCATGTTCTTTGTCATTGCCACCGAAAAGAGTTTCAAGCATATTTGCGTTTAATGTCATATTAGAGTTTATAACAGTATATCTAATTTCATAGTTCCGAAAAGAATATGGACTTCCCTCATCACCCCCATCATCATAATCAATATCAGATGCAATTTTACGCTTACGAAAATAAGTATCAACCAATTGTTTTTGTGCCTTATCCATTATTTTTCTCATTATAAACATCCAAATCTTTTTGTCTTAATCTTTCTATATGTTCAAGAGTTTGAATACGTTGTTTCATCAAATCAGGGTCAGATTTTATTAAATTATTTAGCCTTTCTGCGAAAAAGGGATAGTGCATTAAAGCGGGTTGGTCATAAAGTAATTCATATAGGGTATCAATATCCCTATAATCCCATTTAAGTTCACTATGAATACGTCCGGTACTTGCTTCTTGAAAAAACTTAGTGTTTACAAATTTGGGTTGCCGTAATAATATTTGATGAATAAGATAAGGTTGGGGTACTCCATATTCGCTCAAATATTTAATAACTTCATCAGTATCTGCCAATTTGGGATTTTTACTTATCAGGTTAATAAAATTCTTTTCTCCCAACAAAATAAAATCTGCCGAATGTAATTCATGAATCAATTCCGGATGCTTTAATAACAACGAATATAATTTATTACCGCTTATATATTTTTTCGTTTCATTAAAATTAATTAAATCATGATTCATTCCATAGTATAATTCATAGTCCGTATAATTGACTTGATTAACGTCATTATATGCCATTTCATCTTCATCATCAACAAGAAGGTCATTGGCAATCTTACGTTTACGATAATAAGTATCTATCAATTGTTTTTGTGCCTTATCCATTTTGCTCTTTTTGTTGTTTAATTATTGTCGCCAAGCCGGGATAATTTCTATTTATATATCCCATTCTCATACCATCTTCTTCGCCAAAATCATATTTGCTTAAATCCAAATAATGCATAAACATTGGATTAATTCTATATAAACCCATAATACCACCAGCATCTAATTTATCAAAAAGTCCCATAGATTTAAATTTTTCAAAAAATTCCAGATGACCGCTTAATATCGTTACCGCAGAGTCATAGCCAACTTTATTCCAATCAATATCCTCTATTTTAAGATTTTCATTGTCTTTATATCTCTCAACAAATATGTGTCTGGTCATATAATCTGGAACTTCATTCCAATGAATTTTATTAAACTTTTCTTCTGGTGAATTAGCGACAGCAGTAACTAATTCGCCATATTCGGTATCTTCGGGATGTGTAGGAACACTCATTGCAACTAAATCATATCTACCAATTTCAAAAAGATATAGATTTTCATATATTTTAAATTTATATGATTCACTTTCTTTTTGAGCAATCTTGCGCTTACGAAAATATGTATCTATCAGTTGTTTTTGTGCCTTATCCATAGCCATGAATGACAATATTTTTTATAAATACTTTCTAACCGCCAGAATTGTTTGCATATGTCGTTTATATATTATATATTTGCTCAGAAATAATTTTATATAAAAGCTAAACAACATGAATGACCAAAAAGAATGTGTTAAAGGACTAACAGAATCAGAAAGAATATTACAAGCATTGGACTATAAACTCGATGTACTTGATAAGATTGCCTCAACAATGGTCACCAAAGTAACTACTTTAGGTGGCTTTGAACTACTTAAACAAGAAGCTACTGATGCAAGAAAACCCGCACAAGGCGGTAATTTCATCGGAGAACTTGATATAAGAATCGACAGAGCGCAGAGACTTATTGAAGGTTATGAAGCAATTCTTTATAATCTCGAAAGACTTGCATAATGGTTGAATTACCTCTCACCGAAGTACAACTCAGGGAAATTACAAAGAATTACTGGGGAATTCGCTATAAGTATGATAAACAAGGCAGATTCACGGCTTACGCAAATGCTTGGACATTAATTGTAGACATTATAGAGAAAATATGTCAAATAAAAAGAAAATAAATAAGGCAATCCGGGCGAAACACGAATTGGAACAAGAAAAGCAGCAGAATCCCCATTGGTGCTATTGTCAGAAAACCGAATGGGAAACTGATGAACCAATAGGCATAACCGAACCAATCGATGGTTATCCATTTCCAAATAGTAAAGGATATACACAAACTATTTATAAGTGCAAAACCTGTGGTCAAAAATTTGTAATACCAGTGGCATTCGCATGAAATATGTTTATGTAACATACGACCCTTTAGTTGAAACAGTACTTTGTGTTCACGAAAAACCCAATAGTACTTGCAAAGTCTGTGGTAAAAAAGAATATCAAAAAAGACCCGCATATCAATTATGTCAGAAAAAACTTAAATTAAAACCATGACACTCTACAGAGCAAAACCCGATACTTGGTTTAAGGAAGGCACAGTAGCCGAATTAGTTGAAAGTATCTATACGAATGATGGGAAGGAATTCGGAATATTCCGAGGAACTTATATTGTCGGAGATACTGGCTATGATAAGTTCTGGTATAATAAAGGTTACAAGGAAGGCGATGAAGTCGTAATGAACGAACTTTGTTGCTTTGATGAATTCAATACAGAAATAATATAATAATAAATATTTAACACATGAGAACATACAGATTATATCAAATCGGAATATTAAGCAATGTAGCATATTTTACATTCGTTTCCGAAGTCCAAGCTGCAGATGAATCCACAGCAGAAGATTTATTATTGGCTAACTTGCCAAGTGATGGCATTGAATACATGATAACCGTGGTAAAATGAAAACCATAATAAGAATTTGGACAGTTATTGGCATCTGCATACTGATTGGCTTGTGCGGAATACTTGAAATCATTAAGTGGTGTTTATGGATACCGTATATGTTATTAATATTTCCATTTACTGGAAGAGCCATGCACGAATACGATTTGCCAATGTACCCGATTTTTTGGATTATGGAATTAAATGAAATGCTATGACAATAAAAGACGATATAAAGTCGATGTTTTGGGAACCAGCAATTGACTATGCCAATGCTGTAGAACCAATTACTTTCGAAACGGATGAAGAACTTCCTGCACAACAAGAACGTTGGAATAAAGTTCATAAAGCATATGGCAAAGGAGTTGAGGATGTCTTGGAGTTTATCTCAGATAATTATGACGTTAGACTTAAAATTCCTTGCAAATATTGTAAGTGTAAAGACCCGGACAGAGAATCCGGACAGATTTATTGCAAAAAATGTCATAAAGATATAAGCAATGGTCGTATGAAATTCCTTGCAAATCCCGGTGAAAAGTTCGAGATTCCCGCCAAAGAAGAAGACCCTGAAGAAGTACAACGCAAAAGACTCAGGAATGATTTCGAATATCATGACAAATGTGCCAGAGCAACCTTGCATCCCGGCAAAACTCTTGAAGAAGTTAACTTCATTCATATGGAAAAACGAATCGAAGATGCATATAAGTTCATCAACGAAATTCTCCAGAATACCACACCAATGAATACCCCGGAAACACGTAAATATGTAGTTGAGTTAATTCAGAAAAGAATTGAGTACATGGTTATTGTAAGATGTAACGAAGAAAATAATCCACCGGATGTCATTGACCAGAATTTACTTATTGCAGAACTACTGTGGAATGTTCCATATGACACCAAAGGACCGGCAATACAGAAATCAACACTAATTTTTGGTGACAAAGTTGCCGTGGAGAAATATCAGTTCAGTTGGATGATAGATAATGAAACTTTTAAATTCATACAGAAAGGCATATAATGGAGAATAAATTTCCAATATCAGATGAAGAACTCCAAAGACTTGCAGAATGGCTTAAGTCAGACGAAGGCAGAGAGAAAATCAGAGAAGCACTTAAAAAAGCAGATGAAACATGTAAAATAATTGATTCAATGCGTGACATTGACCCAAAAAAATTAAGAGAACCCTTTACAATATGAAAATAATAGCATTAGACGAAAGTAGACCACAATCCTATGGCTTATATACTGCCTTAGATAATCTGTTTTACTTCCTGGCTGAAAGACTGCCGAAGTTCTTCCTTATTAATGTCAAACATAATAATGACATATTGCAAATCCCCAAATACATAACTAAAATGCATTATGACAGTCTTGATGAACAGACGAGGGATTTACTTAATGAATTAGCTGGCGATATATACGTTCAAAAAATATAAGTATGGCTATAGTAGAAGCAATTGGAACACAGGGTTTAGTAACCCTCACCACACCCGTAGAAGTCATTTATCTCGATGACGAAATTAAATTTGGACTGAAAGACAGAAACTTCTCATTGAAAGTTCCCAAAAGATTTATCCGGGGTTCAAGAGACGTTATGGTATTAAAAGACTTTATGGAATCAATATACAAAGCTGGTTTCAGTGATGGTGCAATAAAAGCATTATTAAATCCTTCACAACCTGCGGGTAATTATTTATTCCGAGAAAGTAGTTGTGCCGGACAAACACATAATGTTTGCGCAACAATGCCCGGTAGCGTATGTTTACCAACAGAATTTAAATCAGAAGACTAATGAACTCTTTAAATGTTTAAACGATGGAAGAAAAATTATTCAATGGTATAGTTGATTGGAGCAGAGACGATATATTCGTCATCCACTATCAAGCAATGTCAAAAGCACACGTATACTTCACAGGTGAAAACTATGACAATGCCAAAAAATTTCTACAAGAAAACGAAAGCAGATATTTAAAATTAACAAATAAACAATGATTCTATTCCTCAGAAACCAGAAAAACAGAACAATCGTAGACTTAGAATGTTTTGTTAAAACAGAAGATGGCAGAAAGTTTGTCGAACTACATGCAGACGTAGCAATTGATACCTATTCGAAATTCTTACTCGAAAATCTCGACAGACAAAAGGAAATCATCGAAGACTTCTCAGCTATGTCAGAACTCCGAGGATGGCTGTGGGAGAAATACTTTTGCGGTGGCGATAACGACCCCAAAGAATATCAGAATATCATACGGCAACTCCAGGCATTACTCCAAGGTCATGCGGAAAAATATAACTTAAGATACGTAGAAGACTAATCATGACTGAAAATCCCCTGAGAAGCGAAGAAAGTTTTCAGAAGTTCGTAGACGGACTCTGCTGTAATGGCTGTAAATTTTTCATTAATGAGAAATGTACTGAGAAAGACCATGAAGCACATGATGCAGATAAAGCATGGACAATACAAGCTGCACTAAATGAATATCTCAAAACTAAAAGCGAAAGCGAAAAAGAATTCGTAGAAAATATAAATTATTACTATCTCTGTGAACAATTTAAAGGTTAATAAACTATGGAAGTACGGAAAAAAGTAGACACAATTAAAGTAGATTATCGTTGCCCAAAATGTGGCAAAGGATTTCTACGACCAACGGGACAAGTTTTATATTCTAACCCACTACAATATCCACACAAGTGTAATAATAACGAATGTGATTACTGTGAAACATTCAATAAAACATATCCGCACTTAGACTATGAATTCGATAGTAAGATTAGATTGATTGGTGGCAATAGAGTGGATTTGATTGCTGGCAAAGGTGATGATGATTTCTGTGTAGATTAATTGGGGTATAAATAGTATTTAAGGGTCTTAAAGAGTAATTATATGAAAACTGCTATGCTTAAGACCCTTTTGATATTTATTATCTGCCTATATGCACCTAATGTACAATTGGCAGATAATAAATATCTGCAAGAACGCTTCAAAATAGAATATGCAAACGGCAGACCCACCACAATGGGCATTGATTGGTATATAAACAACAAACAAAACCAACGAAACTTCTTAAGGGAATACCAGAAGGTAATTAAAGACAGTCTTTACAATGATATTTTCTTCCGGACCGAAACCCCTAAGAAAAAAACATCAATACTGGCATATAATTTACTGACTTCAAACAGTTGTGAAATAATCGTATATAATGCGGAAAAATATCGGGCATTCGAGTATGATACAGCTAAATTATGGGATTATACCGATGATGATTATTTTCTCAAAGCAACAATCATGCATGAGATAAGTCACTATTATTTCTACCAAGTTATACTTGAAATGCAGAGAATCAGAAATATAAGCGTAAATGTTTATTATACTGCAGATTTATATATGTTTCCCAATCAAGAGCTGCAATACGGCAGTAAATTCATTGAAGAAGGTTTTTGTGAATACGTCATACAGAGATTTAATTTGACCCCGGAATTCATTAATGTACGGATACCTCAATATAAATCAGACTTAGAAGATAAAACAGCAAATTTTGACATTCAATACATATATGCTTCAAAGTACTTATGGAATTTCCTCGATATGTCAATCGGCTTAACCGGCAGCGTAAAAGAAGGTCTGATGGTAATACTGAACAATCGCCCACCTAATTATCAAGAAATACTTAAACCCGCAATATATTTCGACAGACTTAAATTAGACCTGGCAACTGATAGTATTTAAGTATTGTAGAAAGTATTTATTTACATGAAGTCAATCTTAGATATAATCCAAGAAGAAATATCGGAGTTTAATCGTACTGTTTTCACGGATGTACCGCAAGACCTATATATTCATTTCAGACAAAGCAAATTCAGCGATGATGCGAATAAAAGTCATATGAAAATCTTCCGGTCTAAAGACGGCAGAGATTTTCTTGTGAAGAAAACCATTAATCAAGACATATTTCATGTTTATGACTTCTCTAACTTGCAAAAACCAATAGCAACTGCAGTCTTCGATGTACAAAACGACCATTTTAGTGGCTATGAACACCGACAGAGTATCGAAGTAAATCCAAACTATAGAAGAATCGGCATTGCAACAGCTATAACAGACTTCGCTGAGAATATTTATAATTTACCCTATAAGCCAACTGGTTTACAATCAACAGAAATGCAAGGATTTACACAAAATCGATTTAATGGTGATACTAATGACCCGGATGAACTACAAGAAGGTTGGCTTGGTGGGTCAAAAGTCGATAAATTCAATGAGAATTTCTACAATTGGTTCGGACAATCAAAGGTAGTTGACAGAAGTGGTAAACCTCTGAGAGTTTATCATGGAACTCAAGCAGACTTCGATAAGTTTGAAAGCAAAACTGGTATGATGTATTTCAGCAAAACGCCTAAATACGCAAGTAACTTTGCAACAGACCCAAGTATTAAAGGATATCATTCAAGTGGTTCACAGCCATCAGTAATGCCAGTATATCTGAGCATACAAAAGCCATTGGACTTAACAGAATTTAAAACTGAAGTAATGAGTCCTTATGAATTTGCGGCTGAATTAGAAGACCGTGGTGTTGAAATAGATTCAAGTAATCTCCGTGATACCCCCTGGAGTACAAGATTAGGTTCGGGTGATGATACAAAAGTTTGGCAATGGTTATTATATAGTAACAAATATTTACTACCAATAATCAAAGCAAGTGGTTATGATGGAATCTTCATGTATGAAAATGCTGAAACTTCTAATGGTAAAGATATTAAAGACATTGCTTATGTTATATTTGAACCTACTCAAGTGAAGTCAGCAACGGGCAACAATGGCGAATTCAATCCCCAAAATCCGGATATAACAAAAGAAAGTATAGAAATGGACGAAGTAAAAAATAATACTAAATATTTTAATGAAAATTTTTGGAAATGGTTTGGAAATTCTAAAGTGGTTGATAAAAGTGGTAAACCATTAATTATGCATCATGGTGGTTCATTTAGTCCTTCAATACCATCAAAAGGTTTTACTAATCCTTTTAATGAGTTCAAAGGAAACGGATGGTTTACTTCAAGTAAAGCCGATGCGAGATATTATGCAAAACAAACTGATGGAAATCTTACTAATGTTTATCTTTCAATACAAAATCCATTATATTCCGGCAGACAAGAAGACGGGTCATACATTGAAACAAATGATGCCGTTATTGTTGCTCAAAAGAGTGGTAAGTATGATGGAGTTATTGATATGGAAAATGGTGAGATATTAGATGCAATTGTCTGGGACAGTAAAAAAATTAAATCGGCAACTGAAAATAATGGCGAATTCAGTACAAGTAATCCGGACATAACACAAGAAAGTCTTAAAGAACAAATAATCAAAGAATTAAGCCTATTAACCGAAAGTACTGATGAAGGTGTTGCTGATAAATATGCTGAGAGAATGTTTAATATACCTTCGGATTTAAAAGGACAAGAACAGCAAGCCAGTGCTGAGATACAGAAAAACCTGGAAGAACCAGTAGGTTATGTTAAAGAAATAAAATATGATTATAAGAACAACAATCATAAGTTTCTTGATAAAGTTCCAGTTTATATGAATCCCAAAAGTCTCACATATATAGATGGTTATGTAAGAGCAATTGTTGATACTCAAGGAAACCTATATGTCGCACAAAGAGACGGTAAATTTGCTCATGGCGATATATCTGTTGCCGTTGGTTTACATGACAAGACTGATGCAATCTATGTTGAAACCGATAGATATACTCTCTTGGGTAGAATCGGTGAGAAAGATGCATTTGGTTTGGGAGATACTGCAGAACATTATATCAAACGCAATAATGAATATTATGAAATAGTACATGAAATGCTCGTTAATGCCAAAAAGAAAAATCCTGAGTATGATTTTTATGAAGCATATTACGAAGACCAAGACCTCGGAGAACCAGTAGACCCAAATGAAGAGAAAAACCAGCATCCGGAATTACAGAAATTCAGTTACGATGAATTAATCCGGGAAGAAATAGAGAATATTGTAGATGGCGTAGCCGACAAATACGCTGAGAGACAATTCGGTATCCCCGACCAAAGTAAACAACAAGACTACCAAGCAACAAAGGCAATGCCAGTAGAAGATAATTCAATGGGTGATTATATTGGTGACGTAACACAATATGGTAATGATGATGATGACTATCAATACCACTCAGGTGAACCTATGAATTTAGAAGTCGAATCACGGATATTTGCAAATCCCCGTAACCTGGATAAATTTGGTATTCGAGTAAGAGCAGTAAGTGACGACCAAGGCAATTTATTCGTTGCGGAAACCGATGGCAGATTCTTTCACGATGGAATAGAACACGTAGTAATGAATAGTAAATACGGCAATTCAACAACAAGCTATATGCAGTGGTACAGACAAGGTAGTTCAAATATGTTCACTTGGAGCAGTACGTACTCCGGTGGCAGTAGATTAAAACCACAAGAAGAACAACAATACCTACAGACATTAAAAGACCGTAATCCCCAATATAAATTCTTAGTTCCACAACAACAACAAGTCGCTGGTCAAAATGTTCAAGAAGAAATAGCAATCGAAGGTGTAGGCGATAA
>Ga0315291_10009341_pt1 | contig 12016 bp, 10 predicted proteins | sample YL17G12_20_MG_FD_203070 | JGI IMG/M metagenome (GOLD analysis project Ga0315291, IMG submission 203070) | Sediment microbial communities from Yellowstone Lake, YNP, Wyoming, USA - YL17G12_20 | ecosystem: Environmental > Aquatic > Freshwater > Lake > Sediment | place: USA: Wyoming | collected...
TTGCAGCGTAGTCTTGCCCACCTGCCGGGGGCCCCGGAGAACCGTGACCGGCGCCAGCCCGGCGTTGAGCTTCTTTAAGGTAGTTGCGAAGGCCCAGCGGCGATAAGGGGGCAGGACGGGGCCGGGCTTGCCCTCCCACCAGGGATTGGTGTCCCGTAGGAAAGCGTCCAGGGCCGGCGGTAGCCGTTCCAGGTCGAAGATGTCCCGCTGCGTGCTCATGCACACCCCACACTGTATTGTGCCAGGAACTGGACAAGATGGGAGTCCTATCCCGCTGGTGGCGCGAAGAACTCCAGCGGTTCGAGCGCGGTGATCTTCCAGGCGCGGCGACGTGACAGCGGCATTCAGGTGCGGTAGCTGGCGTTGATCTGGATGTACTTCTCGGTGAGGTCGCAGGTCCAGAAGCGCGCCTGTCCCTCTCCGGCGCCCCGGATGGCCAAGCGGATGGCGCACTCGGAAGCATCCAGACGGTGCTTCAGGTCGTGCTCGGAGAACCTCGCCGCCACCCCGGAACGGCACACCTGTACCCCCTGGACGAAGACGTCCACACCGGCCGGATCGAACTCCACGCCGGCGTTCCCCGCCGCCGACAGGATGCGGCCCCAGTTCGGATCCGAACCCGCAATGGCGGTCTTGACCAGGGGTGAGTTGGCGATGGCGCGCGCGATGCGGGCAGCCTGATCGTCGTCTCGGGCGCCGGTGACGCGGATGGTGATGAGCTTGCGGGCGCCTTCCCCGTCGCGGGCGATCTTCTCGGCCAGGTCTTCCATCACCCAGCAGAGGACCTCATCGAAGACCAGGCACTCTTGGGGGTCGGGCCGCAGGCCGGAGGTGCCGTTGGCCAGCAGCACCACCGTGTCGTTGGTCGAGGTGTCCCCATCCACCGACAGCCGGTGGTAGCTGCGTTCCACGGCCGCGGCCAGCGATCGGCGCAGGCGCGCCGGAGGAACGGCGGCGTCGGTCATCACGAAGGCCAGCGTGGTGGCCATCGCCGGGTGGATCATCCCGGCGCCCTTGGTCATACCGGCGATGTGAACAGTCCCCCGGCGGAGCGGCACCTCGCCAAAGGCCGCCTTGGGGACGCGATCGGTAGTGAGGATAGCGCGTGAAACCTGCTGGAAGCGTCCTGCGGAGAGTCCCTGGACCAGCCGCGGCAGCGCGCGGACGATCAGCCCGTGATCCAGTTCCACGCCGATCACTCCGGTCGAGGCCGGCAAGACCTGCTCGACAGGCGCCCGCAAAGCCCTGGCCAGCGCGCGGCAGCAGGCTTGCGCCACGCGTTCCTGTGAGCGGGTGGCGCAATTGGCGTTGCCGGCATTGACCAGGATGGCTCTGGCGATGCCGCCCGTGGCGTGCAGGTGCTCACGCGCCAGCCGCACCGGCGCCGCTTGCACCCGGTTCCGCGTGAACATTGCGGCCGCCGAGGCCGGCGCGTCCGAGACGATCAGCCCGAGATCATCCCTCTTCTCCTGGCGGATGCCGGCATACGTCGCCGAGTACCGGTAGCCGAGCGGAAGTCTCAACTGGCGCCCTCCCCCACGACTTCATTCTCCGACAAACGCTGCCCGCTGAGAAACGCCCCGGCCGCGACCCTCTTCCTCCCCTCCAGTTGCAGCTCCAGCAGCTCCAAGGAAGAACCCTGCCCGCAGACCGCCCAGAGGCGGCCCTGCGAAATGCGTAAGGCGCCGGGAGCGCCCGCCAGCGGCTCCCCCACGCGCGTTCTCCATATGTGCAGCAGGCTGCCGCGAAGCCAGGTGTAACAGCCCGGCCACGGCGCCAGTCCCCGCACCCGGTTGTGAATCTCCGGAGCCGGCCTGCTCCAATCCACCCGGCCGTCTTCTTTCTTCAGCAACGGCGCGTAAGTGGCCTCGGAGGCATCCTGCCTGACGGGAACCAAGCTGCCACGCTCCAGACCTTCCAGCGTCTCGACCAGCAACCCGGCGCCCATCGCGGCCAGCCTCTCCGAGAGCTCTATGGCGGTTTCATCGGCCCCGATCGGCGTCCGGCGCTGCAACAGAATGTCACCCGTATCCAGGCCGGCGTCGATGCGCATGGTGGTCACGCCGGTGACCGTTTCGCCCCGCGCGATCGCCCACTGAACCGGCGCGGCTCCGCGGTAGCGCGGCAGCAGCGAAGCATGCACGTTGATGATGCCGTGCGGCGGGATGTCGATGATCGCCTGCGGAATGATCTGGCCGTAGCCAACCACCACCATGGCGTCCGGTTTCAGGGCCGCCAGGCGGGCAACTACTTCCGGAGACTTCACTCGCTCCGGCTGGTGGACGGGCAATCCCAACTCCTGGGCCGCGCGTTTCACCGGCGAGGCGGAAAGCTGCTGTCCTCGGCCGCTGGGGCGATCCGGTGGCGTGATCACCTCCAGGACCCGAGGCCCCGAAGCGACTACGGCTCTCAACGTGGGAACCGCGAATTCCGGCGTGCCGAGGAAGATCAGACGCATGGACCGTCTCTGCTGGGCGGCGGCTACTCCCACTCCCCGGCCTTGAACAGCTTGCGCACTTTGCGGCGAATGAGGTCGCGCTTCAGAGGGCTGACGTGGCTGATGAACAGGCGCCCGCGCAGGTGGTCGGTCTCGTGCTGGAGTGCGCGCGCCAGCAAGCCGTCGCCGCTGATCTCGAAGCTCTCGCCCTTGGCGTTCTGCGCCCGCACGGTGACGCGGCGGGCGCGCCGAACCTGCTCGCGGAAGCCGGGCAGGCTCAGACAGCCTTCTTCCTCGCTGTGCGCGCCGTCCAGCTTGGTGATCTCCGGATTGATGAGGACGATTCTCCGCGTGGGGTCTTCGCCCGCCGATGGGTCGATCGCCGCGATGCGGCGCCCGAGGCCTATCTGGGGCGCCGCCAGTCCCACGCCGTGGTTCGCGTACATGGTTTCGAACATGTCCTCCAGCAGCTTGTGGAGCTCCGGGGTGTCGAACTCGGTAACCGTCTCAGCCGGATGCTCCAGAACCGCGTGGCCGTACTTAACGATGGGGTAGATCATCAGAAGCTGCGAATCTGCTCGAGATAGCCCTCCAGGTTACGCCTGGTCTCTGCCAGGGAATCGCCGCCGAATTTCTCCAGGAACGCCCGGGTGAGCACCAGGGCCACCATGGCCTCACCGACCACGCCCGCGGCAGGCACCACACAGACGTCGCTGCGCTCGTAGGCCGCGGCGGCGGGCGCCCGGGTCCCCAGATCGACCGATTCCAGCGGCCGGCGCAGGGTCGAGATGGGCTTCACGAAGCCTTTCACCACGACGTCCTGACCGTTGGTGATGCCGCCTTCGAGGCCCCCGGCGCGATTTGAGCCGCGGGTGAAGTGTCCCCGCTCAGCGTCCCAGTGGATGGTGTCCTGCACTTGCGAGCCTGGCGCGGCGGCTGCCTCCTCGGCTGCGCCGATCTGCACACCTTTGACCGCCTGGATGGAGACGATGGCCTGGGCCAGTTGGCCGTCCAGACGCTGGTCCCAGGCAATGTGAGAGCCCAGGCCCGGCGGCACATCGTGCGCCACTACTTCGAAGACCCCGCCTACGGTGTCGCCGGCGCCAGCAGCTTCATCTACGGCTTTCTTCATGCGCCGCTCGACTTCGGCGTCCACGCAATTCAGCACCACCTCGGTCTTCTGGCTTAGAGCCACGATCTCTTCCCACGTTGCGGCGCGCCCCAGGCGGACGCTTTCGATGGCGCTAATGTGGCTCAGTATCTGGATCCCGAACTGGCTCAGCAAGGTCTTGGCCAGGGCGCCGATGGCCACCCGCGCCGCCGTCTCCCGGGCGCTGGCGCGCTCCAGAATGTAGCGGGCGTCGCGGAAGTTGTATTTCATGGCCCCGGCCAGGTCGGCGTGGCCGGGACGCGGACGGGTGAGGGGTTTCTTCTTGTCCTCGGCGCCTTCGCCCGCCTCTACGGGCAGGGCCTCGCTCCAGTGCTGCCAGTCGCGATTCCGGATCAGGATGGTGACCGGCGAGCCGATGGTCTGGGCGTGCCGGACGCCGGAGACGATCGCCGCCCGGTCCGCCTCGATCTTCATCCGGCCGCCCCTTCCGTAACCCTGCTGGCGCCGCCACAATTCGTGGTTGATGTCTTCCACGGAAACAGGCAGACCTGCGGGCAGCCCGGTCAGGATAGCGACCAGGCACTCTCCGTGCGATTCCCCGGCCGTCTCGAAGCGCAGCATGCCTGTACTACAAGTCCTAGTGTGCTTTCGGGCGGGTGCGCCGGTCAAGTGGCCTGTGGGCTTGCCATCCCCCAGTTTTGGCAGCCACCCTTGGGGGATGAGTCTCCCGAGTTGTCCGGGTCAACCTGTCTTAGCCTCAGGGCACCCGAGACCGCCCTACTGCGCTCTCCTGAGCACCCGCGGCGATACGGTGTCGTAGGGCGCCTGAATTTCGGATTTAAGGGTTTAGAAATCTAAATATTCACTCGCCGCCGTCGATGGATGTGCGCCACCAATGCGAGTGCTGTGGGTGATTCACACCGACGGGTCCGAAACTCCACGAATCAGCCTGGAGGGGGCAGCAGGCTTGACCTGCGAGCGCGTCGAGGACCCGCTGGCAGGCCTGGAGCGCCTGGGGGTCTCCAGCTACGACGCGGTGCTGGCCGACTTCCCACTCCCCGGCTGGACGCCCGAGGAGTGGCTGGAGGCGGTCCAGCGGCTCGACTCGCTCGTCCCGGTCATCATCCGCGATGAGCGCCCCAGTTGCGACGACGCGATCCGGCTGGCCAGGCTCGGCGCTTACTACGTGCTGAGCGCCGATGCCAGCCCGGAGAAGCAGGCGCGGGCATTGGAGGAGGCCCTCCAGTACCGTCGCCAGAGGGAGCTGGCCCTCTGCGCGGGCGAACCCGGGCGAGAGCCCTGGAAGAAGTTCCTGGTGGGCGAAAGCCGGGCCATGCGGGAAACCGACCAGCTCATCCGGCTCATCGCCGGCCGCCGCTGCACCGTGCTGATCGCCGGCGAGACCGGGACCGGCAAGGAGATGGTGGGGCGGGCGATTCATCTGGCCAGCCAGCGCTCGCACGTGCCCATGGTGGCCGTCAACTGCCATGCTCTGCCCGAGAGCCTGCTCGAAGCGGAACTGTTCGGACACGTCAAGGGCGCTTTCACCGGGGCGGTCAGCCACCGCGTGGGGCGTTTCGAGCTGGCCAATCACAGCACGCTGTTTCTGGACGAGGTCGGCGACCTGCCCCTGTCGCTCCAGGCCAAGCTGCTGCGCGTCTTGCAGGAGTGGGAGATTCAGCGGCTGGGCAGCTCGGAGAGCATCCCGCTGGACGTGCGGGTGCTCGCGGCCACCAACCAGGAACTGGCCGCGAAGGTGGCCGTCGGCGCCTTCCGCGAGGACCTCTACTACCGCCTTAACGTGGTTCCCATGCGTGTGCCGCCGCTGCGCGAGCGCACCAGCGACATCCCCCTGTTGGTCTATCACTTCGTCGAGAAAGTCTGCCGCCGGGAAGACCTCCCGGCACGGCAGGTCTCGCGCGACACCCTGGACCGGCTGAGCGACTACTCCTGGCCGGGGAACGTGCGCCAGCTCGAAAACGCCGTCGAGATGGCGATCCTGTTGGCCGGCGACCGGAAGCACCTCTACCCCGGAGACTTCAGCCTGCCGCCTGCCCAGAGGCGGGAGAGCGCCCCGCCGGTGGTTCGCGAGTACGTGGTCCCGGACGAGGGCCTGGATTTCGAGCGCACCGTGAGCGCCATCGAGCGCAGTATCCTCACGCAGGCGCTACAGCGGACCGGAGGGAACAAGAAGCAGGCCGCCGAGCTGCTGCGCCTGAAACGCACGACGCTCGCGGCAAAACTCAAGAGCCTTCAGTTGGCGGGGGTGTGACCGTGGGACAGCCCCATGGGCTGTCGCGGTGACAGGCCGTGGGCCTGTCCTACTATCTGCCCAACAGATCCTCCACCCACGGCGGCGTGGCCTGAATCAAGCGGCCCAGCTCGGGCTCAAGCTGCTCCAGCTTGAGCTTCATCTGCCAGGCAATCTCGCGGTAGCTGAAGTGGCCCTTGACGGTGGTGCGAATCCGGCAAATGTAGTCCACCTCGGCGAAGTCCATCTTGAAGAGGAAGCGTGAGCGGGCGCCGAACGGCAGCAGGTAGTGACCGCCGGGGTCGGGGAGCTGCCTCACCGTCGCCAGCGTCTCGCGCATGAGCGCCTCGTAACGCTCGCGGAGCCCGGCTGCGGCGAGCGGCTTGGGGACATCGAAGCCGAGCCGGGCCGAGTAGGCCTGGCGATGCTGCTGGCAGCGCCGGTGACGGTGCAGGTCCCGGTAGGCGCCCAGATCCATGATCAGGTCGTAGACGAAACATCCGCCGCGGAAGGCGCGTAACATCTCATCCCGCTCGGTGCGCGACCGCAGCACTAGGTCCAGAACTTCCGCTCGCATGCCGGGCGGCCACCCGCGAGCCAGTTCGTACAGCTCGCGGTAAGGGCGGTCAGAAACCGTGTAGAGCAACGTGGCCACGATGTCGGCGGCGGTGTCCGCGGGACGCGACAGATCCACCGCGTCCACCTCCAGTCCGGCCGGTGGCGGCAGATTCTGCCGGGCCCACTCGGCCAGATCGTCGCGGGCCTGGCTGAGGTAGTAGTCGGCATCCGCCCATTGCGCCAGCGTCGGCGCGACAGCTTCGCGGTCTGCGGTGTCCCACGGGCAGTCGGGCTCGGCCGCGCAGGCCGCCGCCATTTCTGCCGCCAGACTGCGCAACTCACCGTAGGGGGAAACTTTCAGCCGCCGGATCTGCTTCTCCAGCGTGCGTATGCTGGTCACCTGCCCCAGGTTGGTGGGCACGCCGAAGAACAACAGATAGCGGGCCACGTCGAAGGCGCGCGCCGCGATGCTCCGCTGGTAAGCTTCCGGGCTCATGGCTTCCGGGCACGGCAGGCGCTCCCTGAAGAACTCAGCCATGCGGGTGTGAACTTCCTGGTAAGCCGCCAGCAGCTTGTCGGCCGCAGCCTCGTACCGGGCCGCGTCCGGCGGCGAGAACTCTTCCGGCGTCACGAACCCGCACCGCGAGAAGTCCTGGTAGCGGGAGGACTTGGCCTGGCCGTCCCACAGCGGCTCATCCTCGACTTCCGTGGCGGCCAGCTCCGAGATTCCCTCGAAGCACATCACCACGTGCCCCAGATCGGCAATCGAGGAGTGGCCGTATTGGAAGTAGAAGTGCTCCAAAAACTTCCGGGAGTCGTGGCTGCGCACCCAATCGAGCGACTCGCGAATCGAATCCGGCGAGCGGCTGTAGCGCGCCAGGGCGTAGGCGCACTTCTCGGGCGGCATGGGCGCCAGCGTCAAGACGCGTTTCGGTGTGGCGTGCGGCACGAAATGGTTATGATAGCTGAAACGATGCGGCTCCGAATAAAACGGCTCCGGCCCGACGCGATCCTGCCCCAGTACGCGCACGGCCCCCAGGAGGACGCGGGCATGGACTTGCGCGCGGCCGAGGATGCCGAGTTAGAGCCTGGCCGGCCCGCGGCCATCCCGACCGGCCTGGCCATCGAAGTGCCCCCGGGATGCGAGGCCCAGGTAAGGCCGCGCAGCGGCCTGGCCCTCCACCACGCCATCACGCTGCCCAACAGCCCGGCTACGATCGACCCGGGCTACCGCGGCGAGATCAAGGTGATTCTGCTGAACCTGGGGCGGGAAACCTACTCGGTCCGGCGGGGCGATCGCATCGCCCAGCTTGTCATCAGCCGCTACGAGCCCATCGAGTGGCTCGAGGGGGAACTCTCCAACTCTCAGCGGGGCGAGAGCGGCTTCGGTTCTTCAGGCCGGTAGCGGCTGCTGAAAAACGCCCGGGACCGCTCCCTGACGGTCGCGGCTCCGAAACAGGGCCGTTGACTCTGAAGCACTTTCCGAGCCGCGCGCGTGAGCAAGCGGTCTGGAGCGGGCGTTTTTCAGCACCCTCCGGTAGCGTGCTATACTACTTACAGCCTTTCGCGCGCGTGGGCGGCTAGCTCAGTTGGGAGAGCACGGCGTTCGCAACGCCGGGGTCGTGGGTTCGAGTCCCATGCCGTCCACCACCTCAGGCGAAGCACTCGCCGGCCAAGTCAGGTTCAACGGCTTCCGCGCGGTCAGCGCCTCAGAAGCTTCTGATGGCGTGGGCCTCGTCGTCGTAGATATCGAAAACCGTGTACAGCTTGGTGATTTGCAGCAGATCCTTGACCCGCTTGGTCAGGTGGAGCAGCTTCAATTGGCCTTGCTGGTTGGCCACCGAGGTGAAAGCGGCCACCAGCTCGCCAATGCCCGAGCTGTCGATATAGGAGACCTCGCCCAGGTTCAGCAGTATACTACGCTTGCCCTCGGCCAGCAACTCGCGGATGCCCTCGCGAAGGTTGCTGGAACCCTCACCCAGGGTGATCCGGCCGGACACATCGACCACCATGACTTCGCCCACCTGACGGGAACTTAGTCTTGCGCTCACGAATCTTCCCTCCTGCCTGTCTAGACTACCATCTTCCGCCGGTATTTCACCAGCTTGACCTGGGTGCCCGAGGGCGCCAGGCGGCGGATGTCCAACTCGTCCACGAACGCCCGCATCAGGAAAATCCCGCGTCCGGATTGCTCGAGCAGGTGCTCGGCCGCCACCGGGTCGGGCAGCGCGCTAAGGTCGAACCCCTGGCCTTCATCGACCACGGTCACGCTCAGGCGGTCCTGATTGGCAGCCACCGTCAGATGAACCTTCTTGCGCGCGTTGTAGCGGTTGCCGTGCACCACGGCGTTGACCACCGACTCCCGCACCGCCATCCCCAGCCTGTGGACCTCCTCTTCGGCGAAGCCCGTTTCGGCGGCCACCTTCACCGCCAACTGCTCGGCTGCGTCGGCGCTCTCCAGGGTCGAATCCAGGAAAATGTCTGCTTGAACGGTCTCGCCCGCCGGGTTATCCGCCATGTACCCAATCGCAACTTAAAACAGTTGGCCCGGCCAAGTCAAACTGGCGCCTGCCGGCTGGCCTCCCCCGGTTCCCGAAGGGGCGCGGGGTGGAATAGGCATTCTTGCCTGTCCATTACAGGCCTGGAGGCCTATTCCACGGTGGCACACTCAAACTGACCGGGGGAGGCCAGGCTCCGCCCGGAAACCCTCAGCGCAGCGACACGCTCTGGGCCGCGGAGGAGCCCTGGCGGCTGCTCAGAGTGACCAACACCGACTGAATCGTATCCGCCACGCTGGTTACGTTCTTGACGTCGCCCTGCACGGTAAATGGGATGGTCGCCGTGAACAGGCTGCCGTACAACTGCGACTGGGACTGCTGATACCAGGACAGGAAGTTGGCCTCCACGTTCAGCGTGAGCCGGGTGGTGGCCACGTTCTCGCCGGTCGTGGGGGTGAACTGGAAATCCATCTGGGTGACCGACCGGCTGGTGGCATATCCGCGCAACAGCAGGGTGAAGGTGCTGGTAGTCTTCGCCGAGACCTCCACGCCCAGCAGCCGGGGCGCCGACTGGGGAACCACCAGGTTGAGCGCCGTCGGGTTCGCCGGCGTCAGGTCGATGCCCTTGTCGGTGGCGAACGTTGGGGTGATGCTGATGGTGCCGGCGACCGTGCCGGTCTGCACGCGGATGGTGGTCAAGTTCTGCGGGAATACGGCCTTGGTGGTGTTCGCGGGGATCGTGAAACTGACCGTCCGGCCGCCGATGGCGAACTGCACGGCCGGGTCGTTGCTGAAGACCTCGGAATTGAAGGCCAGCGTCAGGGTCCCGATGAGCGGCAGGGGATACGGGGCCGCCAGGGTCAGGGCGATCTGCGGCTGCTGCATGGGCTCCTGCGAGCCAGACGGAGCCTCGAACCGGTAGCTGGGCAGAGGGTCGGGCGCGGCGGCCGTCCCGGACAAGGTGAAGCTCAGCGTGTCCACCCTAAGCGTCGCCGTGGTGCCTCCGACCACAGTGGGCGTGAACTGGATGGTGAAGAAGGCCGTAGCGCCAGCCGACACGCTCAGCGGGAGGCTGGGCAGATCCGCCAGCGTGAAGGCGGTGGTCGTCCCGGTGACGCTGATGCTGTTCACCGCGCCCGGCGCCGTGCCGTTGTTGATAACGTAAAACCGCGCCGTAGCGGTGCGGCCCACCTGGACCGGCGCCAGGATCACCGAACCGCCGCTCTGTATCGCCGTGGTGACATCGCCCACGCTGTAGGCGTAAGTGAGCGTGGCGCCCAGCCCGGCGCCGCGCACGTCGAAGGTGTCGGCGCCGATCTTCAGCCGGCCGCTGGCCCAGCCCGGTTGGGTGGGCGTGAAGGCGATGGTGAACTGGACCGCGCCACCCACCGGCAGGGTCAACGGCAGGAACGGCAGATCGCCGAGCTGGAAGCCGGTTCCCAGGATGCTGATGGCGGCGATGGTGCCGTCGGCGTTGCCGCCATTACGCACACGCACCGCCAGCGTGCTCTTGTCGCCGATCGCGGCGTCGGGCACGGTAATGACCTGGGCGGGAGTGATGGCGGTGGCCAATCCCTCGCGCACCGTCTCGTAGGCAAACACGGGGCCTGAGCCGGACCCGGCGAGATTGAAGCTCACTTGCCGGCCCCCTACGGTCACGCTCAGCGCGCCCTGGCTGGCCTCAAGCTGCTTGGGAGTGAAGGCGACGCTGAAGCGCGCATCCTTGAGGGATTCGATCACCGTGTTCGGCAACGGCGCGCCAACCAACTGGAAGACCGCGCCGGCAACCGCCACCGCGCCAATCACCCCCGGCCCGCTGCCCCGGTTCGTGACCACGAACGACGCCGACGCCGTAGTGTCCACCGCGGTCGCCGGGAAGGTCACCGTCCCGCCGGGTTCCACCAGCGTGGCATTGCCTCCCGGGGGCGTGTAGCTGAAGGCGAACTCCGGCGCCACGCCGTTCAGGCTCAGCGTAATCCTCGCGCGGGCCTGCGCTTCGGTGTAGGCAAACTGCACCTGGGCCCGGACGCTGGCGCCGCTGGAGGGGGTGTAGCGTAGGGTGACGGTGAAGTCGCCGTTGGGCCGCACGGTGGCCGGCAGGTTCGGGACCGCCAGCAGGGAGAAATCCGTGTACCCCGACAGGTCCACCGCGGTTACGTCGGCAGTGGTGGCGCCTCGGTAGGTCAGAGTCACAAACACCGTGGCCGGCACGCCGATCGCCTCGGCCGGAACGGTGACCGTGGTGCCCTCGGTGTAGGAGACCACGGTGGATCCGTACTGCACCCGCACGGCGAAGGGTGAAGCTTGAGAGTTAGCTCGCGGCGCCAGCCAGAACAGCGCCGCCGCGGCAGAGACCAGAATGTAACCGCGTCGCCTCATTGTCCCCTCCCGCTTGGAACGAAATACACCGCCAGCTCGCGACCGGCCTCCAGGACCAGCAGCGGCTCGTCACGACCGCCGGGCGACTTCAGCAGGAACACGGACTTCACCGCCAACGGCTCCAGCAAGGTGGGTTCCCACTCGATGGCGATCCGAGACGCCAGCGTGCGGCTGGCTACCTCGTAAGCGTCCACGCGCTTCGCGGAGCGGTGGGCGACATAAAGGAAGGCGCCGTCGCCGGAGACCGCCGCCCCCACCGGATCCCAACTCCCGGAGGCATCGGCGGCGAAGGGCATCACTGCGGCCTCCCCGCGGAAGTTGCGGACCTCCAGGATCTGCCCGGAACCGCGGTCGGCCACGAAGAGCGCATCATTATTATTGGGGGCCAGCGCCAGGGCCGCGGGATGGGCCAAGCCCACCAGCAGCTTCGGCGCGGCGTCCGCGCAAACCAGGTAGATACCGCCGTCGCGCTCAGCCTCGACTCCCGCCACGGCGCAGGCGCCCGAAGCCTCCACCGCGAGCGCCGTCACGCGACCAGCCAGTTCCACCGCCGGCCCCGCGGCCGGAGTGTCGCCCAAACTGCGCAAGAGCTGAAGCCCCTGCCGGCTCGAGTAGATGGCCGCAGCCGAACCGTCGGCGCTCCAGGCTGCGCGCTCGGGGCTCGCCAGCCCGCCGTCGATGCCAGCCCAGAGCAGGGCCGAGCCCGTCTGCCGGACCGCCCACAGGCGCCCGCTCCTGAGCGCCAGCATCGTCCTTCCATCCGGCGCGGCCGCCGCCCAGTC
>Ga0315291_10009343_pt1 | contig 12014 bp, 23 predicted proteins | sample YL17G12_20_MG_FD_203070 | JGI IMG/M metagenome (GOLD analysis project Ga0315291, IMG submission 203070) | Sediment microbial communities from Yellowstone Lake, YNP, Wyoming, USA - YL17G12_20 | ecosystem: Environmental > Aquatic > Freshwater > Lake > Sediment | place: USA: Wyoming | collected...
CATGGGCGAGTGCGAGTGTTGTGGCAGTCGTATCAGGGTTTACGCACAACCGAAAGATACCGATGCTTGCCCGATGTGCGGTAAGGTTGAGCCGATGCAAATGAAGAAGCGGAAGGCGAACCCATGAACGACCCTCTCTCCAAACCGAAACGGGCGGGACGACCGAACGTAATTGGTAGCCTTAAGGTTAAAGTAGTGACATGGCAGGAATATGGAAAACCTTGTTCGGAACAGACAACATTTACTTTCTGTTGTTGGCAAGGACTAAAGGACTGGTTGAATAGACATGAGAAAGTTTATGGTTGTCCATGCGGTTATCATGATTTAATAGACATGAGAAAGTCAGAGGTGACTGAATGAACACCGACCCTCTCTCGAACGGGAAGCCTGACTACGTCTGCATGATATGTAAGAAGCCGTTGACGTTGCATGAAACGCTCCAGCACAAATCGCTTACAATCTGCGAGGGAACCCATCCTGAAGTGTTCGCTGAATTACGGAGGCTGGGAAAGATATGAACGGCAAAATACCAGAAACATTAGAGGAGTTTGACCGCTTGCTGAACCAGCCTACCAAAATACCATTTGAACTGATATTGCAAGCTCGTTTGATGAGTGATATTCAAGCGGTCATGGCGAAGCGTCCAGACATAACCAAAGAAGCATTTATTGAGTTCTGTAAAAATACTTGGGAAGCGATAGAAGCCCGTCTCAAAAAGGAGAAGGTTTAGAATGTGCAAGGCCTTCAGTGCAGTCGTTCAGTTTGACGGAATCAAGGAGATAGACAGCCATCGTTGCCCGTCTGTGAGGTTGAAATAATGAACCCTCAACCGAAATCGAAACGGGCGGGACGGACATTGGTAATAAGTGTAGATGAAAATGGAATCATGCTGATTACGACAGCAAGTGATTTCACAAAGGAGGAAGTCAATCGTATGGTAGATGGATTAAAATCCTTTGTGAAATGGCCTTGGAGGAAACCTGAATGAACAACCTCCTCGTCCTTGCGGCGTTCATTGCGCCTTGGATTGTGATGATGTTATGGACATGAACATCATGTCGTCAATCGCAATGGGCCTCGGGTTCGCTGCCGTTTATTCATTGTCATGGCTCGCTTACCACAAGGGATGGAGCCGGTTGCGGAAAGCAGCCGACTTCGGGAACATGACATAAACGGAGGTAAGGAAATGGAGAATTTCGGACTGATAATCGGATTGACGGCAACACTGGTGATAACGGCCATGCTTGCGGCATACGCTTACGCGCATTATCTTGCATATCAGCCGATGCAGAGCGAGAAGGCGAAGCTGATGCCGACGAAACAGGGACTGATGCCGGTCGGGTTGCTCAGCAACGAGCAGGCGAAGTTCCTGTGGGAACATGATGCGCTTTTCCAGCATGTAAAATAATGCCAGACCGTAACATGCGTTCATAAATACATCCGTTAACTCTGCTCATGGTAGCCCTAAACGAAGTACCGGGCGTTGTGATGACGCTGGTCTTGATAGGTCTGATACTTGGAGCAGGAGCACTTGCTCTTTCTAAGTTCTCGGACACCTTGACCGCGGGCAGCGCAGCGAAATACGCTGTGGACAACGCAACGGCAGGCATCGGAAACCTCTCGACTCAGCTCCCAACCGTCGGAACCATCATAGGAGTTGCGATAATCATAGTTGTGGTTCTCGCAGCCTTTGCATGGGGAATGGGTGGACGGAAGGGCCGCTAAGGGCGGAGGACAACCCGAACAGCGGCCCGGCTGCCGAAAGGTAAGTCGGGCCTCCCCATCACACGTGATAAAAAATGGAAATGAAACTCGAACAGATACCAGCGGCAATAATAGTGCTCGTGATAGCCGGAACGATGTTCGGCGCGGGCTTGCTGGCGTTCAGAGCGTTCCAAAGCACAGGTGTCAAGGCAAGTGATGCAACAACCGAATACATAACCGTCGACAACTCGTCATACCAAGCGGTTTCGACATATCCGATGTTGTCCCTGACAATCAGGAATGACACATACATGCCATACAAGCATGAAACCGTATCCCCGGCAAATTACACGATACTCGGGTCGGGTATGTTCGGTCGTGTGCAATGGAACGACTGCGATACATGCAATCTATGGAACGGACAGAACCTCTCGTACACATACACCTTTGAGAAGAGGACGGTCGTCTGGCTCACCATGGATAATTCGACCGCAGCCCTGACCAACATATCTCGTCAGCTCCCGACAGTCGGAACAATCATCGGAGTGATGGTTGTCATAGCGGTAGTCCTGTACATCTTCACCAAGATAGGAACAACCAGAGGGAGATAGGACATGCCGTTCCGTTCCGAGCGTCAACGTCGCTACATGTGGGTACACCACCCACGTATAGCGGAAGCATGGGCGCATGGCAAGCATACGAAACATGGAGGCAAGAAAATGGGAAACTGGAACGTGGGAAAATGGAACGATAAGATTGTAAAAGTGAAGAAACGTATCAGGTTGTCAAGTACTCCTGCCCTCAAAGCGAAGCTTGAAAAGCATGAACTTAACGCTTGGGGACGGAGAATACATATCGCAGAGTTGAAACGGCGCGGTGCTTGGAAGAAGAAACGTGTCAATCGCTTCCGTTCATCCTCTCACGGCCTGTCACTGTGGTCATAGTTATGCCATCATTCGGTTTTCAGGTGACCCATAGGTGCGTCACCTGCGGACGTGCGATATGGAAAGGGAAGACGACATGTTCGCATTGTGGCAAGAAGACCGGGTTGTTCGGTGACAATTACACGAGAGGTTTTATGGAATGAAGCTCACAATCACGACCAGTAAGCGATACGGCACTTGGCTGGCAAAGCACCTTGCTAAAGAGCATCCGAAGACACGGGGCAGGATAATGGTGAGGAAATGAGCAAAAGATTCAATCGCGGTGACCTTGTAATTGGAAATAGTGGTGGCCAAAAGGGTTTGGAAGGATACTTCTTGGATTGGACCGGTAAAGGTAAAAAGAGAGCTTGGGTTTCAGGAGTTAATTCAGGAATGCGTTATTCAATATTAAACCCGAAAATTATAGGAAGAAAAGCGAGGCATAATCCGTGAGCAAGCGAAAATACTCAGGCGGGATACTCGGATGGGGTAACACGGCAAGTGAAGCAAGGGAGAATGTGTTAAGTTCATCATTGAAGTTCGGACATCCCTTCTCCGTTGCAGAAGCGAAAGGTAAGGAAGCCGAATCCAACTGGTGGAACGCATTTGAAAAGCGCAAGAGGCGATGAAAGATGGCAAAACGAAAACTCTTTGTAATTACAGGATTCGTCAATAGTCTGGGTCGCAGGGATACCATTAGTGCGCCGATGTCACTGTCAAAGGCACGAAGACTGAAGATGCTCCATGAAATTCAGATGAGAGGTGCGATTCCGAAGTATCGTTGGCACGAGAAATTGAAAATAGAAGGGTTTTAGCCATGCCATGGGTCTCGAAGAACACCACCCAGAGGCAATTTCTGTTCGGTGATTTCGACAAGGACAGGGTGAAGAACGTCGATGACCCGAGGCCGTTCAACCCTAAGGTCAGCAGGCCGCGTGAGACCAAGAAATATTATCACAGGGCGCAGTTCATCGGTGGAGATGTCAAGCTTTCAACAGCACTTCTGAACTGGCAGAAGTTCGGGAACACTTACAGGCCCGGCCTGACGGCATTCCTGCACCATTATCCGGGAGCGGAGGGAAGGATAAAGACCGTCCCGTCGCTCATGGAAAAGACCCGGGAACGGTACGGAAAGCAGATAGGCGACGTTGCCGGGGCACGGATAATCTCGGGTAATTACAGGGAAACGAAGAAGCGTGTCCGCAACGTTAAGAGACACTATCGTACGATTGGCAGATACGAGGACAATTTCTACAAACACCCGAAGGACCGGCTGTATTATGCCCATCATGTGGCTTTGCCTCTGCGCGGAGGGAGACGGATGGAGGTCCAGTTCATGACCCACAATCAGGCCGCTTTGAGCAACCAGATGCACCCGTTCTACAAGCGCGGTATGACTCCGAAACAGAAGCACCGGTTCGCCGAGAAGGCAAAAAGACTATTTGCCCTTGACATGAGGCTTTGAGCTTACCCTGTCGAGGTCATGATTCATTTCCATGATGTCGCCCATGGTCCGCTCCTCGTTCCTCGCCGCCGGTCTCGTGTCCCGCAGGAAACTGTCCCAGCTTATCCTCTCGCCCGACCTTGCTTCCAGTGCCGCCTTCCTCTTCCTGAGTATCTTCCTTGTTTCCGAACTCATCGGCATGTTCACTCTCATTCAATTACCTCCCTCTTTCTTCTCAATCTCTTTCGTGTAATCAGCCAGCTTCCTCACATCCAGCTTCAGCATCTTCCACTTGGTCGCAAGCTTCACGAGCTGGTAAGGCGTGGCCGACCTCAGCCATTCCTTGAAGTCGCTGATGTTACCGTTGATGTACATCCTTATGGCTGCATTCACGGTGACTTTCGGTTCGACTGTCCTCATTTCATCTCCTCCTTTTGAGCATCACTCACTTCAGCAGGCTCGCCGCCGAAATGACCGTCCTCAGCACATACAGTGCTATCTTTATCACGTCTTTCTGTTTCATATCCTATCTCCTCCTTTTGAGCATTAACGCCTTTCTTCCACATGCGGAAGTCGCGGTGTACCATGGCCATTATCTTTGCCGACTTGCCGCGCATCGTCGGGTGCGCCCGTACGTATTCCCCGAATTTCTTCATCTCCGCATTGCCGGTTATCTTCTCGGCGGCATAGAACCGCCTTTTGAGTTCCTCATTGCTGTGCCTGAAGTGCAGGAACCTTTCGCAGAGTGAGCATAACGCAATCCGGTTGAACGCTCCGTCCCCGCCCATCAGGTGCCTCGGAACCATGTGGTGCATACGAAGCCCACGGTCTTCCCGCAGGCAGTTCTCGCACTTACCATGCATGACTTTCTCCCTGATTTTACGGATGCTCATGCTCTCACCTCGTCATCGAGCGTGAAGAGCAGCGTCTTCCTCTCGCAAGCACGTCTGTAATTCAGCGGCGATGCCGTCTTGAACAGCTTGCAGGAAAACGTTCTTGCCCAGACTTCCGATTCCATCTTCGGCTTTCCTGTCCTGACCTGTATCGCATGCGCGAACTCGTGGAACAGCGAAACCACCGAGACCTTGTTCAGGCGTATCTTGTGGGATGCCACCGAGTAACATGGGAATAAACCTTCATCAATCACGATGACCGGCTTCTCTATTCCATATTGCTGACTCACTACATCCGCCCATATATCGATTCTCTTTATCCGTTCAGCTTCCGGTTGTTTCCAGATGCTGTTTTCCTTTTGTCCGATAAGAGTCCTTGTTGCCGTTACCAGCTCAGGTCTTATCTCGCACTCTATTTCCGAATATTTCATTCAATCTCCTCCTTCATCATTACCATCCGCCTCCGAAGTCCTGTTCAGAAGCGAACGGGTTCTTGCTGTCACATACGCTCGGGGCCGGTATCGGGTAAGGCTCGTTCCATGTCGACAGGTCGCCTTTCACCGTGTATGCTATCGCAGGTGCGGCGTAAAGGTCTCCGACCTTCTTCATCGACAGTATCTTCCCGCCGGAAATCTCGTACAGGAACTCTCTTTTCGCCTGTTTCTGCACGAAGCCCTGCACCTTCATGTAGTCCTTCAGGCTGTCGTCGGACATCCCGACCGTGCAGCCCTTCTTCCTGAACAGCACCAGCGAGGAATTGTTCGTGTACGCGACGATGTTCCCGTTGTCCTTGGCAATCACTATCGTTGCCGAACCGGACACCTTCAGCTTCTTCAGTTCCTGAATGAACTTGTCGCCGAACTGCTCATACGCATGCAGAAGCACCTCGGAATCGACCTCGCTTGCGAACCTGTGACCCGATTCCTTCAGGCACTTCCTCGGCTCGTCGTAACCGCCGAGGCAGCCGTTGTGAACCAGTGCCGCCTTCCCGTTCTCTCCGATGAAAGGATGGGTGCTCGCATCATCAAGCTTCCCGGAAGTCTTGAACCTCACGTGGAAGATGACGCTCTTGGTGTTCTCGAACCTGAAATGAGGTCTCGAACCCCAGAACGCCAGTGCCGACTTGTGACTCTTCAGCACGTGCAGACCGCCGTTCACGGAAGCAATCCCGACACCGTCATTGTTCGACACGCCGTAATACATGGTCGCGCTCTTGACGAAATCGGTGATGTTCATGCTCTTGTCGGAGCTGACGAATCCTAATCTGCACATGTCAACCCCTCCGCTGTCAGCTCGTGGATTTCGAGTTCCATGTTTCCCGGGACGGTATAATTCTCCATCCTGAAGCCCGGAACCGTCTTCATGACGACCCCTTTCATCAATTTCTGGTTCAGAATTTTGGTGACGGTATTGAGCAGCCACCTTATGGCAGAAACCGCTTCAGTTCCCGTCTTCGCCCTCGGAAGCAGGCGGAACTCGACCGTCCCGTGCTTGCCGTATGCCGCAAGGTTCACTGCATGATACCGTGCAGCCTCACGCGTAATCTGTGCGACCACGGCATTCTCGTTGTATCTCGCCTTGCAGTAGTTGTTGGTCAACCGGTTCATGTATTTCGGATTGTCTCCGAACTTGTCCTTGAACAGCCGGATGAACAGCTGTTGCGGCTTCGGAAGCGAGAGCATGGCAACCGCCGATTCCATGTCGCTGAACCTGACATGGACATGCAGACCGCAGCTATCGTCGGTCTCGAAACCGTTCGCATAGCAGAAACCGATGAAGTCAAAGACATCCTTGGTCTTTGTGCTCCAATAGGTCATCTCCATGTTGCTGTCCTCTTTCTGATGCACATGCACCGACCCGTCGTTCTTCATCTCGAACCGGTCGTTGCTTCCGTATGCCGTGGCGACCTTCCGCTTGTCGGCGTAGTCCATTCCGCCTTCAAGCTCGACCCCGATGGAAACTATCTTGTTAGTCATGTTTCTCCACCAGCTTTATCTCAACTTCCGCCTCGTGCATCGTGTTGAAGATTTTTTCGTAGCACCTGAACAGGATGTTCACGAAATTCCTGAACTCGACGATTGACAGGTACTTCGGCAGCGGAATTACCGTCCTGAAGTTCTTTCCTGTCTCCGTCGGGACTATCCTGAGCACCGCGAGGTTGAAGTAATCTTCGTTGCCCGACTGGACGATTTCCTCGTTTATGTTGTCGAACACCTTCTGGCCCTGCATCGCGTTCCTGAAGAGGTTCTCGGTGTCCCTGTAATAACTCAGGGTCAGCTCCTCTCCGAGGCCATGCACAGTCTCAGCCTGCTTCAATCCGAGCGATTCAAGCTTGGATTTCAGGATTTCCCATTCATGCTTCTCGTACAGCAAGACCAGTTGCGGCTTGCCGTTTATCTCTATCTTTACCTTCATGCGCTCACCTTCACATGGTATGCAAGCTCATGCACAACCGGAACGTCAAACTTCGGGGCATAGCCCATCGCTGCGAGCCTCAAGCCCGCCTCTTTCGCCGATATCTCATTCTTCATCTTCATCAACTCCATTACCACTATGTGCTGCAACCCTTATAAAGCTTATGTATCCTATGCAGCCTATGTAGTCAAAGGGTAGTGGCCGCCGTTACCCTTTATGGTGTTCAGAAGAAGAATGACGGCAGGCATGCAGAGGAATCAAACCACGAGGTGTGCGAATGTGGAACTAACCCTATAATGCCCTCACCCGATGTTGAGCAGTTCGGATGTTTCTTACCGCCCTCACGCCTTTCGACAACTCGGGCGGCCGGCCAGCGGTCTCAACCTGTTTTTCTGCATGCCTGCCAACCCTGATTGTTTGACCCGAAATAAAAAGCTTGCTGCCGTCAGGTTCCAAGCCGGGCCGATGGCCGTCCGGCACTTCTTGCAGAAGCGGAGGCCGTTGAAGCCGCGGTAAAGGAAGGCATGCCGGCCGCATATCGTGCATGCCTTCATGTCGACCAAGACCTCGAATACGACCCGGCCCAGAAGCCCGTCCCTGCACAGCACGGGAAGATTGACGGCCTTTCCGTTGCCCACCAGCCGAAGTCATGAAAAGAGCAAATGTACCGTTTCATGACCATGGTATCACGCCATCCTGAGCGAGCCTGAATACGGGAGGTTGCAGTTTGCCGTGGCGTTTATCAGGATGTCCGTCTGCTGGATATTCCACATCAGGGCAATGAAGCAGGCAACGACCGCCAGTATCATGGCCAGCATGAGCCACTTCCTGTCGATTTTCTCCGGTTTATCCGGCGACCCGGTGAGGGACTCGCCGAGCGGTGCTTGGCCGTTGTCTGTCATCGGCGATACCTCCGGGAAGGGGCATAGTTCATGATGAGCATTCCCAGCCAACCTGCAAGGGTCACATCGGGCTGTTTGGAACCGATGCCAAGAACTACAAAAGCCCCTGCCACGACCATGTTCAGCAGGTAACAGAACTTGTCAATCCTGTCATTCTGTGCCGATGTCATCATGGATATACATCCTGTGCTTTGCGAATAAGAGCTTGCATGTGGGGCACATTTTACGTATCAGTTCGGCCCTTGAGCGTTTTGCAGCACTTACCCAGTTCGCCAATCCCGTCAACCCGATTCCCATTATCACACCGAGGATGGCAATCAGGATGACTGCGTATGCTTCAATCATCGTGTTTCAACTCCTTTCTATCCGCTTGGGCCTCATCGAACAGGGCGGTTACCTTGTCCTCGGTCTGGCGCGGATTAGAATGAAGATACACGCCGGTGGTCGACAGGCTCTGATGCCTCATCCGTTGCATCACCTCGTGTATCGGCATGCCTTTCTCAATCAGGAACGTTCCCATGCTGTGCCTCAGGACATGCGGCCCGACAGCCCTTCCCAATGCCGCTTTCGATATGCGGGCGGTGTAGTAATGGGCGAGCTTACGGTTGAGTTGGAATATGCTTGCACCTTCCGGTCGGCCATGCTGCTCGATGTATCTCTTCATGGCTGCCAGCAATGACGGGCGCAGCTTGATTGGATACTCCCGCCGTCCCTTGTTTCCTTCCATGCCGGCAGGTACTACCAAATACCCGCTGCCCCAGTCGATGTTCTCGGGCCGTATGCCGCATCCTTCGCTCACCCGCAGCCCTGTCTCGAAAAGGAGCTGAATGAACAGGGCTTCACGAGGGTATCCGTTGCCCTTGGCGTATGCCACCATTTCCATAATGTCAGCAAAGGGCAGCCATTTCGGAAGCTTCTTTGCCATACGGCCCCGTATCTTCGGCATCTTCTTGTCGATGCCTTTGAACTCGAACCAGTTGTGAACAGTATTACGAGCGGGAATGTTGTAGCATGCCTCAAGGAACTTGACATATGTCTTCTCAGGGTCGCCCGGGAACTCGTCTTGCCAGCGGTTCCACCAGTAAATGTAGATGCCTTTCGTGACTGGAGACCAACCCTGCTTCTTTACCCATACAATAAACTCGTCACGGGGGCTTACCGGTTGGCTTATACCCTCCATATTGACTGACGTATCTCTACATAGGTCAGTCATTAGCTTTTTTCACCTCTTTTTTTCTTTTTATTCCTTTTTCAGCTAAGTCCAGTAAGAACGCTGGCATATCTCTATTACCAAACCAGTAATAAGCCTCATAACCGCACATATCTGACATTCTTGATTCGTTTGAATCTATAATTTGTCCAAGCGGTGCTCCGGGAATGCCAATTATATCTCTGAGTAAAAAAGCGAACCGGCATGCTCGCATTTTCCAAACATTTTCCTCTTCTCCGGAATCGGAAATTTCCTCTTGGCTATAAATCGCCTTCAGTTCCAAATACTTTTTTTCTTCCTCGGGTTCCATCTGCGTCCAAGAAATGTGTCCCCAGTAAAGCATGGTAATTTTTTCCATGAACGCATCGACCTCGTCTACCGACATCGAATGAATCAGTTTTCCTCGCATCGCCAATGTCCACTTTTTTTCGCTATCCTTCATGAACCACGGGTCGGTAGAAAAAGGATTGTCCCCTCTCACGAACACCATCGCTTCTCCGCGCCTGAAACAATGAATCCAGATTTTTATCCGGTGCTGCCGGAAATATTCGTTGAAATCCGTGTACCTCGGCATTGCCAAGAAGGTAATAAGGTTATACTGTCTTGCGATGCCATAGAGTTGATTCAACATGGTTTGAAGTTTGTCGAACCTTTTCAGTTTGTACAAGACCTTTATCGCTTCATCGACGTTCACCGCAGAATATTTCGGGAGAGTCCGCATCGCTTTTTTCACATCGTCGAACTTCGGCTGGAACAGGATGTTCTTTTCGGAAATCTCATAATTTTTATCGACCTTCTTGCCGAGCTTGTTGATTAGGCTGCTTTTACCGGTTCCTTCGTCGCCGGTCACGGCTATTACAGCGTCCCAATTATCCCTGACACGGTTGGTTATCAGTTCATCGAGACCGTTCCAGTTATCCTGTTTCTGCTGCGTTTCTCCAACCATGCACTCACTCCGTGTCATACAGACGGCCTTTCTTTTGCAGCCATCCGCCAATAATCACTCCGGCGATGAAGAGAAAGAACCCGATAATGACCGCATCAAGAATCGGCGAGGTGACGGGTGTCATGTGTTCCCGTCCTCCATGTCATGGTATTCCGATTTCCAATCGCATGCCGGAGTGAGTGGTTCGTATGACTGCCACGCATAGACCGCCGGCGTTGCATAACGATGTTTCTCATTCATTTCAATTCCTTCCTTATCCTGCACATGTAGTAAATCGTAACGTCCTTGGCCGCGTCAGGGTCGACGATGATTTCACCGTTCTCACCGAACAGCCTGATATCATCAAAACCGAGTTCTGTCAACTGCCGTATTTGGGCGGCAGGGTGCGTATATTGCAACATTAGCTGTCCGTCATGAGACCCGTCATTCAGGAACGTTGACGGATACGCATCGAAATCACGCCCTCCGTATTCCCTTTTGAATTTATTTGCAGTCAGTATCCGATTCTTCATGACCATCGGATTCAACGATAATCTGGCACGGAACAGGCTTTCGGCACCGTTCAGGTTGTGACAAGAGAAAATGAACGTCGAGTTGAAATTACCGACCCGGTGAATTTCCTTCAATGCCTCCTCCCTGCCTTCCTCGCAGCAATCAAGCCCGCTGTGACTGAACAGGATGAAATCAAAGGAATCATTCGGAATCAACATATCCCTCACATCCATGACCGAGAATGTAAGGTTCGGAAATCTTGACTGACATGCTTTTATCATCCGTTCGGAGTAATCGATTCCGATGTACTCCTTCACCAGCGGTGCGAAATGGAGCGTTGTCCTTCCGCCCCCGACCCCGATGTCCAGCATCTTTGCATCCTTCAGCCTCGGGAATATCGTATCAAGAATCTTCCGTTCAGGCGCGGTCAGATTTTTTAATGGGCCGTATATACGGGCCATTTCCGGGGTGTTCCAAGCTTCCCGATTGTTCATCGTTTTCCCTCCTTCGCTTCGTCCACATATCTGAGCAGAAAATGCGATAGCAGGCCGTAACCGACGACAATCATCGGAAGTATCATCACGATGGGAAACACGTATGCCGGTATGTTTACCATGGTTTCTGGAGGGAAACCGTACAGGAAGATTGCACCGAACGTCATCGTGAGTATGCCTGTAACTACGCCGATGATGTACGCCCTGAAGGTGAAGTAAAGTATGCCGATTTTTGCGATTGTCGACCAGAAATCCTTTCTCATTCTTTCTTCTCCTCCTTCGGCTTGTCGGATATTCCGAGCATCAGCCTTCCCCTTTCCATCTGGGTCAGGTTCAGCCTCTTGCTATGCGGCCACTTCAAACCGGAGAACTGCAAAGAATTATGAATCCTCTTGTGCAGGTCGAGCAATATCTCGGCGATGTCCACCTGAAAAGGCGTATTCGGAACCCGCTGCTTGAAATCAATCCACTTGTTCAGCCTGTTTCTCACATCGGCGAAGTCCCTGTCATACTCCGATTGGTATATGCTGTTGACAAGGCTGCTGATGTTCCGGTAGACCGCATGCAGGACGGCGTAGAGAGGCTCAAGGG
>Ga0315291_10009344_pt1 | contig 12014 bp, 1 predicted proteins | sample YL17G12_20_MG_FD_203070 | JGI IMG/M metagenome (GOLD analysis project Ga0315291, IMG submission 203070) | Sediment microbial communities from Yellowstone Lake, YNP, Wyoming, USA - YL17G12_20 | ecosystem: Environmental > Aquatic > Freshwater > Lake > Sediment | place: USA: Wyoming | collected...
CGTCGTTGTCGCTATCGTTGTCGTAGAGGTTGGCGTCGGGGCTGAAGACGACCTTGAAGTTGTACAGATTGCGGGAAACATCGAGGGTTCCGCCGAGGTATAACGTGGCGGTTTGATTGGTGGAGCCCTGGCCATCGCTGTTTTCCTGCGGCTTGACTTCCTGGCCGTCGAGGACGCCGTCGCCATCGGAGTCTGGGTCGGCGTAGTTGACGTATCCGTCATGGTCCGGGTCGAGGAAGTATGGTTGCTCTTGGGAGTCAAGAAGGCCGTCGCCGTCCGAGTCGCCGTCGCGGGCGTTGATCATGCCGTCGTCGTAGACATCGTTCGGGAAGAACTGCTCGGTGTCGTTCTTCCAGCCGTCGTGGTCGAAGTGGGCGCTGTCGATTGTGTAATTGCAGCCGGAGGTCTCGTTGTTCATGGTTTCAAGGCCGTCGGGGATTCCGTCGCGGTCGGTGTCCGGGTCGTTGGGGTCTGCTAGATATAGTTGTTGGCCGATATAATAATTGCCGGAATTGTTGCCGTCGTCCTTGACGTCTATTGGAGCCGTTGCGAGGTGGTTGATGTCCCCATGGGTCGAGAGGACGTTGATGATATGGAACTTGACCAGGAAGCAGCTCACGCGCTCGGCGCCGTCTTCATCGGTGTACTTGTAGTCGCGGTTGAGGCCGCCGGCGAAGACGTAGAGGTCGCTGGTAATCTTGTAGATGGAGCTGTTCGGCTTCATGTAGATTTCCGTACCGTCTTCCAGGGTCAGGATGAGGACATTTTCTGAAAAGAGGGCTTCGTCGGTGGATAACGGGTCGGTTACATTGCCGGCGCCGTTGAACACGACGGTCTCCCAAGTGTCCGAACTCCCGCTGTCGGGATCGTACCAGATCTTTTGACCGGAAGCGCCGGTATATTCCGAGCCGCCGAGAGCGCCATTTGCGACATTGGTCCTGAAGATGACGCCGCCTTTCGGATCGGGGTAGTTGACGCCGCCGATGTTCTTGTATTCTCCTTCGTCCCAACCGAGTTCAGCGCCGTCGTCGAGGTAGTCGTTGACGGCGCCTTTCTTGTCGAGGGTGCCGGTGACGAGGTAGTCTGAATTCGGGTTTTTGGGGTTGGTGCCGGCGATGTACTCGTCGATCAACGGCAGGCGGTCGCCTATGTCCCCGCCGGGGACTATCAGGCGGATGTTGTACAGAAGGGAGGTGGCGTCCTGATGCCATTTGCCGTCGTAGCTCTGGTAGAAGCTGTAGAAGCCGGTTCCTTGGCTTGAATGGCTGTACCAACCGATGTCTTCCGGGTTGTCGGAATGATAACGTATAACTATATAAAGGACGGAGTTGCCCGACGGATTGTTCATGAAGACGCTTGTGGGAATGTCGAACGGGTACCAGCCGTCCATCGAGCCGGTGCAGACGATGCCTTCTGCGAGGGGTTTTACGTCTGAGGGTGGAGAGGAACCGGAGCCGCCGCTTATATAGTCGAGGCGGTTGTCCCACAATTCCAGGGTGAGCTTGAGGTTTGTGCCGAGGGACATGTTTAATTGGAGCTGGATCTGCTTGATTTTTGTGATGTTTTCAGCGCCTTTGAAGACGCTGCCTGCGCCGAACCACATGCGCTGGGCTATGGCCATGTGGGTGTTGTCCGGGCCCATCCAGGACTGGCCCGAGGTGTCGGATATGTCCGGCTGGCAAAGGATGGAATCGTGGGTGTCGTTGTCGCGGTAGGTGTCGCAGGTCAGGGGGCTGAAGAACAGCGAGCCGTTCTGCATTTTTATGGGGTCGGTCATTGCCGAGTACCAGACTTCGTAGCCGTCCGGGATATAGTCTACGGGCTCGATGCCCCCTGGTTCGCTGTCGTTCGAGGTGGGCTTGGTTTCCATGAAACTGCTTGTGCGCTCCTTGGTGTCGTTGGTGAAGTTCCACGAGCCGGACGCAGGCTGGCCGCCATCGCATGTCAGGTCTTCCCCTTCATAGACCTGGACGAGGTTGTCCGGGGAGCCGCCGTTGAGCCAACGGGAGGGGTCGTAGCGGGATTCGAGCTTGGTCAGGGACTGGGAATCCGAGTAAGTTCGTTGGGTGCGGGGGTCGACCGGGGATGACTGGTAGGTCCAGCCGTCTATCCAGCCATCCGGGAGGCCGTCTGATGACAAAGCAGTATAATTGTGATTTGAGAGGTTATAATGCATATTGTCGGCGTTGATATTGTAATCCGAAGATATAAATGTACGGTCGTTTCTACATGATGCCTGGACCCCGAACGGGTGACGCGCCTCCACCATTTGCTCCTGAGCGCAAATCGCTTCGAGCCCGGGCAAGCCTCGGGCTCAGCGATTTGCGCACGAGACAGAGCGATTGGCTCTATATTGTCCGGGGTCTCCGTTTGAGGACAGGAAAAAGATAATTGATGGTTGGGTTTCCAAAGCGCAAACCGCTTCGCTCCGGCTCAGCGGCTTGCGTAGCGATGGTGACTGGGTAACAAGCAAGCTTTTTGCCAAACGCCTCACTCCGGTTCGGCGTCTGGCGCTGGATATATGTCGCTATCATATCGCAAGAACTGCAAAGCGCATTTGCCATTCGTAAAAAACAATGCCTTCTTCGCCGACGTTCGAAAAGCTCGGCTTCCGGATGCGGGTGTTTCGGGGCTACAACTGCGTTCACTTTCGTTACGGCCTGGTGGCTTGCTCACCGCCCTTGCGGCGGCTTTGTCGGCGGGCTTCAGGTACTCGATTACTCTCGTACCTGCCGTCCAAGCTACATGACTTTCGGCTTTCGTCATGGTAGGCCTGTTCTTCCTACTGGATGCACCTGCCTTATCTGGACGCACGTCGATGTCACCCCCCCGGAATTGTCGCCGAGAGTATTTGAAAGGGGGAGATGACATATCTCCCGGTCCACAACACAACACGGAAAGTAGGACAAGATATTATAATAAATCGGTTTTATCGATGTGTAATAGTTTGCCTATCGGATTATGATTGATTTTTTTAATAATATTGTTGAATTCAATACTATTTTGCAATAGGATTCTTCCGGACCTTTTTTGTTTTTGTGTTAGAACCGATTGAAATTTCGATTCATTATCAATTAAATTAATGGTGAGTCCAAGAGATTTTAATTGATTAAATAATAGGGATTTATTATAAAGTTTCGGGATATATGTGGCATAATAATCAGTCATATTATTATGTTCGAGGCATACAATAATCACATTGTAGTTGGTATAATTATTTTCATTCATCCAATAAATGGAATTTATATATGTAAATGGAATTACTTTACCAAAGATGATTATATGGTCCTCATATAATTTTATTCCTAATCGTTCATATCTAATTAATATATTTGATAAATAAAATATGACAAATAAAAATATTATTGGTAAAAATAGAAAGATCGCATTCAAATTCTTGGAAAAACCAACGGAATATATTATCGTAATTAAAAGGATTATTGAAATTAAAACACATATCAATGTTAATAATAAATAAGGGGATAGTCGCAATTTTGATTCGTATACCAATTTCCTTTCGTCCATATTATTCCCACTTTATTTTTGATGGATCTGGATATTTTGTTAGTACTGCGGCTATACATCCTACAGCTACGAATCCGACATTAATAATTGTCAATAATGTATAAACTTTTTTTACTATCCCTCTCTCCAATGCACTGTTCTGTCCCCCTTCGCACCAATCTTGATATCCAAAGCAAGCAGCCATTGAAATCGCCACAGCTATTATTGCAAAGGTCAATAATTGATTTCCTGTCATTTCGATTGTCGCCATCCCAAATATAACAATACAATTAATGATTAAGCTTAATATTCCAGCCCATTTTGAACCCGATCTTGCTAATTCGCATGCATATCCAAACATCCACCATCCTAAAATCACTAACATGGCAAGGGGTGATGAAAGTCTAGATTGTGTTTGAGAATCATCTCGGCCTTTTCCATTTATTCCCAAGAGAGAATTGAATAGATTCTCTATGAATGAATTCGGTGAATCCCCAATAACCTGTTCGGAAAATTTTAATATCGTGGGCATGAAAATATTTTGTATAATTGGCATCACAGAGTCTATTACTATATCAAGAAGGAATGATACTGCCGAAGTTAAAATCATTACTATAAGATTAATAGCGTTTAATACGACAAATAAAATATTAATAATAGTAGCCACAGGATTATTGAACAGACTATTTGCTAAAGCCAAAAATGAAGGATTTGACTCTTCATTGCTTCTTCCAATATTGTTAGTTCCAATTTTATTTATTTTTTCAATAATATTATTAATAAAACCGGCAATACAATTCTTTATTGGATTAATAATTGGACTAAACAGAGCGTCAATGACTTTCCAAATCCAATCAAACATTGCGCTCGCGAGTTTTGCGACCGCATCCACAAACGCCATGAATCCTTTAATGAGCGCCTTGACGACACCTTCAACCAGTCCGTCAATGTGAGTCTCGGTCCAGTTCCCGTTCCCATTCCTATCCTCGACTGTGACATTGATATCGTAACCACCGCCCAAGGACTTCCAAACATCGAGGTCGAACTCTAGCGGTATGATTCCTTCTTTTATTCCAGCTGGCACATTAAAGGTCCTGGCATTTTGGCCTTCAACCTTGATTCGGACGAAATGGATTCCTGCAGGATCTTTAACATGGACTGTAACGACGAGTTTCATCCCAGTCTGAATTTTTCCGAACAAGGTGTCCGAATAGACAGCTTTGACAGTTACTTGGATTTGGGTTCCATCGGAGAACTTTATTATTTCCGGTGGAGTACCATCGAGTTGGGTAAGTTGGCCTTGTAGTTCGTCGCCATCAAGGATGTAGTCTCCGTCGGTATCGGTCTTTTGCGGATCCGATTGGTTTTCGAATTCGAAATAATCATTGATACTGTCGGAATCGGTATCTTTTATGGTTGGATTGGAGTGCACGGTCCAGTTTCTGATTTCCTCTTTTGTCGATTCCTTGATGATGTGGACGTCCCAGCCGCTTATTTCCATCCCATCTGAGAGCCCATCAGAATCGGTGTCCTGCATCGACGGATCGGTAAACATCGTCTGTGAAATACCGTTGTGGCTCCAGGTAAGTTCGCATGGCAAGCCACCAAGAGATGTATCACCATCTACAAGGCCGTCGCCATCGCTATCTTTGTTCGTCGGGTCAGTTGGGCCGGATTGAAAGACGGGGGGACCGCTTATCGAGAGTTGGTGTGTGGTGTAATTGAGTTCTCCCCAATAACGCCTTCCGCCGCCTTCGGACCCAAAGACGAGATTGGACCAAATGGCCGTTGTTAGAATGTCCCAACCGTCTACAAGATGGTCTCCGTCGGAATCCATCGCCTCTGGATTTGTTTCGCCGGCGTCGTACTTGCCGTTGAGGTTCTTGTCTTCACCCTCTCCAAACTGGAACGACATATCCGGGACATTGTATTTGCCAAGCGCCTGCTCCGGATGATTTGCGTAGTCATTGGTCCATCCGTCAATCCAACCATCGGGAACACCGTCGAGATCAGTATCGAGAGTCAACGGGTTGGTGGTTGTATTTGTGTCCCTGTCCGGGCTGAAGATCGAGGTGTTGGTGTCGAGGGTGATGTTGCAGAGGGTTTTTCCGACTTCGAGGCCGTCGCCGAGATTATCTCCATCAGAATCGTAGCGCCAAGAACAGGTCTCGCCGGAGAAGGTTGATGGAGTCCAGTCCCAGAGGCCGTTATGATTTGCGTCTTCGACGCCGTCATTGAGGCCGTCGTCGTCGGAATCTTTGTCGAGCGGATTGGTCTCGCTGAGCACGAAGCCGTCGAACTTGCCATTCAGGTCCGTGGATTTGAGTGTATGCCCACCGGTCGAAAGATTGGTCATGTCGCATTCTTCGCCGCCGTCGTTGATGCCGTCGCCGTCGGTATCGGCGTTCTTTGGATCTGTAACGGTCAAAAGATCTGCGTCTGCCGTGAAGTTGGGTACGATGACATTGAAACTGTTCACCGTCCAGGTGAATGTCTTGCTCGTGTTGGTGCCGTCGATAGTGGTCCCGACTCCCGGAACCGGCTGCATTATTCCCATCTCGAGCCCGTCGCTCAGGCCGTCGTCGTCCATGTCCGGGTCGTTGTGATTGGCATCCTTTCCGTCGATGATGCCGTCGTCGTCGGTGTCGCGGTCGCAGTCGTTGTCGTCCACTGTGTTTGCGAGGCCGTCGAAGTCGATGTCGTCGCTTACGGCCCGTCTCCAGTCCATGGTTATCTGGCGGTCCACGACCTCGTTGTGGTGGTTGTTTTCCCAGTTGACGTTCAGGCTGGTGGAGATTGTCGCGCCGGCGCTGTACTGGTACTTGTAGTAGGAGCCGGAAGCGTACTTGATGTAGATGGTGTCCGTTCCCGAGACGGACTTGTAATAGACCTCGAGGTTGTCCGGCGTTGAAAGGTTCACGGCATCGTTGCCGAACCAGACCTGGATGCGGGTCGCGCCATCGAGCGATTCGGCGATGCCGGTGTAACTGTATTTTCTCAGGCTCGTTATGCTTCCGCCGAAGTTTGAGACGTCCACGGATGCCGACTGGAATGTGGCGGCATAGGTCCCTGTGCCGTAATCGAGCAGGCCGTCTGCGTTTGAGTCGGTTGCGGTTGTCCGGAACTCGACATAGGAATGCTGGAAGTCGTCGTTTCCGGAGTTGTCGTTGGAGTTTTGGTCCTGGCAGTTGATGAGGGTGTCAGAGTCTGCCGTCAGGTCTTTGAACGGGGATGGTTCTGCGCCGTCGGGCAGGCCGTCGGAGTCGCTATCATAGTTATAGGCATTCGGCTCGCTGGAGTAATCATAGGCTGTATTGCCATTGAAGTTCTCGATGTTGTCGGCGAGACCGTCTGCGTCGGCGTCGCGCTCGAGGACGTCGACGACGCCATCCGTGTCCGAGTCACGGTCGAATGTGTAAGGCGCCCCAAGGCTGAGGAGGTATGTTACTTCGGTCCCGTCGGATAAGGTGTCGCCGTCGGAATCCCATTTCACGGGGCTGGGTTCGTTTTCGTCGTTCGTGCCGCTGAAGTCGAAGTCTTCGCCGACGGCTTCGGCGGCGTATTCATGCTGGCCGCTCATTTCACCCGGGTCCGAGTTGACTCCGAGGCCGAAGATGCCGTCGTAGCCGAAGTCGCACCACCCGTCCGCCAGGCCGTCGCCGTCGGAGTCGACGGTTACGGGCGAGGTTTCTGTCGCCGTGATGCGGCCGTCGTGGTTGGCGTCCTCGGTGCTATCGTTGAGACCATCATGGTCCGTGTCGCGGTTCAGGGCGTCGGTGAAATTGTGCTCGATGCCGTCGCTTAGGCCGTCCGAATCGGTATCGTAGCGAGACGGGTCTGAACGGATGTCTTCGATGGGTGAAGTGCCGGTTAGGGTTTTTATCGTAACGTCATAGGCTTGGAGTTCGAGGCCGTCGGGACAGCCGTCCGAATCCGAGTCCGCCATGGTCGGGAAGGTTGGTTTGGCATAGATGACGGTGTATCCCATGCCGACGTGATTGGTGTTGAACCCGATGTCCGCGTCAAGCTCGCCGTCGTATGGGTCGTTTATGTCGCCGTAGCCGTCGAAACGGCCGTCGTTGTCGCTGTCGGTCTTTGCCGGGTCGGAGCGCGAGCCGGTGAAGCCGCGGAGAGTCTGGTTGTTGTAGTCCGCGATTACCAAGTCGTATTGCGAGCCGACGTCGAGACTTGCTATCTTGGCCTTGGCGATGTCCTGGACCATGTACTTGTTCTTGCCCCAGGCGTGCGTGTAATCGGCCCGGAGGTATTTGACCGTCAAGACCCCGGATGTTGTTTCAGTGTAATACATGCCGCCGTTGGCGTCGCAGGCGACGAAGCCGAGTGTGTGGGATGATTCGACGAGCTTGAAGGCGCTGTCGTAGCTGTAAGACGGGGAGGTGAGCTGATAAAGTGTGTCGGATGAGGTGAACATGATGTTCTTGTTCTTGTCGATTGCGAGATCATTGATTGCCGGCGGGGAGCCGCTGTTGAGCTTGGTCTTGTTGATCTTTTGGTAGGTGAAGTCGACCTTGTAGACGGAGCCGATGTTGTTTTGGTTGATGCCGGCATAGACATAGCCTTCGCTGTCGACCGCAATGGCAACGACGTCGCCTAAATCGGAGAGGTCGATGTAGCGGATGGAGCCTGTACTGAGGCCGTATTGGTAGATGGCATCGCTTTCGTTGACGAAGTACACGTATGAAGAGCCGGAGGCTGCAATGTCCACGATCTTGCCGTGGCCCGAGGACAATGAATGGTGTTTGTCGTCGTTGTTGCTTGGACGGTTGAAACGGTCGAAGTTCTCCAGGACTCGGAGGTTCCCATCGATCGAGTAATAAATGGCCCGGTTGCCGCCAATGGCGAGCTTAACGGGGTCCACGATGGAGGAGCCGTATTCCAGGAAAACCGCTGAGGTGTCGAGGATTGGTTGCTCTTCGTCGAGTGCGTTGTCGATTAGGAGGAAGGGATTGAGTTCCGCTCCATCGCTGACACCGTCGCCGTCGCTGTCCGGGTCGTACAAATTGGCGTCGGGGCTGAAGACGACTTTGAAGTTGTAGAGATTAGCGGAGACATCGAGGGTTCCGCCGAGGTACAATGTGGCGGTTTGTTCGCCTGAGCCTTCTCCATCTGTGTTGTCCTGGGGCTTGACTTCCTGACCGTCCAGGACGCCGTCGCCGTCGGAGTCGGGGTCGGCGTAGTTGACGTAGCTGTCCTCGTCGGGGTCGAGGAAGTAGGGTTGCTCTTGGGAATCGAGCAGTCCGTCGTTGTCCGAGTCCCCGTCGCGGGCATTGATCATGCCGTCGTCGTAGACCACGGTATCAAAATTGAGTTCCGCGTCCTGTTTCCAGCCGTCGAGGTCGAACTCGTCTGCGTCTATGTCGTAATCCGGCTCCTCTGGAATGTATTCCATGGTCTCCAGGCCGTCCGGAATGCCGTCGCGGTCCGTGTCCGGGTCGTTGGGGTCGGCTAGATATAGTTGACGGTTGGTATAATAATTATTGTCGCCGTCCTTGTCGTTGATTCCGCAGGAGCCGAGATGGTTTTCGTCCTCCGGGTCGTCGATCACGGTCGTGATGTGGAACTTGACGAGGAAGCCGACGACGCGCTCGACGCCTTCCTCATCGGTGTATTTATAGTCGCGGTTGAGGCCTCCGACGAAGACATACAGGTCGTTGGAGATTCTGCCGGTGGCGCTGGAGCCGTCCGGCTTCATGTAGATTTCCGTGCCGTCCTCCAATGTGAGGATAAGGACGTTTTCGCTGAACAGGGCCTCGTCGCTCGAAACGGGATCGGTCGCATTGCCGGTGCCGTAGAACATGGCGGTCTCCCAGGAATCGGAACTGCCGCCGTCCGGGTCGTACCAGATGTATTGGGATGAGGCGCCGGTGTATCCGTCGCCGCTGATGGCGCCGTTTTCGACATTGGTCCTGAATATGACGCCGCCTTTCGGATTGGGATAGTTTACGCTCCCGACGAGCTGGTATTCCCCTTCGTCCCAGCCGAGTTCTGCGCCGTCGTCGAGGTAGTCGTTGACGGCGCCTTTCTTGTCGAGGGTGCCGGTGACCAGGAAGTCCGAGTTGGGGTTCTTCGGGTTGGTGCCGGCGATGTACTCGTCGATCAACGGGAGGCGGTCGCCGATGTCGCCGCCGGGGACGATGAGGCGGATGTTGTATAGGATTGCGGTTCCGTCCTGGTGCCATTTGCCATCGTAGCTCTGGTAGAAGCTGTAGAAGCCGGTCTTGCCCTGAGGCGGGGTGTGGCTATACCAGCCGATGTCCTCCGGGTTGTCGGAATGGTAGCGGATGACAATGTATAGCACGCTATTGCTTCCCGGGTTGTTCATGAAGACGCTCGTGGGGATGTCGAAGGGGTACCAACCGTCCGAGGAGCCGGTGCAGACGATGCCCTCTGCGAGGGGTTTTGCATCTGATGGAGGGGATGAGCCTGAGCCGCCGCTTATATAATCTAGACGGTTGTCCCATAATTCGAGGGTTAATTTGAGGTTGGTTCCCAACGACATGTTCAACTGGAGCTGGATCTGCTTGATCTTGGTGATGTTCTCGGGGCCCCAGAAGACGCTGTTTGTGCCGAACCACATGCGCTGTGCTATGGCCATGTGGGTGTTGTCGGGGCCCATCCAGGACTGGCCCGAGGTGTCGGATGTGTCCGGCTGGGAAAGGATGGAATCGTGGGTGTCGTTGTCGCGGTAGGTATCGCAGGTCAGCGGGCTGAAGAATAGCGAGCCGTTCTGCATCTTTATCGGGTCGGTCATTGCCGAGTACCAGACTTCGTAGCCGTCCGGGATATAGTCTACGGGCTCGATGCCGTTGGGCTCCGAATCATTGCTGGTGGGCTTGGTTTCCATGAAAGAACTGGTTCGTTCTTTGGTGTCGTTAGTGAAGTTCCACGAGCCGGAGGCGGGCTGGCCGCCGTCGCAGGTGAGGTCTTCGCCTTCATATATTTGGACTAGATTGTCTGGACTGCCGCCGTTGAGCCATCTTGCGGGGTCGTAGCGGGATTCGAGCTTGGTAAGGGACTGGGAGTCCGAGTAGGTTCTCTGGGTGCGGGGATCGACCGGGGAGGACTGGTAGGTCCAGCCGTCGATCCAGCCGTCGGGGATGCCGTCGCCGTCGCTGTCTATGTTGTTGGCATAGGTTGTGGTGTCAGGGTCGGCGTCGTAGTTGTTGATGAAGTCGTATTTGAACGGGGTCCCGTAGCGGGCCAGGCGCTCGGTCCAGGAGCCGAAGGTCTCGTTGGGGGTGCCCTGGTTTATAAAGAAGGATGATGACTTGCCAAGTTCGACGCCGTCCCTGACGCCGTCGCCGTCCGTGTCCCGCTTCATGGGGTTGGTGCCGTACTGGAGTTCCTGGGAATCGGTGAGGCCGTCGCGGTCTGCGTCGTTCGTGTTGGGGAAGCCGTCCCAGCCGGATTCCTGGCCGTCCGTGAGGCCGTCGCCGTCTGCGTCTGTGGTGAGAGGGTTGAGGGCCTGCTTTTCGACGCGTATCCGGTCGAGGTTCATGATACGGAGGAGGGATAGTTCTGAGAAGGGGTCGGAATCGGGGGGTTGATAGGAGGATAAACGGCTGAGATCAAGCGATATGGTGATCTCATAATTGGTGTTTTTGACGAAGTTGAACTTGCCCTTGTAGCCCATGGAAACGAACATCATGCCCTTGCCGGAGCCTTCGCCGGTTCCGACCAGGACGCCCTTGGATATGCGCTCCACGACCGGGTCGTAGGTTTCGTTGGCTGGGATGAGGATGTCGCCGCCTGACGCCCTCACGGTCACGTTTATGGCCTTCTGGAGGGTCGCGTTGATGAAGTCCGAGGCGTTGCCTATGCCGCAGACGTCGTCGCCTACTAGTTTGACGGGGACATAGCCGGAGACGGAGGTCGCGCCCTGGGAGGTCAGGTTCTGGCTGGTGGTGGCGTATTGGGGGAACCAGAGGGTGTCGGTTATTTCGGAGATCTCGTCATTGGGGGTTATCTTCAGCTTGAAGGAGCCGGTGGCGCCGGCCCTGAACGGGACGGTTATGTAGCTGGAACGGGTGCCTTCGGTGTCGCGGTAGTTGTGGGTGGAGGTGAGGGTCACGCCTGTTTGGGATATGAAGATGGGGTCCTTGACGCGGACGGTGCCGCTGTCTGCGTAGGGGTTCTTCCATTCCTTGAAGAACAGGACATCCTCGCACTCGATGATTCCGGAGCCGAAGTAGTCGATCAGTTCGTCGCCATCGGGGAGTCCGTCGCCATCCGTGTCGTTGTTCAGCGGGTTGCAGGCAAAGCCCGAGAAGGATGCGACCTCGTTGATGGTGACCGTGACGGTGTAGGTGGATTCGCTGCGGAAGACCAACGGGACGTTGACGTACCAGGGCGCACCCTGATGGGTCTTGACGTAGTTGTTGACGACCTCGTTCAGGTTCTTGGTGCCGTACTGGCTTTCGCTGGGCCTCCGGAGGGCGAAATCGGCCGAGGTGTAGTTGAAGAATATGTTCCCGACGTCGATGCCGAGG
>Ga0315291_10009345_pt1 | contig 12013 bp, 8 predicted proteins | sample YL17G12_20_MG_FD_203070 | JGI IMG/M metagenome (GOLD analysis project Ga0315291, IMG submission 203070) | Sediment microbial communities from Yellowstone Lake, YNP, Wyoming, USA - YL17G12_20 | ecosystem: Environmental > Aquatic > Freshwater > Lake > Sediment | place: USA: Wyoming | collected...
GGTTAGACTCTGGCCCAGGCTCCACCTGCGACTGTCTTCGCCATGAATAAAATCGCGCCGCGCCGTCCACTCCCCGAGCAAGTGATACATACCCCACTGAGCCGTCAGCCCTAGCGCAAGCCCGGGACCGCAGCGCATGCCATGGTAGAAAGCCGCACTGGCATCTATTCCGACCAGGGCCAGGTGATAGAAAGCCAAGTGCTGCTCAAAAAAACCCCAGGTTAACCCAGCACCCAGCTCGCCGCGTAACTGCTGTGCATTTACACCACCTGACGGACGCTCGGCGATTTGCTGCCAGGTTAGCCCGGCCCGCCAAGACCAGTCCTTACTAACAAGGTCGAACGGAGCGAGTGAATTCACTGCAACCACAGTGAAATGGTCGAGCAGCAAACGACGTCTGGCGGCCTGAAAGCGCACCGCCGCCTCCAGGTAGTCGATGGCAGCAAAGGACTCGTAGCCGCGGTCAGCGCTTAGAAAATCATGCAGCCCCCCCTTCACTCCGAGGGTTGTAAAGCCTTCAGTTTGGCGCATACCTCCACCTAAACGCACTTGAGCCGGAAGGTGTCCAGCATCAGGAGCCGTTGGTCGTTCTGCATCTACAGCGTCGTCCGCGCTCACCCCCAGCTGAGAACGGCGCACCAGCGCTGCACGAAAGGCCTGGCGTTCGCGCGGATTTAAGCGATTATGGCTGTCGAATTTCCGGTAATTCAAATAGGCGATCAATGCATCGATGACCAGTGGTGAAGTTTCCTCAGCCACGCCAGCATCACTGCGGCGCCATTGATCAAAGCGCTGCCGCTGCGCGTCATTTAAACGATCCAAACCAGTCTTAAGCTGGCGCTTTAGCGACGGCCGCCAGCGTACAGCGGCGCTGGTGCCAAGCTGTTCATGGAGTTGACGGGCCACTTCTAAAGGTAAAACGACCGGCCCAGTGCTCTCCAGCAAATGCGCGGCTGGCCGCGCCACAGCGATGAGACTCAAAATTTGATAGGCGCAGTTGCCGTGAGCAAAAAAATAGGGGAAATGAGCCAGCATCGTCACCTCCCAGAGGTGCTCGACCAGAAGGCTAATTTCCGCCTCGCTCAAATCTAAGTCATACTCCCACAGATCGCGGCTCTCGCCGTCGTTATAGGTGGCGACCGTCACATAGTACGGGTCGATCATGTAGGTGCCTGGATACCCACCGCTGAGGCCTTTATAGGCGTACGAAAACGGATCATCATCGCTGCCAATCTGCGCCAAAAAAGCCACGCTATTGTCGAGCAAATACGGTGCTGCGCCGGCGCCCGACAGCGGCATGGGGCTACTCTCGTCCGGCTTGCCGCGGTGGTCTAGCCGTAGTACGACGTGACCAAACATCGAGGCCGGATTGTTGGCATAGGCAGAGGCGAAGATTAAAGCTGCGCTGCGCACGGCCAATTTACTACGAAAAGCCGCGAAATTCGGGCAATCCACCCTAGCGATGGGCCAACCATGCTGGCGCAAAAAGGTGGCACGAGCCGGCAAAGCGCACGGTGCCGGAAGCTGCCTAGGGCCGACCGGAGATCCGGTTGCCATCGCCTTAAGGCTCGCGACCAATTCCGCTGCCGGGGACTCCCGTCCATCTGCAGCGAGAAAAAAGGCACCCGCATCGATATCGCTGCGCCACCCGCCCAAAAAACTGGGCCGCCAATGCCCTAGGGCCAGCCAACCGTCATCAGCGGCCAGCGCCGCCAATGCCCCTTCCTGACGGCTCGCAGCAACGGCCTGAGTCCTAGCGACAGCGCTGTCCGCGCCACCAACCGCAACCAGCAGCGGGATCAAGACTACATGTCTGCGACTAAGCTTCAACCAACCTCAATATGGCACGCCCTAGCCAAGTGTGGGTGGGCCTGCAATTCGATACGAACCTGCTCGACAATGGCCTCGGGTGCCACCGCATCACTGGGTACGATACGCTGATAGGATTGCTGCATGGCAAGGTTAAATTCCAACTGAGCCTGCCAGGGGCAGCCCAAGGTGTCGGCGAAAGCTGCGAGGTGCTCGCCTTTGCCTTGGGCCATCTGAACTACTAGATCATGGTAAGCAAGAGCTGCGAATTTTACGCTCTCGCTTTGCACATCGACTAGCTTATGCGCCGTACAGTTAGACGTACCAAAGGTCATGCCGATCGTGGTCACCGGAAACAGGAAGGAGTTGGTGGTGATGCGCAGCGATGAGGATAACAGTGAGGCCTCCTTGAAAATATACCAGCCTGGCCCACAGCCGCTGCTGCCGTCAGCTGCTTGCGCGGACGGGGCGGCGGCGAAGATGGAGAACATGGCCATGAGGGCGACGAAACGGATCATAGTCAGCTCCTATGGATGCGGCGAATCAACATCCCGATATTAAACAAGCCATTTCTATTTGATACTCCTGTCGATTGTATGTCGAAATCTGTCGCATTGCCAACTCCGCAGCGACCCATCCACCCCCGCAGCTGCCTAATCACCGCCCTTCTGGCATCTAGCCAGAATTCTTAATTAAGATCTAAGTGATTCGGGACTTGCGCGATCCTAGCTGTGTCGACAATACTAGCAGACCATTACTACAACCTCCGTGGGATCAGGACCGCCGCCGCCATGCTGCACTATCGCTGGAAATTCGCCCTCTGCCTGCTCTGGTTCAGCCTTGAGAGCCAAGGCCGGTGTGCAGAGGTGGACCCGGCCGACCCCGTCTTGTCGATCACGATGGCCGGTGCCAAAGTGGAATTCAAGCGCTCCGAGCTACTACTACGCTCGGATTTGGAAACCATCAACGTCCCGGCCGATGCCAGCTATCCGGGACGCACCATGAGTTATAAGGCGATACGCGCCGCCAAGCTCTTTGCCGGCCTCAAGATTCCATCGCAGGCGGTCATCCAATTTCAATGTTCAGACGGCTTCTCCGCTCCGCTCAACCGAGATCGGCTGCTGAACGAAGACCCACACAGCTCGGTAGCCTTTGTCGCGATCGAGCCAGCAGCGTCGCCGTGGCCAGCGGTCAAACCCGGTGGAGCTTCAGCTGGACCGTTTTATTTGGTGTGGCCGCAGCCCAAGCTATCGCAGATCGGCCCAGAGGAGTGGCCATTCCAGCTCACCGGGTTCACCATCAAAGAAAATCTCCGTCTGCTCTATCCGCATATTTTTCCCGCAGCCCGCGCTAGCGCTGAGGTGCAGCAAGGATTTGCGCTGTTCACCAAAAACTGCTTTCCCTGCCATACCATCAACCGCGAGGGGTCCACCGAGATTGGTCCGGATCTCAATGTACCATTCAGCCCAACGGAATACTTCAATCGACGTTCGCTGCGCCGCTTGATCCGAAATCCGCAAGAGCTGCGCCACTACCCGAAGTCACGGATGAGCTCCTTTCCGGAAAGCTCCATGCCGGATGCGCAGCTCGACGAGCTAATCGCCTATCTTACACACATGGCCAAGCACAAAGTAGCAGCCACACCTAAACACCACTAGCCGCCCAGGAGGTCCGATGCATACCTATCAAATTAGCCACCGCCACTCAGGCCACGTCATTCAAGCCCTGCTCTGTACTGGCCTAGCCTGCGGTGCAGCGCCGGGCTTGGCCGCTACCGATGGCATGGTGTTCGGTGGCACCCTGTCATTGCTCACCGTCGCCCAGCACCTCGACTTAGAAAAGGACAGTCCGCTTAACCAAGGCAACGAAAATATCGAGGCCGCTCATGAATTATTTACCTCCGAGCTACGCCCGAATCTCAAGGTCACCGCCAAAAACGTCCAGCTCATCGCCCGGCCACGGGTACAATACAGCTATGGCTTAGTCGAGGTTGACCAGCACGAACGCGATGGCGCCAGCAAAACCAAGAGCTACCTAAGCGAAGCCTTTGGGCAATGGACGGTGTCGGACGAGCTGAGTTTTGCCTATGGCCTCCAAAGCTACCAATGGGGCTCGACTGAGTCGCTAAGTCCAAGTAACCGGATCTTCCACGAAACTGCGGTGCAGCGTAACCTGCTCTATGAAGTCCGCGGTCGCAACATCGTCCGTTTAAACTTTAGCTCAGGCAAAGCCTTCAGCACCGTCGTCATGGCTGAAGTCAAAGACAATCCCGAGGACACCACCACCTTCGTCGCCGACCAGGCCTGGCAGCCTAAGGCGCTCATTAAATCCGAGTGGAACTGGAACGAAGGCGCAGACTATTTTGGCCTGGTGGCTGGAGGCTACCAACACGGGCATCCATGGGTGGGTGAGTATTTTAGTAGCGGCCTACCCGTAATCGACGGCCTTTCGGCATTCGCCGACCTTAGCCACCAGTGGGGCGGCGACGCCTGGTACCCCGAGTCCCGAGACGTGCCGACCGGCGTCGGCCCCCAGCCGCAGACAAGCTTCGTGCAGTCCTACCAAGATAGCCATAAAACACTGACTCTGGCGGCCGGCGGATTGAAGTACGACTTCATCAACGGAGTGATCTTGCGCGGTGAGTATATTTACAATCAGGCCGGCTATACACGGCAGCAATTTAAGGCAGCAACTGCCGCAGTGGCAGCCAGAAACCCGCTGCAGTTAGCGGTCCTCAGCGATAACATAAGACGATTTCTTGGCTCCGGCCTGGATCTCCCTGGTCAACGCTATGCCTATGCATCGATTCACGTACCAGATTTATTCACAATCACCGATCTAATGTTCGATGCTCGGACTTTTTACGCGCTTACTGATCATAGCTCATTGTCCTATGCCAGCATGGACTATAAAGTTGGAGATCATGGCACCGTGTCGCTGGCCTCGGCCGGCTCAACCGGACCTAAGGACGGCGAGCTGCGTGGGTACGCCCAAGCTGTCGAGTACCTTTCATATCGCCACGACTGGTGATGGAGACTAATGAACATGGGATTACATACGCCAGAACCGATTGTGCAGCTCATAGGCGTGCACAAGAGCTACCGCCTTGGCCAAACGATGGTGACGGCTCTCCGCGGTATTGATCTACAGATAAACAAGGGTGAGTTTACGGCCGTGATCGGTGCTTCGGGCTCCGGCAAAAGCACTCTGCTCAATATGATCGGCTGCATCGACCATCCCGACTCCGGCAGCATCAAATTCGACGCTACGGAGGTGACCAAGCTGAGCGACGACGCTTTGAGTCGTCTGCGCAATCACAAGATCGGCTTCATCTTCCAGTCTTTCAACCTGATCCCGGTGCTCTCAGTGCAGGAAAACGTCGAGCTGCCACTGTTAATCAATGGCGATATCAATGCCGCTGAACGCGCCGAACGCGTCGCCAATGCTATAGCTGACGTCGGCCTTGAAGGGCTAAAACGTAACCTCCCAGATCAACTCTCAGGCGGTCAGCGCCAGCGCGTGGCCATCGCTAGGGCCTTGGCTGGCAGCCCCGATTTGGTGCTAGCCGACGAGCCCACGGCCAACCTCGATTCGACCAATTCGCATAAGATCATCGATTTGATGCTTGAACTCAATGCCCGACGCAAAGTGACCTTTTTATTTTCGACCCATGACGAAGCCTTAATGGGCCGAGTCTCCCGCCTCGTGCATATCCAAGACGGAGTGATGAAGCTATGAATGCCGGCCAATGGTCTATGGCATGGCGCAACCTAGCGCGCAACCGCCGCCGCAATATCGCAACAGGAGTGGCGATTGGCCTAGGCTTTGCGGCATTTATGGCCATCGGCGGCTACGTTTCTCAGGTAGAAAATCGCCTTAGGGTCTACACGATCTTCGGGACACGCGTCGGGCATTTGACAGTATACAAACATGAAGGCCTAGAGCGTTTCTCCACTAAGCCGATACCCTATAGCCTGGATGCACATGATCTCCAAGTCATCCGTGCAACGGTAGACGGCATGCCAGACGTTGAGCTGCATGGCCCGCAGCTGCTCGGCATGGGGCTAGTCGGTAACGGCTGCCGCTCGGTGCCCTTTCTCGCATCAGGCATCGAGCCCGAGCTAGACCGCAAGCTGCGCGACCACCCCGAAATGCGCAGGTGGGTGCCGGATATCCGCGACTTCATCAAAGGGCGTGGGTTATGGGAATACCCAGATGAAGTTGGCGCCATCGGCTTAGCTACTGGCTTAGCTACTATACTCAACAAAAACAAAGTCTACGATGAGTTCCCTCAGGACCACAAAGCAGTGGTCGTCGCCGATTGCCTCGCCGCCGATGCCAAGCAAAAAATTGCCTCGGACACCAATGTCCAACTTGTCGCTGGCTCATGGTCAGGGATGATGTCCGCCTTAGACGGTGAGGTCGTCGTCCACTTTAATTCCGGCATGACCGAGACCAACAGCTCTGCGATTATGATGCCACTCAAGCTCCTGCAAAAACTCTACGACACCGATCATGCAACCTACTATTCCCTATGGCTCAAGAATGCCGCTCACCTAGGCCGCGACCTTCAGTCATTTAGAGCCAAGCTCAAGGACGCCGGACTTAACGTCGACGTCTATCCTTGGACCGACGAAGCCGTAGCGCCGTTTTACACCGGCACGATCCAATTCTTATCCGTCATGACCACCTTCATTAAGTTTGTACTCGCTGCAGTCATCATCTTCTCGATTTTTAACTCGGCGACTATGACGGTGATCGAGCGTTCTCAGGAGATCGGCATGATGCGCTCTCTAGGCTTCACCCGCCGTCATATCCGCCAACTCTTTGTCGCCGAAATGCTACTCCTCACGCTGCTATCGATGCTGGGCGGAGGGATCGTTGGCTTGGGCGGCACTGCCGTCGTTAAAATGCTCAAAGTGCATTTTAATCCACCCGGAGTCGCCGGCGGCTTGCTGTTACGAATTGACCCAACACCCACGACGGTGCTGGTCGCTGCGAGCATGATCTTGATGTTCTCAATCTTGACTACCTTGGTCGCCATCAGAGCTGTGGCCAAACAAAATATCGCCACTTTATTGATGGGATCACAACGCTAATCGCCTGTACTTTTTAATTCAATTCGGAGGCTTTAAATGTACCAGACCACCCGCATTAGACTAACATTCGCCCTCACCACTTTGCTCGCGGCCAGCCAGGCACCTGCCCTCAAAGCTGCAGGCGCTGCTCCGGCAGCGGCAGTAGTCGCACCAGATGCCGCACAGCTCCTGAAGGACTCCGACCGAGCCCGGGGCGCCGTCGGCGAAGGCATCAGCTGGGATATCGACGTCCAGACCTTTGACGACGGCAGCACCAGCCAGATCCTCTACAAGGTTAAAGTCAAAGGCGTCGACGCCCTTGCTGAAGCCCTAAAACCTGCCCGCAACAAGGGCGAGACCATGCTGTTTAACGACCGCAATCTGTGGTTTTTCAAACCAGGACTCAAGAAGCCCGTAGCAATCTCGGCACGCCAAAAGCTAATGGGGCAGGCCGCTAACGGCGACATAGCGTCGACCAACTACTACCGCGACTACGAGGGCACCATCGTCGGCTCAGAAAAGGTGAATGGCGAGGACTGCTTTAAGCTTGATCTAAAGGCCAAGGCCAAAAACGTCACCTATGACGGCATCCGCTACTGGATCACCAAAAAAGGCCACCTTGGTTGGAAGGCGGAATTCCTAACCGTCAGCGGCGAGATGTTTAAAAGCGCCGTATTTAAATACGGCAATAAGATTAAGATCGACAACAAAGACCAACCCTTTATCAGTCAGATGGACATCGCTGATGCGCTCAAGCCAGGCAGCCATACCCTGATTCAGTATACCGAGCCGCATGCCGAGCCGCATCCGGACAGCTTATTCAACATCAATAACCTGGTGAGATAACCCCGCCATGGCAGGACAAACAACGGCAATCTATCTGCAAATGACCCGCTTAGCCTGGCGCAATGTCTTGCGCAACTGGCGGCATAGCTTGGCGACGATTCTAGCCATCGCCTCAGGTTTTATTGCTGTTTCCTTATTTGACGGCTTTATCATGCAATTGGAGTACCGCAATAAGGACGGCTATCAGACCAGGGGTATGCTCGGACACGTCCTCGTCCAGCGCAAGGATGCTCAATTCAAGAGCATGGAAGATCAGTGGCTCTATGCGATGGACAAAGATGAACAAAGCTTCCTCGACGACTATTTCAAACACGACCCGGACTTCTTGCGCCGCGTCCGCTTCCTCAACATCAGCGGCATGGTCAACGCCGGGCCTTACAACACGGTATTTGTCGGCTTTGGCCTCGACCTCAAGGAGGGCGCAGAAATGCGCGGCATACGCTGGTACTGGGACACGGCCGCGGGCGTACCCCTGGTGCAGTACCCCAAGTCGTCAGTGACTATAGGCCTCGCCCTAGGCAAGCTCATTGAATGTGAATCAACCTACCAAGGTCCAGCCTATATCCTCGAATACGGCAACTATACGGCCGAGAACCGCCCCTTTGTGTGCAAGTACCCACGCATTACCCTCTCAGCCACTACCGCAGCAGCACAGGTGAATGCCCTGGACGTGCCGGTCTCGGGGCTCTTCGATGCTGGATTCCGTGAGGCCGACAAGCGGGCGGTGCGGCTTAGCCTGGCCGATGCGCAACGCCTCATGGACACGGATAAAATCACTATGATCTCGATCGAACTAAAGGACGAACGCCTACGCAAAGGCTTCATCAAACGCCTCAAAGCAGCGGCCGAGGCCGCCCACCAAAATTTTGACGTCATGCCGTGGCAAGAGCACACGCTAGCCGCTTATCTCCAAGGCGGAATCGACGTCCTGCATGTCTTTCGCAACCTTTTTATGACCATCGTCGTTACGATTGGCGTGATGTCGGTAGCCAACACCATGATGAAATCCGTCAACGAACGCATCCGTGAAATTGGCACGCTGCGTAGCCTCGGCTTTTTACGTGAACACTTGGTCTATATGTTTTCAATGGAGGGGCTGTTCCTCAGCATTTTGGCCTGCGCTATAGGGCTTGTAGGAACGGTGATACTAACCACCGTCATCGGCAATCTCGGTCTGACCTATCGAGCCGGTGTCCTTTCGGCACCAATTGGGCTATCTGTGGGCTGGTCTTGGGGCGCATGGATTTTATGCACCATTGTCCTGATGGCCTTGGCAACTAGCACGGCATGGTTCTGTTCGCGACGCGCCAGCCGCATGGTTATTGCTGATGCTATGCGACACGTCTAAGAGAGTAAAGGTGCTCGGTGAGTGACGATGAGTCAATATTTAAGGGCCTCCTCCATCACCTGCAAAGCAGCAGGGCGCAAGAGCTGCTGGGACGTATCGATGAATTTCGGGCACTGCTAGTTCGCTTTAGCATCGTCATGGTGGTGTTTGTCGGTGCCGGCTTCTACTTCGCCAAGGATATTTTGCTATTCCTAAAGGAGCCGCTGGCTGCCGCGATCCCGATGCAAAAGAACGTCCTGCATTTCACCGGACCTATGGAGGTCATGCTAGCCTACATGAAGGTCTCGTTCATGGTCGGACTCATCGTTGCAGCACCCTACGGACTGTTTTTGCTGTGGAGATTTGTCGGGCCGGCACTACCCGAGGAACACCGCAAGTACGTCATGCCCTTCTTTAGCGCATCTCTCGCCTTGTTTTTGCTTGGCGTCGCCTTCTGTTACTATGCCATGCTGCCGATGGGCCTAAAATGGTTGATCGGCTTCGGTGGCGACCAAGCCGCTCCGGTGATTACCGTGGCCGAATACATCGACATGATGACGTTTATGTTGATGGGCTTTGGGGCGGCGTTTCAGATGCCCTTGGTCATCATTTTACTCGAACGCCTCGGCCTCATCAGCGAACAACTACTGACTAAAAACCGCGGTTTTATCCTTGTCGGCATCCTGATTCTCGCCGCAATCATCGCTCCATCCCCCGATCCAGTGTCGATGATCTCGCTAGCAATCCCCATGTACCTCATGTTTGAAGCTGCGCTGCTAGTCATCCGTTGGCTAAAAAAGACGAAGGTCTAGTCGCAGCCAAATAGGTTTTCCGTTTACTATGGTAATTCTGCCGCCCTCAGCAAAGGCGATGGTGCCGTTGGCCCAAGCAGGGGCAGCCTCAGTGGCCGCAATGACCAAGAGGATAAATAGCGCTGCAGATATTGGGGCTTCCGAGAGGTGGCATTCGGAGACAGATTGCTCGTTATGTAGAGCACCGCATAACTCCGGGGTTAGTATAATGCTCGAACGCTTCGAGCATGTTTGCCGGAGCCAAGTGTTCGCGGGGGATTTCGCGCACGAGCCACTCAGGGCTGAGCTCGACGCAAATTTTCGACATTTGAACTAAATATTTTTGCGCGTGTTTTGACAGCGGAAACATGCAGGTGTTGGTGAAATACCATGGGGTGGGGGTAAGAACTGATTACTAAAAACCGATAAAGAGACTTGGATCGATCAGCCATCCGCTGCGGCTGTCGACGCCAATAAATTGTAACATTTGGGGTCTATAGTGAACCATGATGGAGATAAAAATCACACTGTCACCATCGGTGAGATGGTTGCTCTTCTATCGCAACTGAGATCCGGGAACTTGACGGGGCAGTTGGAGAACGTGAATTACCCCGAAGTTCTTAAGCCGGTTGTTGACGAGATAAATTCTCTGGCGCAGCATTTGCAAGCCCAAGCCCAAGCCCAAGCCCAAGCCCAAGCCCAAGCTGAGCGCGACAGGAAAGACCTAAGCAAAGACCTCGACAGCGTGCAAGAAATGGCCAAAATTGGAAGTTGGTCCTATGACTTCATTTCGGGACAAATTTCCTGGTCCAAACAAATGTTCGAGATTTTTCCTGAAGACGCAGCACGGGGAACCCCCAGTTTCGAGCGTCACTCCTCAACCATCCATCCCGACGATAGGCAGCTTTGGAAGTCAACCGTGGAAAAATGCTTGGCCGATGGGAAGCCATATGCCATGCGTTTTCGCAGCGTATTTCCAGACCGTCATGTCTGGATTGATGCTCATGGGCAAGGTCTGACTGGCATTGACGGAAAGGTGATAGGCCTGTTTGGAACTTGCCAGGACGTGACAGAAACTATAATTCAGGAATTACAACTGGCTGCTAGTAAAGATCAGCTTGAAAAAGCGGAAATCATGGCTAAAATCGGCAGCTGGGAGCTTAATCTCGCCACCTATCTGGGGTCTTGGTCAAAAGGCCAGCTCGCAATTTTTGGTCTAGATCGCCTCAAGGGTGCTCCATCGTTCGAGGAGTTCATGGGATTTGTTCACCCAGATGACAGATCCTTGGTTTTAAAAGAATTTGAAAATATCATAAAAGATAAACCTAAAGAATTTCAGATTATTTTCCGCATTCTTCTCCAAGACGGAAAAATTGTCCGGTGGGTGAAGGAACGAGGGGAGTTATTACTCACACAGGAAGGAGTTCCTGATAGATTGGTGGGCACCATTCAGGACATCACTGAAGAGAAGCTCTCAGGAGATCGAATAGAACAACTTAAAAATCAACTTGAACTGATCTCAGACAACATGCCAGGACCGGTTTCACAGGTGGATCGTCATGGTCGTTATGTTTATGCAAGTAAACTATATTACGAGCATTTCGGAAAAACTTCCGAACAGATTCTGGGTAAAACGCACCAAGAATTGCTACCACACAATGTTTTTTTGCAGGCTGAGGCAAACATTAAACGGGCTCTGTCGGGAGAGCGGGTGCACCACGAGGTACCATTCGTTACCGCTAGTGGGAAAAAGTTATTTGTACAAACAACATTCATCCCCTTTCTTGGACAAGATGGAAGGCCTGATGGATTTTTGACAGTTGTTCACGATATAACGGCTCTCAAGCAAGCTGAAGCAAAACTCATCCATGTCTCCAGACTAGCTTCTCTAGGCGAAATGTCGGCTGGCATTGCTCACGAAATCAATAATCCTCTGGCGATTATCTCGGGGTCGGTGGATCTGCTGTCTAAGTTTGCCGACAATCCAGAAAAACTCGCATCTAGAGTCGCGGCAATTAAAAAGTCATGTGAGAGAATCTCAAAGATTGTATCTGGGCTGAAAAAGTTCTCACGATCTGATGATCGATCTAACTTTGCATTACACGACCTTAGTAAAGTCGTAACCGAAGCCATGATTTTAGTCGAATCGAAATCAAAACGGC
>Ga0315291_10009346_pt1 | contig 12012 bp, 16 predicted proteins | sample YL17G12_20_MG_FD_203070 | JGI IMG/M metagenome (GOLD analysis project Ga0315291, IMG submission 203070) | Sediment microbial communities from Yellowstone Lake, YNP, Wyoming, USA - YL17G12_20 | ecosystem: Environmental > Aquatic > Freshwater > Lake > Sediment | place: USA: Wyoming | collected...
TCTTTTAATTGTTTAGCTTCAGCTGGTTTTGGTACTGGTTTAACTTCAGGTTCTACAGTTGTTTCATCGTCCGTTCCGTCATTAGTTTCAGGAGTTTCTTCTTCCGGTTTAACTTCTGCATCTTTAGCGATTAGATCGAAATTAGAAGCAATATCTTTAGTTGATATAAAGAATTTCTCTAGGAACTTTCTAACGGTAACATCGTCTTCGAATAATATTTCTTTAAATTTCTCAACTAAGCTATTTTTTTCTTCTTTATCATAATAATTATTAGCTACATCAAATGATACGAAATCCTTGATTGTTTTTTTAATATCTTCCATTACTGCCCTCCGGTTTTATTATTTAATTTCTGACTATAAAAATTTAAAAAATCTGATTGTATTTGTTCCAGTTTTTGTTCGACAAAATTCATTTGATTCTTTAAAGTTTGTATTTGTTTTTTCTTATTTTCTGTTATCTCTCTTTTACCAAAAAGAACAACTAAACAAGTTTTACAATCTCCAGTATGAGGCTTTTTTATAAACTTCTCTATTTCTTCTTCAAATTTCTCGTCTATATTTAGTAAAGTAGCTTCTTCATATTGTACCCATTTTTTAGCTTCTATAAAAATTTCAAAAAGAATATCTTCAATATCAGGACTTTTTTTATCAAAATGTTCAATGATTTCTTCCATTTTGACAAACATTTTATTATTATTCGGTGGATATAAATTTATAATATGATTTTTAAGCAACGACATAATATTTTTACTTTTATCTTTAACATATATTGAAAATTCATTTCCACTTAAATGCGCAAATCCATTTTCTTTAAACATCCTTCGAAACTCATTCTTCATTCTTACATGTAATACATCTGTTATCAATCCAGCAAACATTCTATAATGCAAAGTCTCTGGCATAGAATCAAAACAACTCTGTAGCCAAAACTTAATTTTTGGACCAAATCCTTTAACTACCAAAGTTATTATCATAAAAATTGTTAAAAATAATAAACTCTGCCACCATTCAAAATTTGCTAATAATTTCCAGAATTCATTTAACGATGTCCAATCCATGTTGCACTCCTCTTGATGATTCCTTTATAATTATTTCCATTATGCTTTTATTATCTATAAATTTAATCTTATAACTCATTTGAAAATACTCTCGACCAAACTTCTGACATATCATTGTAACCAAATAATCATAAAATCCCGTCAAAAATATCTTATCAGACTCTATATCTACCATATCAGAATTTAAACTTAAAGTAAACGTAACCGATCTATCTTTCGTATCAGCTACATAAGTCATATCCTGTACAAATAAATGTCTATCCAAAATATCTTTCATCAATTTAATAACTTCATATAAGTCAAGATTGTTATTTAAACTAAATCCATCTCCTTTTGCATACATATCCATAAGATCTGAATTCGGTTGATAATCATCTGTACTTCTAAGAGGACTTGATAAATCGACTATCTTTTTAACCGCAAGAATATCATCATATAATTCAGCTGATAAATTAATTTCTTCGTCTTCACTTGACGATTCTATCTCTTCATCAGGATAATATTCCTTTTCCTTTTCACATAGATATTGATCTAAACTCATGTTATTCCTTTTATAAGTCTCTTATATTTATCTTTTTATTAAAATATTCAAATCCCTGATTGTCATAATATTCTAATCTTTTTTCCCAGTGATCATAAGTAAAATTCTTATGAATAACCTCTTTTCCATTCCAATTATTTATAAATGTTAAATCATCTATCAAATCCCAAATTATTACCTGACTTTTACTCTCATGAGTCCTTAATCCTCTTCCTATCGCTTGTAAGATTTTAGTCTTACTCCTAAACGACGAAGCGAAAATCACATGATGTAACTTCTTGATATTAATCCCAACTCCAAAAGTGGCGTACGTTCCAATAATAATCATTGAATCACTTTTATCAGCCAATAAACGAATACTTTCCCGATCATTAGCATCAGTCAATCCATATATTTCATGAACTTTTCTATTCGGGAAGTTCTCTTCACAATACTTCTTTAAACTTTTTAAATGATCTATCTTGTGACATAATATTAATATATTATCTTTTGAGTCTATATGATTTAAAATATACTTGAAAACACCATTTCTCTTATCTGTATTATAGATAATGTTAAGTTCGTCATTATACTCTTGTTTTTGTATATTATCATTCTCATTATGCCAATATTTATATATGACTTTTTCATCATACTTCATCAAAATATTGGCTATTTTGATCTTTGATAGAACTCCCTTTTTAATCAAATCAGAACTTTTTAAACTAAACATTTTCGGACCCAAATACCCGAAAATAGTCATCCTATAATCCTTTTCGTCAGGCAAAGTTCCTGTTAATCCAACTCTATATTCAGCATTAATGCTTTTCTCTAAACAAGACTTGATACTTAAACATTTACTTTGATGCGTTTCATCTACCAATACTGCCTGAAATTGACTAAAAAATTCTAATGAGTTTTTATATATTGATTGATAGGTTGATATAATAACTGGTCGATCCCAATTAATAAACTTACTACCATGAAATATTTTACTCGTATATGATTCACAATCGGTCCAGCCGTAATCAACAAAATCTGAGAACATCTGATTAACCAAGCCTATATTAGGTACAATAAGTAAAATTTTTCCTTCACAAGTCCCTAATAAAAAACGAATAATACAATATAAAACTAAAGATTTTCCACTTGCTGTAGGAGACTCTATAATTCCTCTTTTGTAATTTAATGCTTTCATGATCGATTCATGCTGATAATCTCTTGGAGAATAAGCCGAGTCTTTAAATATTAATTCATAAAACTTTTCAACTTCATCGTCAGTAATATTATTTAACAAGTCACTTGTTTCAAACTCTTTAATGTATTGATAATGATAATTGTTACAAAAGTCAACGAATTTAGGCCAAAGTCCTATAGGGATTGTATGATTAGCGTAATTAAAAAATGTAATATTACCATCCCAATGACCAGCTTTATACTTAGGATGAAAGAAGAAGTTTGTTGCTTTAACGGAAAACCAATCCTTCAATTCTAAAGCAGTTGATGTTGATATATTTTTTAGTCTAAAGTAAACTTCATTTATTTTTTCAACTTGGATTATTTCATCCATTTATATTAAACCTTTCTTGAGTTTAATTATCTCAATATAATTTTTAATTTCAAACCCCATTGTATTTATCCAAGATAATGTTTTTTCTAAGTAGTCGACTATAATCTCTTGATTTGAATACTTTAAACAGAGGTTATAGTAATTATCATCTGAGCGGATATAAGATTCAATTTCCGACTTTGAGTCAAGTTGGAATTCGACTTCAAATTTAAAATGATGAAGTAGTTTACCGAACATTTTTTGTTTTTCGTAATAAAGTTCTTTTAAGATTTTAGTTTCGTTAGTAAAGACTCTAAGGTATTTCATGTAAATGTTAGAAAAGTTAAGTGACATTCTTTCAACATTATCTTCGTTAAAGGTTAATTCTTTTTCAACAAAGTCTTTCAATTTTCCAAAAGTATTAAAATCCATCTTTAAAAATATCCTTTCGGGAATATAACAACAAAAGTATTTTTCCCGACAGCCGCAGGCTGGAGGGAAGTTTCAAAAAATTCGGTCCTTAAGGATCCTTAAGGATCCTTGATCAGGGTCCTGATCATGATCCTAGATCAGATCCTGATCTAAAATAGATATCCTACGGATATCTATTTTGGTCTCCTACGGAGACCAATACTTAGTTAGTATAGTATATATATTAATTAAATACTGGTCATGATTATGACCCCCTATAGTCCCCCAAAAATATAAAAATAAGGAGAATTCGAAGAAACTTATTGACATGTTGAAAAAAAGATGATATATTTAAAATACATCAGATTTTAGGATTTAAATGTATTTAGTATTTTATGAGGAAAAAATGGTAATAAATTTTCAAGAAATAACTTTTAAAAATATTTTGTCTTTCGGGGCTATTCCCAAAACATTTAAGTTTCATGCAGGAATTAGTCTTCTGTCGGGCCAAAATGGAGTTGGTAAATCAACTTTAATCGAAGTCTTGTCTTTTTGTTTATATGGCCAGCCTTACAGGAAAATTAAAATAGCCAGTTTAATAAACGATAAAAATCAATCAAATTTATTAGTTTCGTGTAAGTTTACAGTCGATTCTAAAGATCGATATGAAATAATTAGAGGGCTTTCGCCTGATATTATTAAAATAATAAAAAACGATCAAGAATTAGAACTTCTATCATCAAAAAGATTAAATCAGGACGAGATTGACTCAATCATCGGTATCAATTATCAAATGTTTAAGCAAGTCATTTCATTGGCCGTTAGTTACAATAAACCTTTTCTATCAATGACTGCAGCTGAAAAAAGAGATATCATTGAACAGATTTTTAATATTAAAGTATTTGGTTACATGTTGAAAATCTTAAAGAAGAATAATGTAGAGATACGACTGAAAAACGAGGTCAATGATAAAACTATATTGATTTTAGAAGAATCCTTAAAGTCATTCAAACAGCAACTTCATCAAACCACTGAGAACTCTAAAAACTTCCAAACCAATAAAGAAAAAGATTTACATGAAGCTAAATCCCGTATAGAAAAATACTCAATTCAAAATGAAAAAATAGATGAAAAAATTAAAAAAATAAATAATGAACTTAAAATTATAGATTTTGATATTGAATCATTAAAGAAATCTAAAACTTTAAGAAACAAACAAACTAAAGAAATTAACCAAAAAGATTATTATATCAAAGTCCTTAAACAAAATATAGACTTATTAACTAATCATGAAATTTGTCCAACCTGTAAAACTGAAATAACTACTGAACATAAAGAAGCTGAAATTAATAAAATCAATAAAGAAATTACTGAAATTCAAATCAAGATTGATGAAATAAAAATTGAGAAAGATCAAAATGAAATAAAAATACATAATCTGGAAAAGTCTGATGAGAAAATTAAAGAACTAAACCATCAACTAGATAATTTAAATAACCAACTTAAAATTATTCAAAATGAACTTAAAAACGCTGAAAATAGAAAAACAGAAATAGAACTAAGAGAAATAGACTTCAATTTAGAAGCTTTAAATAAAGAATTTAATACCAAAAAGGACGATTATAGAACAATCTGGAAAGAAAACAAATTAGTCAAAAAGAAACTTAAAAATAATGATGTTGTTCAAAATATACTTTCAGAAAACGGTATTCGAGCATTCTTCTTTAGAAGACTTGTACCAATACTTAATAATAAAATTAATGAATATCTTAGACTTTTTGAACTTCCAGTCTTATTGCAATTTGATGAGTTTATGAACGAAAAAATAACTAACTTAAATAATTTACAAAAAGAAGTCTCATATTTTAGTTATTCAGAAGGTGAAAAGAAAAGATTTGATATGTCTATTTTATTAGCTTTTATTAGTATTACTAAAATCATTTCAAATTGGAATACTAATATTTTAATGATAGACGAATTATTGGATAGCGCTATTGATGAAAACGGACTTAATAAACTTATTTCTAGTCTGAAAAATATGAGACACGATAATCAAAATCTATGTATCTATATAATTTCACATAGATTACAACAAGATTATAACTCACAATTCAATAAGTGTTACGAAATAACTAAAAACTTCAATTCTTTTTCCGAAATCAAGGAGCTCACAAATGGCTGAATATTTAAATAATAAGATATTTCGTGGTTTTCTTCAAGAATATCATGTAACAAAGTGTAAAAAGTTGTATGAGAAGATTGGTAAATGTTTCTTACTAATATCACAAAATCTACTCAATAGAAGTAACTTTATTAACTATTCTCAAGATAGAAAAAATGAAATGATATCAGACGCGGTTTTTTATATGTGTCGTTATATCGATCGATACGATATTGAGAAACCTAATCCATTTGCTTACTTTACAATGATAGCTAAAAATGCTTTCCTCCAAAATATTATAGAATATCGTAAAAGATCAGATATGTTTACATCAATAGAATATATAGATAATGTTGACGTTAATGAAAATTTATTATAGGGAAACTAAAAACTATAAATACTCATATGATAAATTGGGACAGGGTTCATTACCTTTTCTATCACAACATAGAATTACCGTTTATCATCTAACCTATAAACCTGTTGTGAGGTATCATATGAGTATTATTTACAAAACTACAAATTTAGTCAATGGAATGATTTATGTTGGACAACACTATACATCAGCGAATGATGGTTATTTAGGTTCTGGACCTTTTTTTAAGACTATTATAAAAAAATTTGGTAAAGAAAATTTTATTAGAGAAACTCTTGAACATTGTGAAAGAAAAGATTTAAATAAAATAGAAAAATATTGGATTTCTGAACTTAGCGCTAACAACCCTGATATTGGTTATAATAAAACTATTGGAGGACAAGGAGGATTGAAAGCTGGTTTAACAATGTCTGAAAATCAGAAATTAAAAATTAGTGAAACTAGAATTAAACTCGGGTCTGCTAAGGGTAAAAATAATCCGATGTATGGAGTTTCATTATGTGGTGAATTAAATGGAATGTTTCATAAACATCATTCTATCGAAACTAAACTTAAAATGAGTCAATTAAAAATGGGTTATAAAAGAACAGAACAATCTAAAAAGAAACAAAGCGAATCGAATATGGGAAAAAATAATCCAAATTACGGAAATCATAAAATTGCAGGAGAAAATCATTTTAATAATAGATATATTTATACTTTAGAAAATGGTGAAAATTATTGGAAATTTTTTACAAAAAAAGAAAGAGATAGTGCAATGCATTCTTTTACAAGAAAAAAATCTGATAATATAATTTATAAAGGAATAAAAATTCAAAGGATTGAAAAATGAATATTGCATTATTATCGGATACTCATTATGGCATTCATAAAAATTCTGAAGTATTTTTAAATAGTCAGATAAAGTTTATAAAAACACAGTTTGTGCCATATCTTAAAAATAATGATATTCAAAATATATTTTGGCTTGGTGATATGTGGGATAACCGAAGTAGTATTAATATTAAAGTCCAGAATGTTGTTTATGATCTTTTTAAGAATGAACTTAGTAAGTTTAACATTTATTTGATAGTTGGAAATCATGACTGTTTTTATAATTCAGATATAAGCGTAAATTCTTTGAAAATGTTTTCTGAATTTGAAAATGTGCATTTGATTGAGAAAATAACTAAAGTCAAAATATTTGATACTGATATTGTCATGGTTCCTTGGGTAATAGACCAATTAGAATTTGCAAAAGAGTTTCGTAAAAATCCATGTGATTTGTGCTTCGGTCATTTTAACATTCAAGGATTTCATTATAATAAATTCAAGACATCAGATGACGGATTTGAGACTAAACTATTTGGCCGTTGTAAAAAAGTCTTTTCAGGTCATTTTCATATTAGAAATACTCAAATGATACAAGGATGTGAAATAGTTTATATAGGTTCTCCATATCAATTAACCAGAAATGATATGGATGAAGAAAGAGGGTTTACAATACTTAATTTAGAAGATTTAAGCTACAAATATATTAATAATGAAAAATCGCTTAAATATATTAAATTATCGTATCCAGATAACTTTTCTCAAAAAACAATTGAAGGAAACGTTATTGATGTACATGTTAAATATGATGATGTTTATGATGAAAACCAAATTGATAAGTATATTAAAAAAATAGAACAGTTTAATCCTATTCTTCCTCCAAATATATTTGTTAATAGCGATTCTCAAATAACAGGTGATATAGATCTAACTAACTGCAATATTGGATCCATGAAAGATCTTATGAGAGAATATTTAAAATCATTGGAAATTGATAATAAAGAAGAAATTTACGAGTTACTTATAGACTTATATAATCAAACTAAAAACGATAATATCTAAAGGAGATTGAAGTGAATAAAATACCGACAAGTAATATTGATGAGTTTAGACAACATTTGTTAAATCCTAATAAACCTTTTGATTGTCAAGAACAAAATAATACCGAAATAATGAAACTAAAAAAGAATTTAGTTATTTCATATTTTTCTGATTCGACTGGTTGTGGACATATCCGTACTCTTTTTCCCATGAATTATTTAAATGCAATTTACGGAAAAACAGGGAAGTTTAATATACTCATTTCACCAACCATGATATTCCAACAAGATATATTAATGAGAACTCGAGCTATTTTCTTTCAAAGAACAATGAATCCACATCATGTACAAGCAGTTAAAACATATCAAGAAAATAAAGCTAAATTTGGATATAAAATGATATACGATATTGATGACTTTATTTTCTCAGGACCTGACGAAGGTGAATCTATACCAGAATATAACTTCGGAAAACAAAATATTTCTCCTGAAGTCATGAAATCATGCATTGAAATTATGAATATGATGGATATAGTATGCGTTAGTACTCAATTTCTTGGTGATTATATTAAATCGCATGGAGTTGATAAACCAGAAATTAAAGTTATTAATAATACAATCCCTCAGTATTTTTGGGGGCCAAATCACAAAAGACCAATAACATCGAAAATAGAAAAGCCTAGAATTTTATGGAGTGGATCACCGACTCATTGGAATCAACAAAAAAGATTGAAAGGTGATATGGAAAATGCTTGGTGCGAATGGATAATTAAAAACGTTATTGATAATAAAATAGAATTTATGCAAATGGGAGGATTACCTTTCTTTTTTGATTCTATTCAGAAAAAACCAAATTTCAAATATATTAACTGGGTCAATAGCTATCAATATCACTTACCTATTAAGACTTATCGTCCAGATTTTATGATAGGACCATTAGTACCAAACTATTTTAATTACTCTAAAAGTTTTATTAAGGCAATTGAAGCTTATGCTGCTGGAGCTTTATTCATCGGTAGTACTTGGAAAGGAACTAATTATTCTAAATTTCCATCGCCATATGATGATTGTCCAGTTAACATTCCTTATAATATTTCAGTTGATGAATTAGATAAAATATTGTGGAATCTTACCAAACCAGAAAACTATAATCCAATCATTCAACAACAGTATAAAATACTTGATAATGATGGATTATGGTTAGAGTCTGAAAAATTCGTTAAAACATTTACTAACTTATTTGAATAGTTTCTTGACAATCTAATTTTAATATGTTATGTTAATACATAGAAACGAAAATAATGAAATGATATTGCCTAAGAAATACAAATATAGTAATGGAACTCAATTTTGGTATTTTGAAGGTAATCTTCATTGAGAAGAAGGTCCAGCTATTATATGGCCTGATGGAAAGAAAGAATGGTTTCTTGACGGAATTAGATTTTATGAAGAATCAAAATGGTTAGATAAAGTCCTCTTTAACGAAGTAAAGATTAAAGTATATGAAAGTTGATTGTATAAAGTATCACAGTGGAACAGTATATTATGGTAAGAATAAAATATATCATAATGAATCCGGTCCAGCTATTATATGGAATGATGGTGATATTAGTTGGTATCTTGATGGTATTCGATATACAGAATCTAAATGGTTAAATAAAGTCCTTTTTAACGAAGTAAAGATTGAATTATATGAACCCTGAAATTGATGAATATGGAAATGAAAGATGGTATGACTTAAAAGGGCAGTTGCATAGAACTGATGGTCCTGCATGTGAATATATTAATGGAATTAAGTTGTGGTACGTTAATGGAAAACTTCATAGAACTGATGGTTTAGCTGTTGAACATCCGAACGGTTCAGGAGAGTATTGGCTAAATGGAGTTAATTATGGTAAACAATTATGGTTAAATAAAGTTTTATTTGATAATGTTAAAATAAGTTTAATAAAGGAATTGATATGAAAATTATCTCTAAAGACAGTAAAGTAGTTGTCATATCACACCTGGATCTAGATGGTTCCATGTGTGCATTGATATTGAGTAAGGTCTTCCATGACATTACTATATTTGATACATCCTTTTATAAAGTCGATTCCTTATTAGAGAATTTAGATTATGATAAGTATGATTTTGTATTTTTAACAGATATCCATCCTGATAAGAAATCTAATTTATATCTGTCTGATAAAATAATCCTTTTAGATCATCACGAATCAGCTATGGAAATGAACGATCCAAGCAAAATGCATTATATAGTCCCTGGAAAATGTGCAGCTCATTTAGTTAAAAAGTTTGCTGAGAAATATTTTCATATCGATTTAAGCTATTTAGACAATATTGTTAGACTTTGTAACGATTACGATATGTGGGAATTGAAATATCCAGAAAGTAAATCCTTAAATGATATTATGTTCTATCTATATAGATCAAAAAAGTTCAGAGAAAAATTTAACGACGGTAGAACTACCTTCACCGAAGATGAACTAACTTGGCTCAAAATGAGAGAGAAAAAGTTTCAAAAACTCTATAAAGAACTACAAGTATTCGAATTCGATAAAATTAACGGCTGCGTCGTCGAATCAAGAGAATTTATTAACGAAATTTGCGATAAACTTATGAAAGAAGATGGGTACAATATTGTTTTTTGTAGAAACCCATCCCATGGTAGAGTTAGCGTTAGACATAATATTGAAGGACTTGATATGGGATGTATGCTTAAAAAACACGGTATAGGAGGGGGCCATCGTTGCAGCGCAGGAATGTTTGTTAATGATATGAATGATTTTAAAGTTAAAATTGAAATGTTGGAAAATGAAATTAGTGTAGATTTTCCAAAATAAAAAAGGAGTTGAATTAATGTTATCAATTTATTTAGCGGGGTATATTCAGGGGGAAGTAATAGAGCAATGTGTTGCTTGGCGTAAAAGGATAAGAGAACATTATGATAACTGGAAGGGATTAAATATAAAATACCCAATTTTGTGGTTAGATCCTTTGAATGGCGAGAAGTTTAGTGAAATATCTCCGGATGGATTAAAGGGCGTAATGCCACCTCACACAATAGTTCATAAGGATTATACATGTGTTGAGAAGTGTGATATGATAGTAGTTAATATGGATCGATTTGGAAAGTCTAGACCTTTAACAGGGACGATATGTGAGTTAGCATGGGGATGGCAAATGCATAAGCCTATTATTATGATAACAGATGAGGACATGTATAAGTTTCATCCGTTTTTAGCATATTTCGCGAGTTGGATAGTTCCTTCGGTTGATGAGCTTTTAGAAAAGAAGATTATTAATGAATTTTATAAATCTTTTCATTCAGCAGAATATTAGAGGAAATTATGAATAATTATCTTATTGAACAAGACTTAAAATCGATGGGACTTAGTGATATCAATGTTGCTATTATTATGGGTATGATAGTAGAAAAAGATAATAGAATAAGTGAATTAGAGTGTCAGTTGAATATGGCAAGACAGCAGCCTCTTCAGTCTCGATTTAACACACCTATGTATTTTGGGCCATAATATACCTTATAAGGTATATTATCATCAATTTATATCAACATTATACTCTTTAAGGTATATTATGAGAAATTGTGGTAAATGTAAATATTTTTCAAGACTAAGAAATAGTTATATTATTGGTTTGTGTGAATTTTATGATTGTGGAACTAAATCAGATTGTGGACATAAATGTAAATCTTTTAAAGCTAAAAAGTATAAAAGATCTAAAATATATATAGAAATTTAATTATATGTACAAATAAAAACATGGAGGGAATATGCCTTACATCAAACAAGAAGATCGACAGGATATGGATATAGTTGTTGATTATATGATAGGATATAAAGTTAAACCTGATGGTAAACTTAATTATATTCTTTATAAGTTCTGTAAAGAAATGATTAAACCGTCATATAACAATTATAAAAATTATATAGCTGAGTTAACTGAATGTGCTGAAGAAATTAGAAGACGAATATTGTCCAAATATGAAGATGAAAAGATTAAAGAAAACGGAGACGTGTAATGACTATAATAATATTATTTGTTGGTTTGGTGATAGGATATGT
>Ga0315291_10009347_pt1 | contig 12010 bp, 11 predicted proteins | sample YL17G12_20_MG_FD_203070 | JGI IMG/M metagenome (GOLD analysis project Ga0315291, IMG submission 203070) | Sediment microbial communities from Yellowstone Lake, YNP, Wyoming, USA - YL17G12_20 | ecosystem: Environmental > Aquatic > Freshwater > Lake > Sediment | place: USA: Wyoming | collected...
ATGAAGGCGCTGGTCCCGAAAGTTAATTTTATAAAATCGATCGCGTCGCCGGCTGAATCTACCAAATCCTGTATCGCCTTGAGACCAAGTCCTTTGTCGATGATCATGGTTATCCCTTCATTTCTGGGTTTGACGCTCCTTCCAGGAAGGGGCATCTCAAACACTCCGTCAAAAGCTTTTACGCCACTCATCTTAGATTCCCTCCATGCAGTTTTTTGCACCGGCCAAGATAGATTTGACCGGGTTAAGCCTTACTTCATCTACAAATCGATACATCACCTCGAGACGCCTGTTCATCAATTCTGGTGTATCCAAACTCTCCACGGGAATACAATCGTAAAGAACGATGGTGGAACCAAACTTTTCAGTAGCGTTATCGAAGAGAAGCTTAACAATTTTTTCTTTTCGTTTGACTGTCTTGACAATAGGGACATCTCGGCCCGATTCGATCTTGGCATCCACTATTGTAACCCGAGGGTTAGTATATTGGGGCTGGCCGGCAATGTGTCCCATGTCAATGGCGATTTTGTGACCCCAAACATCCTCCACTTCAGGCATCTCTACTTTCAGTTTTTCTTTAGCCTTTGGGAAATCATAGATTAAACTGCCCAATCGGATGTTATCGAAGAGGGAGCCCATGTAAAAGACACACCCCTCATCAGTGAACTTAAAATGGGTCATCTCCGTGCTGAAGATCTGCCAGTCGTCTTCAATTCCCTTCAGGAGGAAAACGGTCTTCCCGGCCCCTGGTCCGCCAACCACTAAGAGCAATGTGTTGCGAGATGGGCTGAACATGGAGCTGGCATGAAAGCTGTAAATATGGTGATATCGCTCCAATGTGACCAAGAGATACTTGAAGAAAAGACCCAGATTCCCGAAAAGGGAGTATCGGTTATCTGAGCATTCTTTTTCATAACGGGAGAATTCCCCGGTTGCTAAAAGCACCTTTTCTGTAACTTTCACTTGAGGTTGAACATTTGAATCGTCAATCACGATAAAATAAGCATCTAAGTCATTAGTATACGGGATAGGCTTGATCGAGTGGATGTTGGTGAGCAGAGACTCCATCACTTGTCCCTCAAAGTATCTCGGCTCGGTAATCAGCTTCTCATTGTTCGACACAATGCCCATTTTCGACTCGACGATCTTCACAGCTCGTCTATACATAACAATTTCTTTCCTTCCCCCCACTATCTTTTAGGCAATGGAAAATTGAGGTACCTCAACGCGGGTTGTCCACTCAGGACTCTATCCACATCTTCCGCAATGGCATTAACCACCTTCTCCTGGGCTTCATACGTAAGGCCTGCAGTGTGAGGAGTGAGAATAACATTGTCAAGTGCATGGAGAGGGTTCTTGGGAGGAGGTGGTTCCATTTGACGGACATCGAGAGCGGCTCCTGCAAGCTTACCATTTTTCAAGGCCTCTATCAGGTCTTCCTCAACCAGCACCTCTCCGCGAGAAGTGTTGACAAGGAAAGCCGTTGACTTCATCTTCTGAAAGGTTTCGGCATTGAACATCCGATAGGTCTCATCATTTAGAGGAAGGTGAATGGTCAGGAAATCTGATTCTGCAAGGAGCATACCCAGGGGTACCAGAAGGGCTCCTGATTCAGTGACATGTAAATGGGTGTTAGAAAGATAGGTGTCGTAAGCTAAGATGTGCATGCCAAAGGCCTTGGCACGCAAAGCAACGCGGGCCCCGATCCTTCCCAGACCTAAGATTCCTAAGGTCTTTCCCTGGAGTTCAAAGCCATAATATTTTTTACGATCCCACTCGCCGCCCTTGACCGAGCGATCTGCCCAAGTGATTTTCCGGGCTAAGGCCAGGATCAGGGCAAATACATGCTCGGCTACTGACACCGCATTCTCTTCCGGACAATAACAGATGACTACCCCAGATTTAGAGCCAGCATTTACATCGATGTTGTCATAACCCACACCTGCCCGACCGATCACCTGGAGCTCTTTCGCCTTAATAAAAAGGGAAGCGGTTACTTTCGTTTGATTGCGAACGATCAACCCCCCCATTCCCTGAATCCTTTCTTCTAATTGCGAAAGGCTCTTCCACAAATCGGGTTCGGTGATAATCTTATATTTTGCTTTCAGCTTCTCAATGCCCGATCCCGTAATGTCTTCTGAAATAAGAATCTGTTTTATCTCTGTCATGGTTTGTCGTTCTGATCACCCAATGCTTGATTGAGATAGGCCTTTCCTTTAGCTTCCATCCGTCAGAATAACAACCTTCTGGCGGGAAATGTCTCCACTTCTTAACTCTGTTTCCCTTTAAATTTGAGAACGAGGCTTCGGCCTAAATCGAAGGCTTTTAAATTCAATTCCTCGGTGGCTGGAGGGACGCTCGTTTTAATGCAACTCTTGACCTTTTCGGCATCGAAGATCTTCGTTCCTTCAACCATAGCGCCTAATATGACGATATTGGCAACCATCTCTTTGCCCAGTTCTCTTGCAGACACAGTGGAAGGAACAGGAATTTGATGGAGCCTAGGATCTTCCTTAATTTTAACTAAGTCTGAATCATAGAAGACAGCCCCCCCTTCATTCACCTCGCCAACGAGTTTATCGTAAGCTTCTTGTGACATGACTACAAAGACATCGGGGTTGATTACACCTACATTGGCGATCTCTTTCTCATCAATGACCACGTTACACTGGCTTGCTCCCCCCCGTGCTTCGGTCCCATAGGACTGGGTCTGCGCCGCTTGCTTTCCATCGTAGAGGGCTGCTGTCTTACCTAAGATGATACCAGCCAGAACCAATCCTTGTCCGCCAAATCCTGCAAAGCGCACCTCTTTGCGTGCCATGTTTCTAATCCTTCTTATATTTCTTCAAGAGCTCTTGATATCGTTCCACGATGCCGGAGCGGTCTGTACGGTGAATGAATTCCCCAATAAGATATTTTCCTTGCCGCTCTTCGGGACGGAGGTTCTTGACTTCCTTCAATGTGACCACATGCTCTTTGATCCATTTGAGAACCTCCTGAGGTTGGTTGGTCTTTAAGACGTAGCGGCCAAAATTCGTAGGGCACTGCACAAGAACCTCAATGAAAGCCAATCCCTTGGTTTGAATCCCTTTTTTGATGGAGTTGATGAGAGGCTTGAAGTCTGTTGACTTCCAGCGAGCCACATAACTGGCTCCGGCAGCCACAGCCAGCTGGCACATGTCAAAGGGATCCTCTATATTTCCGTAAGGTGTGGTAGTGGTTACTGCTCCGATAGGAGAGGTTGGTGCCACTTGACCACCGGTCATCCCATAGATCCCATTGTTGAAAAGGATAGCTGTGACGTCGAGGTTTCTCCGGCAAGCATGGATAAAGTGATTACCTCCGATCGCTCCGCAATCACCATCTCCAGTGAAGAGGATAAAATTCAAATCCGGTCTGGCCATCTTAAGGCCTGTGGCTACAGCGAAGATACGACCGTGGTGTGCATCCACATTGTCTCCCAACCAAGTAGAGTAGGTAATTCGACTACTGCACCCCACTCCCTGTACCCAGACTGTGTCTTGGGTGGTTAAGCCCAACTCGTCAATAGCTAAAAGGGTGGCGTGAACAACTTGACCAATGCCACATCCAGGGCAGGCCATGTGAGGCATGCGCTCCTTCCGCAGGTATTTAGAAACCAATGGGTGTATAACGTTAAGAGTTTCTCCCACTGCGCTCATGATTTGTACAGCCTCCTTATCTCGTTAAAGATCTGAGCGGGAAAATGGGGTTCTACACCCCCTGACCCCAAATGGAAAACTCCTGCTTTTCCTTGAGATGCCCGGGCGACCTCACGAGAAAGCTGTCCGTCAATGTTTAGCTCACAGACAAGGATGGCCTTAACTTTTTCAGCAACCTTGGAGATTTCTCTATCGGGGAACGGCCAAACGATGATGGGCCGGAAAAACCCTACTTTCATCCCTTTCTCCCTGGCCATGTCAACAGCAGCCATGGCTGGCCGAGCGTTCCCTCCATAGGCCACTACGGCGAACTCTGCATCCTCCATATATTGTCTTTCCACTCTAACCAGCTTGTCTAAGTTCTCGATGATCTTAAGTACCAAACGTTTAGCCATCTTTTCCTGAATCTCTTGAGATGTGCTGGCGTAACCCTTAGAAGTATGAGTATAGGGTGAGACACATATCCCATATCCCTCTCCAATATTCGGGAAGGGATAATAGATCACTTGCGGCGTGTCCAAAGGATACATGATGAACTGATCTGGCGGAACCGTGGGTTTTATTCGTTGAATCACTTTAAGAGAAGATCCTTCAGGGATGACTAAAGGCTCCCTTGTGTGGCCCACGGTCTCGTCGGCGAGAAGGAAGACCGGACAGCGGAAGATTTCGGCAAGATTGAAGCATTCAATCGTTAGATCAAAAGCCTCTTGAGTTGATTTAGGTGAGAGGGCAATGAGGCCATAATTCCCACCCGCTGAACCGTAACGAATCGAATAGAAGTCACCTTGGCCCACGCGTGTCGCCACCCCATTACTCGGGCCAGCGCGCTGGACATCGACCACCACGATTGGAATCTCATTCTTTATTCCCCAACCCAATCCCTCTAATTTTAGACTAATCCCTGGACCAGAGGAGATGGTCATGGCCTTCAAACCACCCACCGAAGCAGCACATATAGCATGGATAGAAGCCAGTTCATCCTCCATCTGTAGACAAATCCCTCCGACTTCAGGTAAGCGGCGGGCCAGGGCTTCAGAAGTCTCCGAACAAGGGGTTATGGGATATCCAGCAAAGAATCGACAGCCGGCAGCGATGGCTCCTTCGGCAATGGCCTCATCGCCCTGGACGAAATATTTTCCTGGTTTGACTGCTGATGACATCAACGATTCTCCTCTTTCTTAATTCTATTCTTTCTCTTATCTTTTCTTTCTTTCGTCTTCTCAAGGAGGATGGCAAAATCAGGGCAATAAAGATCGCAGAGGCCACACTCATTACATTCTTCAATGCGAACCGGGTTTGGCAATCGATATCCTTTCTTGTTCATTTCCTCAGAGAACTCATAGACCTCCTTTGGGCAGTACGCGACGCAAAAACCGCACCCTTTGCAATAGTCCTTAATGATTGTAATCGCCATTCCTTAAAGTCCTTCTCCGTAATTTTTTCTTTAAGGTTAATTTAATATCGATAGAGGATTCTTCATTGCATCGATGAGTGTTGCGAGAGCGGGTATTTTGTGTTTGGTATACCAGATACCATATCCGCCGCTTTCTGTCAAGAAAAGATGTTCTTGCCCCGGTATTTGTTCAGCTTGGAGATGGCGCCGAGTCCGCGCGGGGAATTGCTGCATAGCCCTCCACGAGTCTGGAGAACAGTTCCTCTGTGGTGGAAAGGATTCCAGAACCGATATGGCACCATACCCGGATATCGCTCTGCTCGGGACGCCGGGGCTTCCATGGGCGCACTGATCACGAAGATCTAGTAGTTAATGCGATCCTTGCGGCAATCTTTTTATCGACCATTTGCAATTCAATTGCACATAATGCGATTGACCAAGGATGTTTATACACATTCTTGGATTTTTGTCAAGAAAAAAGGTTTTTCCTTCCCCCTAATTGGGGTACAAATTAATTATAACATGTTAATATTGCTACAGTGTTATGTTATTCAAAAAAGACTTGACAAAATTTTTGATACGATATACAAAATACAATATTATGAAAAAAACGAGCCGTAAATTGATTGAAGTTCCCAATCTGCGAGAAAGGGTTTACCAGGCCCTTAAGGAAATTATCATTTTCCAAGAGATCCTCCCTGGTGAGAAACTGGATGAGGACAGCTTAGCCGGCCAATTAGGAGTCAGTCGAACCCCAATCCGAGAGAGTCTATGCCGACTTGAGAATGAAGGAATCGTCAAGATCATACCCCGTCGGGGAGCTTTTATTGTTAGGCACTCAAAGGAAAGCATTGACGAGATTCTGTCAGTGAGGGAGGTTTTGGAGGGATTGTCTGCGAGGGAGGCCGCAAATCATATCACTGATGCAACCCTTGAAGTACTTGAATCACTTTCTGAAAAGTTTTCTGAATCGAACGTTAGGCTTCTATCGAAAGAATATCTCCAGGCTGATGTAAAATTCCACAAGACGATCATTGAAGTAAGCAAAAATGAATGGTTGATCAGCCTAATGAGTATCCTTAATGATCACATTCAAATGCTTCGACTTCGGACGGTTACTTTCCAAGGCAGACCTGAACAATCCCTGTCGGAACACAGGAAAATAATCGAAGCCTTGAAAGCTAGGGATCCATTATTGGCAGAATCGTTGATGAGGGAACACATCAAGAATGTCAGAGAATCGTACCTAAAAAATATTGAAAAAGGTTGAGCCCGGAGAGTTTCTATCAGGGTTCAAGCTTTTTCTCTATATCATTGATTGCAGGGAGGAAAGCATATGATAACGTACCTTAAGAAGGCTCCAAGGACGCCCGAGACTGAGGAAGCTGAAACTCGACAAGTTGTTGAGGCAATTATAGAGGACGTCAAGCGAAATGGTGAGGCTGCCTATCTTCGCCATTATGGGAAAAAGTTTAAGAATTGGTCAGAAAAATTAATTCTTACCAATAAGGAAATTGAAGAAAGAACAGCAGAGGTCCCTAAACAAATCAAAGAGGACTTGCAGTTCGCTTACGATCAGGTCTACGGTTTTGCCGTTAAGCAACGCGAGAGCATGAAGGAATTTGAAGTTGAAATCTACCCAGGTGTGACGTTGGGACAGCGTCTTATCCCCTGCAACTGTGCAGGATGCTATATCCCCGGTGGTCGCTTCGCCCACGTAGCTTCGGCAATCATGAGTATTGGCACGGCAAGGGCGGCAGGGGTACCGTTTGTTGTGGCTGTCTCTCCATCACATGATGGAAATACTATTAATCCAGCTATTCTCTATGCTGCATCCCTTGGCAAACCCGATATGTTTATGATGATGGGCGGGGCTCACGGGATCGCAGCGATGGCCTACGGTCACTTCACAGACAGACCGGCGGACGTCATTGTGGGGCCCGGCAACAGATTTGTCGCCGAAGCAAAAAGAATACTCTTTGGGCAAATAGGCATCGATGTCTTTGCGGGACCAACCGAATCTCTAATCATCGCTGATAGTACCGCTGATCCTTTTCTTGTAGCCATCGATCTTATGAGTCAGGCGGAACATGGATATGATTCTCCGGTGTGGTTGGTTACGAACTCAAAAGAACTAGCCCAAGCAGTCATGAATGAAATGCCAAACGTTATCAAAGACTTGCCAGACCCCGAAGTGGCTGAAGTAGCATGGCGTGATTATGGAGAAATAGTACTTTGCTCAGACCGTGAGGAAATGGCAAAAGTGAGTGACGACTATGCTGCTGAACACGTACAAGTAATGGCCGAAGACTTAGACTGGTGGCTCCAGAGATTAAGAAATTACGGGTCACTTTTTCTTGGAGAAGGGTGTACAGTTCCGTATGGCGATAAGACTACAGGAACGAACCACATTCTTCCTACCAAAAAGGCAGCTCGTTATTCCGGAGGCCTGAGTGTCCATAAATTTATTAAAGTCGTCACCTACCAGAAACTCACCCCTGAAGCAAACAAGAAAATTGCTGCTGTAACCTCACGTATTTCCCGTGTTGAAGGTATGGAGGGGCATGCCCGAGCAGCTGATGTTCGTTTGAGGAAGTATTTTCCTCGCGAAAAGTTTGACTTCAAAGTCTATAGCCCCTCGAAGAGCTAAGGAAAAAACGGTTAGTAATGTGACAGTACCTCGCTGTTGAAGAAGGGAGATTCATGAAATCAAAGAATTCTAGCCCCTTGATGTTTCATAAGGAGTCTACTAAGCAGGAGTCTATTCCTGAAGAGGGTATAAGTAGAGCTATTGAACTCCTTCGTAGCGGAAGACTGCACCGATATAACACGGGACCCAATGAGGAGTCCGATGTAGCCCTTTTGGAGAAAGAGTTTGGCGAATATTTGGGCATGAAGTACTGCGCCGCTTTATCCTCCTGCGGAAGTGCACTTTACGTCGCTCTCAAATGTGCTGGTGTCAAGTATGGCGATAGGGTTTTGACCAATTCCTTCACGTTGGCTCCGGTTCCAGGGGCTATCGCCAATGTAGGTGCGGAACCTTTCTTTGTGGAGTGTACAGAAAATTATACGATAGATTTAGAAGATCTTGACAAAAAAGCCAGTAAAAGTGGTTCAAGGTGCCTTCTGCTCTCACACATGAGGGGGCACATCGCTGATATGGATGTGATCTCAGAGATAGCTGACAGGCACGGGCTCTGTCTCATCGAAGATTGCGCTCATACGATGGGAGCGCGATGGGCCGACAGACATGCCGGGACCTTTGGGAAAATAGGCTGTTTCAGTACTCAAACATACAAGCATATGAATTCTGGTGAGGGAGGCCTGCTTGTAACCAATGATGAGGACATCATCGCCCAGGCCATTCTATATTCTGGCTCCTATATGTTCTACGAAAAGCACATCACAAGGCCCTCCCTAGAAGTGTTTGAGCGCTATAGAAAGATCACTCCCAGCCTCAGCCTCCGGATGACTAATCTCCAGGCGGCACTGCTCCGTCCACAGCTAAGAACACTGGACTCACAGGTGGCCAGATGGAATGAGCGGTACTCTGCGTTAGAGAAGGAGCTAGGAAGGATTGATCACATCGTCGTGCCAAAGAGGCATCCCAAGGAGCATTTTGCGGGTAGCTCTCTCCAGTTCACTTTGAAAGACCTCACACGGAAGCAAGCTGAAGAATTTGTGGAGGAATGCCGTCACCGGGGCGTCGAAATAAAATGGTTTGGGTGGAAGGAACCCCATGACTACACAAGCACTTTCGAGCACTGGCAATATATTTCACATATTCCTGATTTGCCCAAGGCGAAACAAACGCTCGATTTCATGTGTGATTTGCGGGTCCCATTGACGTTCTCTATCGAAGACTGTGAAACTATTTCAACGATCATTGGGGAGGTCATGGACGGAGTTGCATCAGCAAAATGAAAAATCCAATACCTCAATTCTACAAGAAGTGGTTGGGAAAAATAAGAAATGCCCATTGTTCGCTTCAATCGTAATAAATCATAATTCAGAAGGGGGGTGATGAAAAGGAGGTTGAGGAAGGAGAGGTTGAGGAAGGAAATGATACTTCTCTCAACCGAGTTGTAAGAAGTCGTGATAATTTTTTGAGAAAGGAGGAATTGATATGAATTTTAATCGAGCAAAACAATTTCGATTCATGGTTCTAACAGTTTTAGTGGCGGTTCTTGTATTTACTCTCGGCATTTCGACAATGTCGATGGCTCAAGGTGCGAAACCCCAAGTGATTAATGTGCAGACTTTCGGAGATCCTACTACTATCAAAATTGGTTGGGCACAAGGTTGGTTTGATGAAGCTACGGGGGTGCAAAACAAATGGGTTTCGTTCGACACCGGTGCTGATGTTATTATGGCAATGACAGCCGGAAGCCTAGATATTTCTTCTTTAGGTTCAACCCCTACTACCGTTGCGCTCGCACGACAGGCTCCTATTTCAATTATAGCAGTGGAGATGGATATTGCCGACAATGAAGCTTTGATAGTGCGCGCAGGAATTAACGTGGTTCAGGATTTGATTGGGAAAAAGATCGCTACGCCGTTTAGCTCTACATCCCACTACGCTCTAATGCGCCTCTTAAAGATATACAATATTAAGCCGTCTCAACTGCAGATCATCGATATGGGCTCGATGGAGTCTGCGTCAGCCTTCCAGACCGGAAGCATTGATGGTGCTTGGGTTTGGGATCCTGCATATACCGCAATGATTAAGGCAGGTGGGCATATCTTGATGGCAAGTGGAGCAGTAGGTAAAATGGGGTATCCAACCTGGAACAACATTGTTGTGCGAAACGAATTCGCTAAAAAGTACCCAGATGTCACGGTCAACTGGTTACGTGCTTTCTTGAGAACGGTAGACTATTACTATAAGAATCCTGAAGATTCGGCAAAAATTGTTGGAAAGCGTTTGGGGGCTGAATCTGAACCGACTTTAAAGATGATGAAGGGCTTTGGATTCCCAACGGGTGAAGAACAAATTAGTCCCCAGTGGCTTGGAACTCCTGGAAAACCGGGCCTTGTAGCTAAAGGAACAAAGGATACATCGGAGTTTCTTGTGGATCAAAAAGCAGTCCCAAAGCCATTGGAAATGAATCAGTGTATTGAAGCTACCAACCCTAGTTATTTAATTAAGGCTATGAAAAAGTGAGGGATACTTTTGGGAGGAGAAGGTCATTCAGCCTTCTCCTCTCAACTTCCCTTACATTGCTTGTCAGGCATTTAGGTAAACTTCTCGCATCGTCATCGGGGTTGCACATAAGATCCCTCAGTTCTTCTTTTGGATATCATTACGAGCGGCGGAAACGGTGTTAGAATGGGACAATTAGAACTTCAGGGTATTCATAAGAACTTTGGCTCCGGCCCTAGTGCGGTAACTGCACTCAAAGGTATCGATCTCGTGGTCAAGGACAGGGCGCTGTGTTGTATCATTGGGCCTTCCGGGTGCGGTAAGACAACTCTTATTCGCATTATCGGCGGATTTCTTGAGGCTACGAGTGGAACCGTTAAGTTGAACGATCTAGAGATCCGTGGACCAGGAGCTGACCGTGGTGTAGTGTTTCAAGGGTATGCATTATTTCCTTGGATGACGGTGATGGGAAATGCTGAATTCGGTCTTCGAATGAAGGGAGTTCCCAAGGCAGAACGTCGCGAGAGAGTCATAGAATATTTGGAGATGGTTGGGTTATCAGAGTTTAGTAGTGCTGCTACGTATAATTTGTCTGGTGGTATGCAACAGAGGGTAGCCATCGTCAGAGCATTAGTGAATGACCCCGAAGTACTGTTGATGGATGAACCATTTGGCGCTCTCGACGCGCTCACGAGAGAAGAGATGGAAATCGAACTTATAAAAATTTGGAAGAAAACAAATAAGACTATTATATTTATCACTCATGACGTAGAAGAAGCGGCTTTTCTTGCCACTCAGCTTGTAATATTGTCACCGCGACCGGGAAGGATAAAGGAAATCCATGATTTGTCCTTTTCTAAGAATTTTCCGATTGCTGATGGCCTGAAAGAGGCAAGATCTCTCAAAACAAGTGAAGAGTTTATCGATATTCGAACGAGAGCACTTAGATCGATTTGGGGTGAGCGGACCTGATCTTGGGGAATCATTGGGGATCTTCTAAGTAGTCTGAAGCATCTGAGTAGGAAGGATTGGGCTTTCAGATGATTATGTCGATTCTGAGAAGTAAAACATCAATAGGGCTAATAGCTATCGGGTGTATCGTACTTGTTTGGTTCATAATAACAGAACTGCTGAAGTTGGTGCCGCCACTTTTTTTGCCATCCCCAATAGATACTGTCAAGACATTTTACGAGTTGCTAAGAGGAGGGTACAGAGAAATATCCCTACTTCATCACGTATCGATCAGTCTGATGAGGGTTACGGTAGCCTTTTTGTTAGCGGTTGTAACAGGAATTGTACTTGGACTACTCATGGCTATGAATCGGTTTATTGAGGCAGTATTCGACCCTATCATTGAGCTTTATCGTCCAGTCCCTCCAATTGCCTTAATACCTCTGTTCATTATTTGGATCGGAATTGGGGAAATGTCGAAAATTGGAATTATTTTTATTTCAATCTTTCCCGTGATAGTAATCAATACGATCTCTGGAGTCAGGGGGATTTCTGAAACAAAAATTTGGGCAGCCCAATCTCTAGGAGCAAGTAAAAGGAAGCTGTTTTGGCATATTACCCTACCCGGAGCTTTACCCGATATTCTAACCGGCATGAGGGTCGGTATTGCATTTGGTTGGACTACCTTAGTTGCCTCTGAAATGATAGCTGCAGCTTCGGGGATAGGTTGGATGGCTTTAAATGCAAGGCGGTTCCTCAGGACAGATGTCATAATTTGTGGTGTTATTATCATGGGAATAATTGGTCTTTTATTGGATAGGCTCTTAAGGCTTGCTGAGTCTC